>Ga0206797_1135_pt1 | contig 12194 bp, 13 predicted proteins | sample Alteio_BWOrgCont_69_FD_152894 | JGI IMG/M metagenome (GOLD analysis project Ga0206797, IMG submission 152894) | Enriched cells from forest soil in Barre Woods Harvard Forest LTER site, Petersham, Massachusetts, United States -... | ecosystem: Environmental > Terrestrial > Soil > Temperate forest >...
ATCAGAAAGGACTTGAAACTCTTCATCTAATTTGACCGCAGGATTGAACAAATTATCCTGATCGACCTGGCCTGCCATGATGACCTGATCGACAGATTCACGGCGAAAATACTCAAAAAGTTTTTTTAACTCCCCTACTTTGAAATATTGGAATTTATCGACGGAGAAATACAAGAGCGGAGACGTGTCCCCCACAACCCCTGCCGCAACGATCTTGTAGCCTTGATCACGCGCCGCCCTGGCAAAAAGAAAAGGGAATTGCCTGTTGCCCGCGATAAGACCTATTGTTTTTCGATCTACAGGAGTACTCGGCATGAGAGTAAAATTAGGAGATGCCACGTTTGGATATCTGGATAAACTCAATGACCCTGTGGATTTCAGGCAGACCATTTAACTGATCTTTGACCTGAAGAACGGCATTGCTACGGTTTAACCCGGAATTAAAAAGAATCTTAAACGCATGGTGCAAAGCTTTTTGGACCGGTGAAGCGATCTCAGCACGCTTTAATCCCACGATATTCAAACCCCTTAAGGAAGCGGGATTACCATCGACCAATGAATACGGAGGAACATCCTGATTGACCTTGGAACAGCCGCCGATCATGGATAAAAATCCAACCCGGGTGTATTGATGGACACCGGATAAACCGCCAATGACCGCACGGTCTTCGATCGTCACATGCCCGGAAAGACCAACATAATTAGCCAAGACACAGTCATCGCCAATGGTGCAGTCATGGGCAACATGGCTGCAGGCCATGAACAAATTATTATCCCCGATGCTGGTCGTACCCCCACCCTCGATCGTCCCTGGATTGACCGTCACATATTCACGGAAAACATTGTGATCACCGATCTTCAAAAAGACCTTATCTGTCTTTTGATGCTTTCGATCCTGCGGCGGACTTCCGATCACTGCTCCCGTATATAATTGACAGCCCTTGCCTAAGCTCGTATACCCTTCAACAAAACAATGGGCACCGATGGTGACATCATCGCCTAAGGTGACATTGCCATCGATGACGGCATATGGCCCGATGTTCACGTTATTCCCAAGCTTTACTTTTTCACCAATAATTGCAGTTTTATGAATTGTATTTGACATAGCTAACCATTTAAATAATGTGCATCTGTATAAGAAAACATCATATCTGCCTCTATGGCCACTTCTCCATCCACGCGCCCTATCCCTTTGACATGCGCGGTGCGTTCACGATCCCGGATGATCTCAACTTCCATGAGCAATTGATCACCAGGATTAACCACCTTACGGAACTTCACATCTGATATCGACATGAATAATGCTACTTTACCATTATGAGCCCCGCTGGTCAATACCACAACGCCCGCAGTTTGCGCCATGGCTTCGATCATGATCACCCCTGGCATAACCGGCTTTTGAGGAAAATGCCCTTGAAAGAACCCATCATTGATCGTTACATTCTTGATACCGATCCCCTTTTTACCAGGTTCGATCTCAATGACACGATCCACCAGCAAAAATGGATACCGATGAGGAAGGATCTTCATGATCTCATTGATATTAAAAACCCTTCCCGGCGCCTCAGGCACTGCAGGCGGATAAGAAACAGTCGCATATTTCTGACGCTGGGCTTCTATTTTCTTGACCAGGGCCCGATTTAACCGATGCCCGCTCTTGGTAGCAAAGATGGCCCCTTGAACAGGATAACCCAGTAAAAATAAATCGCCGACAACATCCAATACCTTATGCCGCACGCATTCATCAGGAAAACGCATGGTATTTTCCAAAGGACCTTTGGATGACATGACCAAGGTGTTTTGATAATTAGCGCCCTGGGCTAAACCATGCGCCTTGATCTCATTGACTTCTGACTCCAGGCAAAAGGTACGGGCAGGTGCCAATTCTTTGGCAAAAGAAGCGTTATCTATAGATTGTGAAAAATACTGGGAACGCAATAAGGGATGATCATAATCCAGCGTATACGATATGTGAAGCTGGTCATGAGGGACGATCACGACCGTCGAATTTTTATTAGCGACAACGATGGGCTCTTGAATGACAAAGATATTCTTTTCAGCTTTCTGCTCAACTACTTCAGCTTGCTTTAGTGCCTTAAAGAACTCCAAACTGCTGCCATCCAAACCAGGGATCTCTTCAGCATCGATATCGATCGTCACATTATCAATACCCAAACCGCTTAAAGCCGCCATCAAATGTTCAATGGTGTAGATCCTTACACCCTGGTATTCGATCGCGCTACAACGCGTGACTTTCTCATCCATCACGGCGTTAGCCACACAGACCTTAACAGGTAATTTACCCGGCAGATCAACACGAACAAAAATCACCCCAGCATTTTCCCCTGCCGGTTTGATCGTCATCTTCACCGCTTTACCGCTATGCAAGCCGATACCGGAAAGAGTGACGGAATTCTTTATAGTCTTCTGTTTCATTTTCTTTCCAACTCCTCAATACGCTTCTTCAGGTCTTTGATCGTCTCCACATATTTATCAAGCCGTTGGATATGCGCGTTGTTCCGAAGAGCTTCTTTCACCGGATGGGCGGGGGAACCGAAGACCTGTTCACCCGCTTTAATGGAATGGCTCACCCCTGATTGAGCCAGGACGATGGCCCCATCGCCAATTTCCAAATGACCCACGATCCCCACTTGACCCGCTAAGATCACATAATTACCGATCTTGGAACTCCCTGAAATACCAACCTGCCCCACGATCAAACAATGCTTACCGATGGTGACATTATGCGCAATATGTACCAGATTATCTATCTTTGTGCCCTCGCCGATGATCGTTTTATCAAAACGCGCGCGGTCAACAGCGACGTTGCCCCCGATCTCAACATCATCTTCAATGAGCACCGTGCCCACTTGCGGGATCTTCACATGCTTCCCATCAACAGGAATATAACCATAACCGTCACTGCCAATAACAGTACCGCTGTGGATGATGACACGATCGCCTAAAATAACTTTTTCACGCAGCACCACATTAGGATAGATCAGGCAATTCTTTCCCACATGTGTTTCATGCCCAACATAGCAATTAGCATAAATGACACTGCCCTCTCCGATCACAGCGCCATCTTCAATGACCGTATGCGCACCAACAGCGACATGCAGCGATAATTGGGCACCAGGCGCGATGACAGCCGTCGGATGAATACCTCGAGGCTTATAATCAGGAGCATCCTTTAAGAAATAATTGACCACCTCGGTGAAACTCAACGAGGGATTGTCAACCTTGATCAAAGTTTTCCCCGGACAAGAGATCTGCCGGGGAACAAGGATGACACCTGCCTGAGCGTCACGGAGCAAAGGCTCATATTTAGGATTAGCCAAGAACGTCAGCTCATTCTTTTTTGCTTCTTTGATCCCTGAAAAACCGCTGACCAATACTGTACCGTCACCAATTAATTCACCCTTGACCAAACGGGCGATATCAGCGGCGCTGATGTGCATGACGGATAGATTATTTCTTGTAACTGTCATTTAAATTCTTCGCTACCTCATCGGTGATATTATATTGCGGATCACCGTAGATCATCACACGATCGTTCAAGACATAGGTATAACCTTCATTCTTAGCTATGGTGCTGACTATACCCTGGATCTCAGCCAAGATCTCACGCACTTTATCATCACGGCGTTTGCCTAATTCCGCGCGCTTATCCTTATCAAAAGCGATCACATCACTCTTTTGTTTGTCAATATCCGCTTCCATGGCTGCCTTTTCAGTATCCTTCATCAGGTCCAATTTATTCTGGGCATCCTGGATCTTCTGGACCATGGCATCACGTTGTTTTTGGAAATCCTCACCTTCACTTTGCAGGGCGGCGTCAAATTCCTTTGTTTTTTGATAACCGTCAAACACCTTGCTTAGATCGACATAGGCGATCTTAATGCCATCAGCCATGCTGATCCCGGTTGCTGCAAACCCAAACATTAACACTAAACCTAACACTTTGACTGCTTTCATAGTACCCTCCTGTTGATAAATTAAATTTAATAAATAACCTGCCATAAAATAAAGCAGGTCTAAGCTAAGTAACTTCCCGCTAAAGTAACAGGGAGTATTTAAAACCCGCGGCTAACACTGAAATAAAACTTGCCGTTCTTGTTCGATTGTCCTGGTTCTTTATCCAAAGGTATGCCGTAATCTAATTTAATAGGACCAATGGGGGTCTTGACACGAAGCCCCACCCCTGTACCTGATTTGACGCCGCCAGTGCCGTAATCCCTGACCTTATCCCAGACATTACCTGTATCGAAAAATATGGCACCCTTGATAATTTCAATAATGGGGACCGTATATTCGACACTACCGAGCAAGAGCGCATCCCCGCCGATAGCATCATTGGTATTAGGGTCTAGAGGACCAACGGTACGTTCATCATATCCGCGGATGGAATCTTGACCACCTGTAAAATAACGTTCAAATATAGGGACGTCCGGAGTATTGGGATACGACTGGACGATACCTGTTCGGCCGCTGATCTCAAGCACTGTCACCACATCATTGATCTTGATCGGATAATAATATTCACCACTGGTTTGCAAACGATAAAAATTCTTGTCCCCGCCTAACGGACCACCAGCAAGGTCCGCGTTATTAGTGACCGTCCAACCCTTGGTCGGGGTTACCTTACTATCACGGTAATCATTCGTGACACTCAAACCTAAAGAGCTGACCAAACTGTTCCCTGCTTGTTCTGCTAAAGCCTCGGAAACACCTGAATCCAAATTGCTGATATTGATATGTTCCAAACGATAAACCGCGCCCACGCTCAAATTATCATTGATGGCCTTACCCAAACGTAAGTCACCACCGATGACTTTTTGATCATAAGAATAACCCGTAGAACCATCCTTCAGATTTTCCGTCAAATAGCCGTCAAAACCAGCGGAAACAGGATGATCAAAAAGCCATGGTTCTGTGTAACTCAACAAGAAATTACGTTCACTGGAACCGATCTGGGCGCGCAAACGCAGATCCTGACCACCGCCCGTAAAGGAATGCCAATTGGAAATATCAAAATTCTTCTGCTCGACCTCCACAAATCCGACTAATTTATCCACCGTGCTGTAACCGCCACCAAAAGAAAAACTGCCGGTCTTGGCTTCTTTAACCTGCACAACCAGGTCCTTAAGGTCGTCCTGGTCCGTATCTTCAATATCGTAACCAACATCTTCAAAATAACCCAGATCTTTTAGGCGCTGCTTGGAAACACGTAATTTCTCCCCATCAAATTGATCGCCAGGATACATGCGCAATTCTCGACGAATGACAATATCCCGGGTCTGGGCATTTCCCTGGATCTTGATCTTATTAATATAAGCTAACTTACCTTCTTTAATGTTGATCTTGACATCCACCTTACCAGTTTCAGTATTGAATGATGTCGCTTCTTCAACAAGGGTGGAAATATAACCGCGGTCAAAATAAGCTTCACGGACATTACCCATGTCCTCTTCTAACTTTTCATGGCTAAAGACATTCCCTTCGACTAAATTCTTAAGATGGCTCTTGATATCAATATCTGTGAGGATAACATTCCCCAGGAAACTGACATCCCCCACGTAATAACGTTTGCCTTCCTGGATGGTAATGATAACTTTCACCAACCCTTGATATAAAGGTTCTATTTGGTAAACAGCCTTAGTATCTAAAAAACCGTTTTTCTCATAAAAAGATTGTATCGTGGTCATGTCTTCTTCCAAGGTATCTTCTTTAAGAAGACCTGAACCAAAAAGCCAGGCCCAACGGGATTTGATGATCTTGATAATTTGCTTGTCTGGATAAACGGTATTACCGTAAATATAGATCCTCTTGATCTTGACCTTGTAACCTTCTCTGATGATAAAATGCAAGCTGGCTTTGTTGGTAACGTCATCAATGAAACTTTCCACATCCACCTTCACCTGGGTCAGGCCTTTTTTCTTATACAGGTCTTCGATCGTGTTGATATCTTCCTTAAGCGTCTTATTATCAAGGAACTTGTCTTTCTTTGTCTTCATCTTACTTAACAAGTACCGGCTATTGTAATAATGAACCTTGGAAAAAGTTATTTGATCAACAATGGGCTTTTCTTTCAATCTCACGATCACCTTATAACCATCATCTAAATCCTCATGATCAATTTGCACATCGGAAAAATGCCCTGTATTATACAAACGTTTTAGATCATCGCTCACCACTGAATCCTGATATTCTTCACCCACACGGGTCTTGATCCTAGCCAAAATTTGAGCGATACCGATAGACTTATTGCCTTGGATATCAATGGCTTTAACGATCTTGGGGGCAGGTGCTTCGGGCATAGGTTGAGCAGTTGGTTCATCCATTTTCATGCTGACAGCAGGAGCTGGCTGCTGTTCTGGCTGCGCTTCGGCAGCAGGCTCTGCTGTTGCAGCATTAGTGACAGCTTCTGGCTGAGCTTCAGGTGTTGGTTGTTGGGCAACAACAGCATTGTCTTGGACTTCCGGTTGGGCTTCAGGTGTTGGTTCTGCAACAGCAGCATTAGCGGCAACTTCTGGTTGAGCTTCAGGTGTCGGTTCGGCAACAGCAGCATTGTCTTGAACTTCCGGCTGTGGAGAACTTGGCTCTGTAACGGTAGTATTCGTCGATTGAACGCCTGTAACAGCTTCTTCCTGTTCATTTAATGCGGCATTGACTTCTTTATCTTTGGAATTATCCGTAAGTGTTTGAGCAAAAACAATTTTTGCCTCAAATAAAACAAGACAAAGGACAAAGAAAACGATCGATAGGAATTTATTTTTTAGCATGGGTCAATTATAGATACTGGCTATTGGGCTGTCAACCTACATCATGATTATTTATAAATGTTTATTGGTGATGGGCCATTTCCAGGTTGGCAAACTTAACATATTCCTTAAAGAACTTCATTTTGACATCACCGGTCGGGCCATTACGCTGTTTAGCTATAATGGCTGTTGCAATACCACGATTTTCATCAGTCGGGGCATAGTATTCATCACGCACCAAAAGAACAACTACGTCCGCGTCCTGTTCAATAGCTCCAGATTCACGCAGGTCAGATAGCTGCGGCCTGTGGTCCTGGCGACTTTCCACCGCACGCGATAGCTGGCTGATGGCAATCAAAGGAACCCTCAATTCACGCGCTAAAGCTTTTAAGGAACGAGAAATCTCAGAAATTTCCTGCTGACGGCTTTCCGCCTTACCATGCCCCTGCATTAACTGCAAATAATCCACGATCACCAAACCAATATTTTGTGAAGCTTTCAATCTACGCGCCTTAGCCCGTAATTCCAGCATGGAAATAGCTGGGGTATCATCAATAAAGATAGGCGCATTGGACAGCCGCCCTGCTGCTTTGGTCAGCAAAGGCCAATCAGAGGGTGAAAGAAATCCGGTACGGACTTTATGGGAATCCACATGAGCCTGGGAACAGAGCATGCGCTGGACTAATTGTTCCTTGGACATTTCCAAAGAAAAAATAGCCACAGGGACATTATGATCAATGCAGGCATTCTCAGCGATAGAAACGGCAAAAGCACTTTTCCCCATGGATGGACGTCCCGCGATAATAACCAGATCAGCATTTTGCAGACCTGAAGTTATCTTGTCAAAATCAGCGAATCCCGTTGGAACGCCTGTAATGGATTTTTTATGCTGGTATAAAAGATCAATATTCTCGATCGTGCCTTTGATAATATCTTTAATATGAACGGCCTGCTGCTTTTGATTGGCATTGGCGATCTCAAAGATCAATTGCTCAGCAGAATCCACCAACTCCTCAATATCCACGTTAACACTATAGCTTTTGGAAATAATTTCCGTGGCATTCTTGATCAGCTGGCGCTGAATGCCTTTTTCTTTGACGATATCAACATAATATTGCGCGTTGGCCGCGGTAGGGACAAAATCTGCCAACTGCGTTAAGTACGATAGGCCGCCTAAATTGTCTAACTGCCCTGTATTTTTAAGCCAGTCTGAAAGAGTGATGATATCCACCCTTTTGCGTTCCGCGTACAATTCCCGCACCGCATCAAAGATCTTCTGATGGGCGGTCTCATAAAAATAAAAGCTATCGAGGTGTTCAATGGACACCCCGATAGCTTCTTCGGAAATCATCATAGCCCCCAAAACCGCTTTTTCAGCGTCAATATTCTGGGGTGGAACTCTTAATATTCCCTGTTCCGTGCTCTGCATTAGGCTTTTTAACTCGTAGACGCTATTTAACTCTTTTTTGTGACCCACAAGCGGATCTTGGCAATAACTTGCGGGTGAACCTTGACGCCAATTTCAAACTCACCTAAAGCGTCGACAGGCTTTTCAATGACCAGGGACTTTTTATCGATCTTTTGACCTTGCGCTTCAAAGGCGTGAAGGATCTCAGAATCAGATACCGCTCCGTAAAGCTTCTCCTCTTCATTAACTTCCACAGCAACCGTCAGGGAAATTTTGCTCAATTGATCAGCTTTTTCCTGGGCCACTTTTTTCTCAGCTTCCCAAATCGCTAAACGTTTGACTTTTTCCTTTTCAAGACGCTTGATATTACCAGCGGTCGCGGGCGCACCCAATTGACGTGGCAATAAATAATTGCGGGCATAACCGTCTTTGACCTTAACGACATCGCCCACTTGGCCTAACTTTTCTACATTTTCCATTAAGATGATATTCATGACTATTTCCTTTTTGAAGAGCCAACTGGTAAAAGCCCCAAGAAACGGGCAAGCTTGACCGCGACGGTGATCTGACGCTGTTGTGTCGCATTAGCACTGGTCAAACGGCGAGAAAACAATTTCCCGCGCTCGGTTAAACATTTCTGCAAGAAAGCAACATTCTTATAATTGATCTCGGTCCCCTTGGGGATGGACATGCGTGGAGGACGTGGGCCCCGGCGAGCACCATCACCACCTCTTGCACCGAATGAATTATTGCTATCACCATCTTTTTTAAATGGCTTCTTGTCTTTTCCATCACGCTTCTTAGTAAATTTTCTTTCCATGACTGATTATTCCTCCCAAGCGATATCTTCCGGAGAGATCACTGTATCCTGATCACCGGCATCTTTGGCCGCAGGCTCACTGCCCGCGGCACCTTCATTTTTAACAGGACCGCTCAAAAACTGAATACGTTCGGCCCGTACATCGATGGTACTGCGTTTCTGACCATCCCCTGTTTCCCAGGAACGGCTTTGTAATATTCCTTCCACAAAAACCGCCCGGCCTTTTTGTAAATACTGATTACAAATTTCCGCCTGCTTATCCCATGCTGTCACCGTGATAAAACAAGTATCTTCTTTTAATTCACCGGTACGATCCTTAAATTTGCGATTTACCGCGATACGTAAATTAGTCACTGCCGTACCGTTAGGAGTATAACGCAATTCTGGATCTTTAGTTAAATTTCCAATTAACAAAACTTTATTCAAACTGGCCATACTGATACCTCCGTTCGCTCGTCAAAAATTAAGCCTTGGGGGCAACAACGGCAGCGTCCGCTCTCACTGTCATAAAGCGCAGTATCTGTTCATTGAGACGCAAACTACTTTGCAATTTGGCGACGCTGGAGCTTTTCGCTTCAAGATTTAACAAATAATAGGAACCTTCCGCGATCTTCTCAATGGGAAAGCTCATCTTATGACGGTCCAGCCACAATTGGCTGTTGACTAACTTGATTTCAGCTTTGGCCAGGGAATCAGCCACTTGCTTGGCGATCTCGTCCTTAGTGCCTTGCGCCGCATGAGCATCGACGATATAAACTAATTCATACTTGTTCATTACTTTGTCCTCGTTTTTGATTAATTCAATTGAACCGATTCATTGCAACTGCTGCACCTTCGGTCACCCAGCATGTGACACAGTCTAGTGCGTGATTTATAAAAGCCGGCAGAGCTTTTTTCTCTGTCGGGGTGAAATTCGATAAGACATAATCGACCGTTCCTGCCGCGTTTTTAGGACTATCGATCCCTAAGCGCAGACGGGAAAATTGATTTGATCCCACATCCGCGATAATGGATTTTAATCCATTGTGACCACCAGCACTGCCGGATGGCCGCAAACGCATCTTCCCAAAGGAAAGAGATAGATCATCACAAACGATCAGAATATCTTCCAGGGATGTCCCTGACCTGTCCGCAAGTTTCTTGACAGATAACCCGGAATTATTCATAAACGTCATCGGCAGCAACAAAGAACAATTAACTTCTTTAATAACTACCTTCGCAAGCATTCCGTGATTACTTGCAGAACTGCGCAACTGAGCATTGCTCTCTCTACAAAGAGCTTCAAGGACCAAGAAGCCTAAATTATGACGGGTCCAGGTATACTGCGCCCCAGGATTTCCTAGACCTACGATCAATTTTGGCATAAAAACCTAAATCGTTATTTCTTCGCGTCGTCCTTCTTGGCGCCTTCTGCCTTCTTCGCACCACCAGCAGCTTCAGCACCTTCTTCTTTCTTCTTTTCCTTCAACACTTCAGGTTCAGAACCTGCGGCTGCAGCTTCACCTTCAGCTGGAGCAGCTGCTGCTTCTTCACGCATGGAACCAGCGATGGTGATCACCACCGAGTCCGGATCATGCTTAGTACGCACGCCTTGAGGTAATACCAGATCTTTGACGTGGATAGAATCATGCACGCCTAAATTCGTTACATCCGCTTCCAAATGGTGAGGGATATTTGTCGGTAAACAGATAATATCCAATTCCCACATCAAATGTTCCAAGGTACCGCCGTCACGCTTGACACCCACCGGCTCACCCTTGACCAGGATCTTGATCTTGATCTCAATTTCTTTATCCAGGGAGATACGGTTAAAATCGATGTGAATGACCTCATCAGTGACTGGATGAAGCTGGACATCCTTGATGATCGCCGGGAAATCTGAAAGCTTCTTGCCTTCATCGACCAAATTTAAATGATAGATCAAGCTTTCACCCGCATGCTGACGAGAGATGCGGTCATACGCCTTGCGGTCAGCCTGAATGGTCGTTGGCTTGGAATTTCCACCGTAAACGATCCCAGGGATCAAATTGGTACGGCGCATTTGACGGGACTTTGCAGATCCCGTGCTTTTTCTAATTTGAACGTCAAAATTAATTTGTTCCATGATATTACCCTCTTATTGTTAATTTCTGATTTCTTCGAATAAACTGCTGATTGACTCCGCGTTGTGTGTTCTGGCAATGGCTAATGCCAACAACGGCGCAATCGACAATTGTTTTATTTTGGGATTTTTGTCCCCGTCTATCAAAGGAATACTATTGGTAACGACCACCTCAAGCAATTCCTTACAATTAGCTATCCGCTCTTTAGCTGGTCCCGATAATACCCCATGGCTTGCCGCTGCATAGATGCCTTTAGCCCCAAAACTTTTTAAGGTCTGGACAGCGTCGACCAAGGAACCGGCGGTGGCAATGATATCATCCACCATGACGACATTCTTGCCCTTGACCTCGCCCAAAATATGCATGACCTCGGTCTTCTCCGGTGACATGCGGCGTTTATCAACAATGGCTAAACCTGCATTCAAACGCTTGGCATACGCACGGGCCATTTTAATGCCACCCACATCCGGTGAAACAACCACTAGATCTTCGATCTGCCGTTCCTTAAAATACTCAGACAAAACATTGATAGCATACAAATGATCGACCGGGATATCAAAAAATCCTTGCAGCTGGGCTGCGTGCAGATCCATGGTCAAAACACGATTGGCACCGGCCGCGACGATCAAATTAGCCACAAGCTTGGCCGTGATCGGAACACGCGGCTGATCCTTACGGTCCTGACGCGCATAACCGTAATACGGAATGACTGCCGTAATGCGGTCCGCGGAAGCGCGGCGCACCGCGTCGATCATGATCAAAAGTTCCATCAAATTATCATTGACCGGCGGGCAGGTCGGCTGAACGATAAAAACGTCTTGCCCGCGGATATTTTCTCTGATGTGAACCCGGATCTCGCCTTCGCTGAATTTCCCGACAAAAACCTCGGTCTGTTTAATCCCCAGCTTCTGACAGATCTCTGCTGTCAGACCAGGATGAGCGTTCCCACATAAGACCGATAATTTACTCATAGCCTCTTTCAATCTCTCTTTTTTATAACCCGCGCTGGAATGCCGACTGCGATCATTCCGGCAGGAACATTTTTTCCACGGGCCACCACTGAACCAGCACCGATCATTGCCTTGGCACCGATCTTATTG
>Ga0206797_1147_pt1 | contig 12129 bp, 7 predicted proteins | sample Alteio_BWOrgCont_69_FD_152894 | JGI IMG/M metagenome (GOLD analysis project Ga0206797, IMG submission 152894) | Enriched cells from forest soil in Barre Woods Harvard Forest LTER site, Petersham, Massachusetts, United States -... | ecosystem: Environmental > Terrestrial > Soil > Temperate forest > O...
TCGATAACTATATCGTTTTTATTAAAGATAAGAAGTATTACGAAAGCTTCGCTTCAGGCTTGAATTATAGCTCCAAAGATGCTGATTCACTGATGGCCGTGAAGAACAAAATTACGACGCCGGGTATGCGTAGCCTGAACGTGGGTGGAACAGATTATAAATTATTTTCCCAGCCCATATACGCCTACACTGATAATAAGTGGATAGTTACAGGACTACTTGAAGACAGTAATTACCAGAAAGAGAAGAACCAACTGCCACTTTGGGTTTTATTGCTGCTTTTAACAAGCGTTATTGCCATTCTTGTTTCACTGCCGTGGATTAAGCTTTACCACATGGGCAACAAAGACAGGTTGACCGTTAGCGACGGCATTGCATCGGTACTGGTAGCTATGTTACTGATGTCGTTGTTGTTCTTTGTATTGTTCAAATACCGGTTCAGTTTTAAAGAAGAACAATTATCTTATTCGGACCATAAAGCGCCAAATGAGGCATCATACCCAACGCACGCTTATTCCAGGAACGTACTCGCCGCAAAAATTACCGACGCATTTACAAATGAAATAAACAATGCCGGTACCCTCTTGAATTCATTTGACAAGATTCATGTAAAAACAGATACCGACGTTTATTTATTGGGCAAAGGAAAAGATAGGGAATTGATCAGTTATGACACGCTGTTTAATGAAAGTGGTAAAATGGCTGAAATCACCAGAAAGATGACGAAAGCGGAAATCAAAACCCACCAGAAACAAAATTTAGCAAAAAAGGACACAGTAATATCCATTAAAACAAATACCGCATCTAAAACCTCATCCGCCGAGAATGATACCTTGTTTACAAAATATGATATTTTATTTAAAAAGAATTCGAAGGGTATTGACGTTAAACAAGTTTTTTGGCTCGATAATTTTGGAGCTGAAAAAACCAATCTCACCATCGACTCAAACAATGATCCCAAATCCAATTATAGCGAACGAAATTATTTTAGAAACGCGCTCGCAAAGAATTACAATAAAATCGGGAGAAATCCAATTTATATCGACCAGGTAGTTTCACGTACGGAAGGTATTTTCAGGTCGGTAATTGCTAAAAGCAATCCGAAAGACTCCACTGTAATAGCGATGGCCTTTGTTGTTAAAAGCCTTGATAGCGTGCTAATGCCGGACGGTTACCAGTTTGCAATTATTGATAATTACGGAGGAGTGCTTTACCATTCAAAGCCAAACCGTAATCTGAATGAGAATCTTAAAGACGAACTTACCGATAGCGTTAGCCTGGTGAGCTGCATCGAAGCCAGGTCAGACACGTGTTTCAAAGCGGAATATTATGGCAAGCAATACAATATAAAGATAAAGCCCGTACCGAACCTCCCATATTTTACGGTAATATTTGAAGACCTGGAATATAATGATGCACGCGACACCGAAGCATATACGTTTACGCTATCCTTGCTTATCTGCATGCTCGTATTTGTAAGTTTAAAGTACGGCGTTGTGTTTTTTGCATCCTCCAGGCGTTCCTATTTCAAAAAACAACACTTTGATACCTCCTGGATCGGCCCTCATATAAGATCGCACCATGAGTATAACCTGGCAACATTTGCCAATTTTTTCATGATTTTGCTGCTTGTCATTTTTTTTAACTGGAGTTCTTTTTTAGAATATTTATATATTCTGCTCATTTCGGTTGTATTTACCTCGCTGTTTTTAAATGCCATTTTTGCGAGCAAATACAGGGATCCTCATTCAAGTCGTTACGAAGCTGCTTTTAAGATAATAGCCAAATACATTGACCCCGACCCTGATTCCTACAAATATAATTTTAAAGAAACTGCGATCTATTGGCTGATAGGTTTTGTAGTAATAATTAACATATCCGCTTGTTTAAAACTTAGTTTCGCCCATGTCTGCTTTCTGTTTATTTATGAATTAATATTAATATTAGTATTTCCGGCTCTCTTATTTTCGGGAAAGTTTTTATTGGAAAAGGCACGCAATTTTAAACAGGTACGCGCCTTCCCATGGACATTTACCCATAGCTATTCCTTAATGGCGGTAACACGGCTAATCATATCCAGCGGCATACCGGTAGCATTCTTTTTTATCTATTCCAATAATTACGAGCAAAACCTTGATACAAGGTACAGGCAGCTAAACTTTGCTAAAGCTTTATCGCAAAAAATTGATCTTACGGGGAAAAATACCGCTGGTGTAAATAACAAACTGGATAGTATTAAAAACAATGAGGCTTATACATCAGGCATTTATTTCGACGGGTTGTTTGTTGATTCCATCCAGTTGGATACCGGTAAAAAAATTACCGATAAGCTAAAGCGCATTTCATACTATACGAAGGAGGATTCGCTGACTGCCGGAATATTAAGCGCTTTCAGGCTGCACGTAAATCATATCGAAGTAACAAATAACAACCTCGATCTACCCTCGGCTGATAGTATTGCTTTTTTTAATAAGCTTAACAGGCCATGTTACGATGGCTCGGCAGTAAAAACTTTTTATAAAATAGACTCAACTAGGTATTTGGAAGTTAACTCATTGTCACACTCCGGCTACAGGCGTCCACAGCTTGTTTATTTTTGGATACTGCTGCTGGCATCGGGCTTTATATTTTATCACATCATTCATCAAATTATAAAGAAACTGTTTGCCCTTACTTTACACCCGGTTGATAATTGGAAACCAATAGACGGTAAACTATTGAGCGATAAGGCAAACAGGCGGATATTAATTGTCGGTTCGCCCGGTTCAGATACTTTATCAAAATTACAGGATAAAATACAACGCGGAGAGATAGAAAGTGCCGATGGCGCACCGTTTTTATTTGATGATGACGGCCTGCTGAAGAAAAATGTTTTTACAGTTGATATGATGAAAATATCGGCAGAAAACGGGGAGTTCGACAAAGAATGGAAAAGCCACATTGCGGGAGCATTGAATGACTGTTCGCTTGTTGTTGTAAACCATTTTGAGTATAACATTTATGACAGCCGTGTAAACAAAGTAAAACTTGAATTGCTGGAATCGCTCATAGAGCAAAATGTAGCTAAAGTGATAATTGTCTCCGCTATGCACCCGCTAACTTTTCTCGATTCATTTAACCAACAGCAAAATGATAAAATGCAGGAAAGCGAGATCGTAAGATGGCATATGTTGTTGGGCAGTTTCTATGTCCTGATTGACCGTCTCAGCATCTTTGATACCACCCAGGCTGCCGGAATGCCCGAAAAGGCCATCATAGCCGAAACAAAATACAGTGGCTTTTTAAACAGGATGCAGGAAACATCGTTACAATTGTTGCAAAGTGAAATAAATTCAAAACCGCCCGAAGAAGAAACTATAGGCCAGATCACCGATTCGATGATATTTAAGCTGCAGCTCACTTCTCAATATTTTTATATGGATATATGGCAATCACTCACCCGCGAGGAAAAATTTATATTATATGACCTTGCCGAAGATGGCCTTGTCAATTCATATGACGATTTTAACCTGAGTATGCTGATATGCAAAGGAGTAGTAATAAAACACGACGGTGTACTAATGGTGTTTAACCGGAGTTTTAGAAATTTTATACTGACCGCAATTGGTGCGAAGGAAATAAACCGGATTAAAGAACAGGTGAGGGATAATGGTAAATGGGGGAATTTAAAAATGCCGCTGAACATTGCGATATTGGCTATCCTCGTTTTTTTGTTTGCCTCCCAGCAAGAAGCGTATTCGCGCGTAATTACCTATATAACAGCCTTTGGCGCAGCCATCCCAACCACTTTGAAAATATTTTCGATGTTTGGCAGCAGTGGCACCCAAAAATCGGAATAATATTGCCAACGCTGTTTTGATAATATGGGCATTTTATTCCCTGTATTTTTATAATTGTGGATTTGACGGTACTTTGTTTGGCAGCCAAAATATACTTGTATAAAAATATAACCAGGTGGTTTATAGGTTTTATGAGGCTAATTATAGCTAATTTTTGGTTTTTAGGTACATATCACCCTCCTGATGTAATATGTGGTTAAATGTTTGCAGTATGCTAAACGTCATTAAATAATTACATAAAAAATTTGCAGGCATGAACAATAAATATGTTGACTTGATAAATGAAACCACCGCTTTTAGTTTTCCGACAATCCTGGAAGGCAGAGGAGCGGTAATAACAATACTTTGCGAGGACGATCATTATGACATACTGATCAATAGCGCCTTCGCCGCCCGGATGCGATTTGATGAAGATAGGTATAACTGGCTTGTTACCGACGGTGATTTAATGGATGCTGATCTGGTCAATGAAATAGGAGAACGAATAGAGAAAAGATTTATGAACACCAATTATAAAGTAAGCGCGTAGGTCAGCCTTCGCATGCCTTCATCCGTTGGTCAGGACGCTAAATTCGGGCCAACGGTTTGACGGAGCCAAAATCAGAGCTCTCAAACAACACCTCAATTAACAACTGATTTAATTCTTATCGTGCTGGTTAATCAACGGCCAAAGCATAATACCAATCCTCAAAACCCCAGCCTACTATAAAATAGAGGCTACAAAGTTGCAATTGCTCCAAAATTTCCACAGATTTGACTGCTAGATTAGATATAGATAGCAGGAAATATGACCTCTGCAACCAAGACAGAAAGATTTTTCAAATAGAAAAAATAGGATCCCCTACCTTGATTCTTATGTCAGGCTGACCCGATAAATGTTAGCCGTAAACCTATAACTATATGATTTATAAACAAATATAATTGGCATGTTTGTTAAAACTATTACCCGCAATTTGGGAAGAGCGGATTTAAAAGATTTTTACATTACCAGCGACCGTATTTCTGTTGACGACCGTGGATTTCAGAAATTTTTTGTGGATGCCACAAAAGACAGTGCAATATCGCCTGCAGAAAATGTAACCTATCATTTCCATACAACGCTCGAAAACGCCCACGACAATGACAATATAGCATTAGTGGGTGAGAAGCTAATAGACCTTTCAACGACCGCGGGCAGGGTTGAGGCACGAAGGCGGTTAAATTTTCTAAAACATTTGATTCAGGACCATCAAAACAGGAAGCCCGGCGAACTGTTGGTTAATGCTTATAGGAATAGTATCGGCTGGTTTAAACTGGAAACTGGGGATGCTCTTGCTGTGGGATGTTACCTGTTTAGGGGCGGTAATCAATGGCGCTGCATTTCGTGGCCGCTGCAGCGGCATTCCGCCGGTGGTTACTACTTTTCTGGTGTTGATAAGGTAGAGCATCACCAATTACACTGAAGCCGATCTGGCGCGGGGCAACTCAAAAGTTAAAAATGCCAGGACGAAGGGTAAGACCTTATAAATTAAATAAATAGCCGTTATTTTTTTCTCCGGCTATTGGAAAATAATTTTTATTATAATAAATTTGGTCATACCAATAGCCCGCGCTTCCCTAATAGCTAAGCTGTTCGATATCTTTTTGCTTATCCTGTTTAAATATTATGGGAATATTCCGAAAATAAGCCCTGTATTGGTATCAGTTCGTCTTTAATCTAACCTTAATCTAACCCCGTCATGAAAAAACCTTTATCTGCTATTATTTTCCTGTTCTTGTCAGCAGGATTTAATAACCTGTTAGCACAGGGAAATTTCCCTGGGTCAACGCCACCTATAATTACTTACCCGGGGCCTCAAACCTTTACTGTTGGCACCCCCATCGCGCCGCCTGTAACTCCAATAAATCAGGGTGGTGTGGCATCGTCTTTCACCCTGGGAGGAGCGCCTGTCGCTTTTGCAACTAATGTCAACTGTACCGGGCTAACAATCGATGCTTCCGGCAATTTCTATTCGACCGATGGCACAAACAATTTGATAAATAAGGTTAGTCCTGCAGGTGTGGTTACAATCCTTGCAGGCAGCGGAGTCGCCGGATCAGCCAACGGAACAGGCACGGCGGCAAGTTTTAACAATCCGCAGGGCATAGGTATTGACGGAACCGGCAATCTATACGTGGCGGATGTCGGGAATAACCTTATCCGCAAAATCACCCCGGCAGGTGTAGTAACTACCTTCGCCGGAAGTGGCGCCGCAGGCTCAAACGATGGTGTGGGCACGGCTGCAAGTTTTAACCAGCCGACCGGTATAGCAATTGACGGAGCCGGAAATATATATGTGGCGGATACAAGGAATTACCTTATCCGTAAAATAACACCTGCCGGTGTAGTAACTACTTTTGCAGGCAGCGGAACATCGGCTTCCGTCGACGGCACAGGCACAGGGGCGAGTTTTATCCAACCCAATAGTTTAGCAATCGATGCCTCAGGCAATTTGTATGTCGGCGATGTTGTCCAGGTTCGAACAATAACTCCCGCTGAGGTCGTAACTACTTTGGCAGGTAGCGATACGTTCGAATTGGGTTCTGCTGATGGAAACGGCGCGGCGGCAACTTTCAGTTTTGCTGGTAATATGACGGTTGATCAATCGGGAAACGTATATGTTGCTGAACCTAACAATAACGATATCCGCAAGATCACTGGAAACACCGTGACAACCTATTCAATTATTAATTCCGGCGTGGCCGGCGGCATAACAATTGATGCTTCAGGCAATTTATATATAGGAACTGGAAGTGGTTTAAATAAGATAATTACTACTTTGCCTCCGGGTATAGTATTTGATGGTTCAACAGGTGCAATTAGCGGTACGCCAACAGCAACAAGCCCGCCAATAATATATACTGTTGAAGCTTTTGACTTTGGCGGCAGCAGCGTAACAACAGTCTCTATAGCCGTAAATAACCTGGCGCCGGTTATTTCCTACCCTCAAAGTCCGTTAACGGCCACCTCTAGTGTAGCCTTTTCTATAAGCCCGGTCTATACAGGAGGGGCACCGAGCAGTTACACCGTGAGCACCCCTTTACCTGCAGGCATAAGCTTGAATGGATTAACGGGCGTCATCAGCGGAACGCCTTCTGCAGCAAGCCCGTCAACAAGTTATAATATAATAGCTCTTAATAGCGGCGGTAACGACACAACAACAATTAATATTACGGTAAAGAACCAGCCACCAGCACCAATAATTAGTTACGCGGGCCCAAAAACCTATACTGTAGGTGCAGCAATTACGCCGTTAAGCCCTTCAAGTACTGGCGGCGCCGTACCGCCCGCTATTTCAGTAAGCACTTTTGCAGGTAGCGGCGCGTTTGGATCTGCTAATGGGCCCAGCCTGACGGCGAGCTTTTCTAACCCTGCGGGCGTAGCACTGGGCGCGCTGGGTGATTTGTATGTAGCTGATTATAGCGACAACCTGATCAGGAAGATTAATGTTGATGGGGTGGTAAGCACTTTTGCAAGCGGTTTCAATGGCCCGGGCGGGCTGGCGATTGATGCCTCGGGAAATGTATTTGTGGCCGATGTTAACAACAATGTGATTGAGAAGATTACGCCTGCAGGCATAGAAAGCGTCTTTTCAAACGGTCAGGGTGATCCAAACTGCAGGTTATGCCCGCATGGTTTTCTTCAGCCTTCTGCAGTGGTAGTCGATGGGTTTGGAAATATGCTTGTGGCTGACTATGGTAATCATCAGGTCGATTTTCTGGCCCCGGGCGGGGTACCGGTTAGTTTGGTTAACGACATTGGAGGCGTTTTCACCCCAAGAGGATTAGCCGAAGATAATTTTGGCAACACCTATGTTGCTGATCCGATTAATAACACAATTTTAAACCTCACGTCATTAACGAAATTTGCGGGCAGTGGTGCAGCCGGTTCAGCAAATGGAAGCGGGGTTGCGGCCAGTTTCAACGGCCCAACGGGCGTAGCAACAGATGCACAAGGCAATATTTATGTAGCAGATGCGGGCAATAACCTCATAAGGAAGATAACACGGGCAGGAGTAGTAACCACCTTTGCGGGCAGTGGTGTGGCTGGTTCTGCTGATGGTCGCGACACTTTGGCATCCTTTAACAACCCATACGGTTTGGCAGTTGACCCGTTTGGTGTTATATATGTAGCTGATGCCGGTAATAACCTCATCAGGAAGATTGTTCCTGGCGGTTATACCATCAGCCCCGCTTTGCCAGCCGGGCTGGTGTTTGATAGCGCGACAGGTACCATCAGTGGTACACCAACGTCAGTAAGCCCTGCAACCACTTACACTGTGGTGGCCAGTAACGCAGGCGGCAGCGCGTCAGCAATGTTTAGCATTACGGTAACATCAGGCGCATTAAATATCGACAGCCTTCATAATCTTACCATTAGCAGCGGATCTTTAACACCGGCATTCGCGAGCGGCACAACGACTTATGCAGCTTCAGTAGGCAATGCGGTAAACTCAATCACCGTTACACCAACAGCCGTAAACAGCGCCGCCACGATAACCGTTAATGGTACACCCGTGCCATCTGGCTCGGCATCTGCCGCTATCACGTTATCCGTAGGGGCAAATACTGTTACAACGATGGTAACTTCGCAGGATGGTACTGCCACCATGACCTATTCAATCGTGGTTACCCGGGCGCCATCGGCTAATGCCGCCCTTGTTCATCTTACCATTAGCAGCGGAACCCTATCCCCCGCATTTACAAGTACTACAACAAGCTACACAGCGTTAGTACCCAATGCGACAACATCAATCACAGTTACCCCAACTGTTGCCGACTCAACTGCAACCGTTACAGTTAACGGCGTTAGTACTTTGTCTGGTTCGCACTCCGCAAGTATTCCGCTATCCGTGGGTGCAAATACCATTCACGTAATAGTAACTGCACAAGATGGTACAACCACAAAAACTTATAGCGTTATCATAACCCGCACCGCTGCAGGTGTCCCTGACCTGGCAAACCTTACCATCAGTTCAGGGAGGCTTACGCCGTCTTTTGCGACAACCACTTTCAATTATACAGCAACGGTGGGCAGAACAATATCATCAATTACACTGACGCCAACAGCAAGGGTGGCAACCTTCATCATAACCGTAAACGGAACAACCGTACCATCAGGATCGCCATCGCCGGCAATATCCCTGGCACCGGGCGTTAATATCATAACTATAGATGTTAATACCAGGGACGGTATTGTCACCGGTGTTTATACAATAACCGTTACCCGTGAAGGTGGCGGGTCGTTTGCAAATGCCAATATCCTGGGTTTCGACAATTTTGAAAATCAAACGGATAGCCTTCAAAATGACAACGTCCTGGTTCACCCGGCGATATCGCCAAACGGCGATGGCATCAATGATGTACTGACCATTGATAATATTGGAAACTACCCGGATAATAATGTGACGTTAATAGATATGAGCGGAAAGGCGATATACAAAATAGCAGGTTATGACAATGTCAACAAAGTGTTTAACGGGCATTCGAATATAACCGGGGCATTACAGCAGCCGGGGACCTATTTTTACCTGCTTGAATATAAAGTTAACGGAGAAAATATACGTAAAACCGGATTTTTTGTATTGAGATATTAACCGCCTGACAGGACTTTGGTTGTACACTGTGGTTTTTTTGTCGAAGCAATAATTCGCTTCAATAGTCTTGCTGTTTAACGGTTGGGCCGTGTATTTTATTCGCCATTTAAAACCCCTGAACCTGGTTTTCTGAGCATACTGCGCGGTTTCTGATTGAAATTGCAACTGTAATTTTGCAATTCCCCGCCGTTTACTATTTTTACGCGGTAATTATCTTTCTAAAAAAATAGCGCCTTATGATCATTATAAAAAACTACCCGGAGTTCGAATCTTATCTTGGTAAGGAAATAGGCATATCCGGCTGGCACACAATTACGCAGCAGCAAATAGACAAGTTTGCTGATGCTACTATCGACCACCAGTGGATACATACCGATCCGGTACGGGCGCAAAATGAAAGCCCCTTTAAGGCAACTATAGCGCATGGCTATTTGACCGTGTCGCTGCTGCCGTATTTCTGGCATCAGATTGCCGATGTTCAAAATCTAAAAATGCAGATCAATTACGGCATAGACGGTATAAAATTCGCACAGCCTGTAAAAGTTGATAGCAAAGTAAGGCTTAAAGCAAAGCTTGCCGCAATAGTAAATTTAAGGGGAATTACTAAAGCTACAATAGGTGTTGAAATGGAAATAGAGGGCGAGACAAAGCCTGCCTACACCGGCGATGTGGTTTTTTTATATCACTTTATGGATTAATTCTGATGCTCCAAAAGTGTTAAAAATAAAAATCCACATAATTAAAAGAATTTGATAACTCAATTAAGGTCGCCCCAACTGGACGGATTTTGAAAGGGCTAACTTATATACTCCTTATAGATCGATTCAAACAAGATTTTGTTTTCAACAGCAAGATCAAAAGGCTGGTCGAGAAAGGTACTGCTGTACCCTATGGCTTTGGCCAGGTTTTTCAAAACTTTATAATAAGTAATTTCCATCCCTTCTATTTGTTGCAGATGGAACAGAATAAAAACATCCTTCTCCAATGGTGTTTTACCGGCTTTGATAGCCGTGAGATAGGCTTCAAGAATGGTAGCCCTTAAACTTAAGGTACTTATTTTAGTTGGTGTTTCGCCTATTGCTGAATAGATCTCCTCTATTTGCGATATCTGATTTTCCGTGTCATCTATGCCTTCTTCTATGGCCATTTGCAAAACTTTTAAAGCCGCCATGTCCTTAATTTCAGCAAAAAAGGTTAACAGGTGGTGTTTGCCAAAGTAGATATAGTTTAAATGTTCGAGAAAAGTTTTTTTTAGGATCAGATCGTCAATCTGCACATCCTTGGGGTGCATGGAATCGGGGCTATCGTTCATAAAAATCAGTCGCGGATTAATATTGATTAAATATACACATAAATTAAATATTTATTTTTTTTCGCTTTATAAAGCGCATCAAACAATAGCTAAAACAATTATATCTTTGCTGATATATTTAGCCATATGTTACAAAGAATACAAAGCATTTACCTGCTGCTTGCCGGCCTCGCGCTATTTGCACTTTTTCTGTTTCCGCTAGTGCATAACGTATATATTGACGGCAAGCCATCAACCATAATGGTTACCGGAATTTTCCAGGATGTAAACGGGCAGCAGGCCCATACCGAATTTTTTACGGCGCTCACTGCCGCCGATGCGATCGTTGCTTTATTACCATTGGCTATTATTTTTTTGTATAAAAATCGTAAACAGCAGGTTTCGTTGTGCTATGGCGTAATATTGGTGATAATAGGATTTAGTTTTTGGATGGCTCAAACGGTGAAAAAGTACATGGGAGAGCAGGAATTAAATACGCACAATTGGGGAATAGGCCTTTTACTGTCCTCAATTAGCATATTACTGGTCATATTTGCTTTTAAGGCCATACAGCGGGATGAAAAATTGGTAAAATCCGCTGACAGGCTAAGGTAAAGGAATTATATTACTATACTAAAGCCGGCCCTTACTGTGCTGTTTCCCCCATTTTATCATTTCGTCAACCACAGGGGTAAGGGTATAACTATAGGACGTAAGTTTATAATCGATGCTTACCGGGTAAGTGTCATGGACGATGCGAACAATTAGTTTATTTGACTCCAGATCTTTTAACTCTTTTGAAAGCACGCGCGTGGTGATGCCTGGAATATTACGCTGCAAATCCCTGAATCTACTCTTCCCATCATACATCGACATCAAAATAGGAAGCTTCCATTTCCCGTGGATTACTGAAAGCGTATCCTGTACATAACTGATTTTATCAGCAATAGTAACGATATTTTGTTTCATTGAATATACTTTAATTAGCCGGTATCAAATGTATATCAATTTACAATCAAAACAAAAAATCACTGATAATTAATTTAATATAACTGACGAGAAAAAATCATCTTTACCCGTAAAGGTAAGGCTATCGGGCACAATCGCACTTAAGGCATATAACTTACTTCCTATCAGAATCATAAAAGTGTAGATCTTTATTTTCGATTCGGTATTATCTCCTTCAAAGTAATACGAAACATATCCTTTCCAGTTTCCAATTTTTGGGTCCCCTAAATTATAACCGGGCATTTTGGATAACATTCCGGTTCGCAGGCTGTTTGCAAAATCGGGCGTTGTCGCCATAGGCGCTATTTTTGCGGAATCCAGTCCCGCCAGTACTTCAAAATCTGCAATAGTAGCAATATATGCACATCCGTCATTA
>Ga0206797_1148_pt1 | contig 12014 bp, 9 predicted proteins | sample Alteio_BWOrgCont_69_FD_152894 | JGI IMG/M metagenome (GOLD analysis project Ga0206797, IMG submission 152894) | Enriched cells from forest soil in Barre Woods Harvard Forest LTER site, Petersham, Massachusetts, United States -... | ecosystem: Environmental > Terrestrial > Soil > Temperate forest > O...
GGTAAAAACTGAAAACTTTCCTATCCTGACCCGTTTAGCTAATTGGCAATTTGATTTTGAAAGCCCTTTAAGATGCGAAATTTGGTTTTTTTCTACCTCTATATTTGTTGGCAGGAGATGGGGGACTACCCAGCCTGTTATCTGTGATTTTCCAGGTGCTCAATCAGTGCCTATACGGGCCTACGGCATTTATAATATTGTATTGCGGGACCCTCAAAAGTTCTATTTAACTCTTGTGGGTAACAAAATGAGTTATGATGTCGCGGAAATTGAAACCCTTATTCAATCTCAAATAACTGAAACCTTACCCAAAGCATTAGCGGTTGTCCCTGATCTGGCAACGTTGAACAAGTCTCAAATGGATGTTGCCAAAGCATTATTGGCCCCCGTTAACGAAACATTGCAGCAATACGGTGTGGAACTTGTCAGTTTGCAGGTCATATCACTGGTGCCGTCCCAAGAAGTTCTTCAGGCTTTGGATGCTAAAGTGGCGATGGATGTCATTGGCAATAAACAAGAGTACCTCTTGTATAAAGCTGCCAATAGTTTGGAAGCGAATGTTGATGGTAAGGAAAAAGGTTCGAGCGATTCCATGCAGCTGATGATGGGTTTGATGTTGGGAAAAAGCTTTATGGACCTTGATTTTAAGGAAAAAGAGAAAGCAGCCCTTTTAACACAAGAACCTGCAGAAAGACTGAAAGCTTGTCCTAAATGTAATGCCACGGTCAAGGTTGGTGATAAATTTTGTTCATCTTGTGGAGGCCAGATCTTATGAATTTCGAAATAGCCTGTTCCAATTGCGGGGCCATTTCCTCGCCGGTAGTTGGTATCTGTCCTTTTTGTAAATCAGTCATGACACGCGCGGCAGATGGGGCAAAGCAGGCAGGATCGGTTCCTTTAATTCAATCTTTATATGATGGCGGTAAAATTGAACAGGCGCTGGCTTTAGCAGCCACACTTGAGAAAAAAGATGCTGATTCCGTTAAAGATACGAATTTCGTATTGTTGTATACGCAGATCCAAATAGAAACGGAAGCCCCTTCCAGTAAGACCAAATCATTGTTAAATCAGTCCTTAATAGCCAATCCTTCCCACCCGGACCTTTTGGAATATTTAGAGATCGTTGAAGCTGAATTTAATTTAAGCATTGAAGGCGGGAAAGATGGAGAGACTTCATTGGTCAATATCATCCGTCGTTCCCCTAAAAATGTTCATGCTTTGTTTTTATTGGGCCGTTATTTGTTTTGGGTGAAGAATGATCCTCAGGGAGCTTTAAGGTATTTGGAATCATGCGTCCGTTTTCGCCCTAATTTTATCCGTGCCAAAGCCTGTCTCGCTGCAGTGTATAAAGCATTGAATATGACTGATGTCTCGGAAAGGCTCATGAATGAATGTGTCGCCAAGACATCAGATAGCAGAACAAAAGAATTCTTTAATAATTTTGCAAGATCATAGCCTGCTATTATTTATATCTGAAGGCGCCCTCAAAAACCCCTCGACAAGCCCTCAATTTAAGATTATCATGTACAAGTTTTTAATGGGTTACTCTAGAAAGGTTTACAATGGAAATTGGTATTGTAGGCTTGCCTAATGTCGGCAAGTCCTCGTTATTTAATGCTTTGACCGGAGCTGCCGCGGCCGCGGAGAATTTTCCTTTTACCACCATTGAGCCTAATATCGGGATCGTTCCTCTGCCTGATGAGCGCTTGCATTTTTTTGCCCAAGAGTGGAATTCTGCCAAGGTTACCCCGACGGGTATCCGTTTTGTCGATATTGCTGGTATTGTTGAGGGCGCGTCCCAAGGTGAAGGATTGGGTAATAAATTCTTGGCCCATATCCGTTCAGTGGATGCCATTGCCCATGTCGTGCGTTGTTTTAAAGATGAAAATGTGGTCAATGTGATGACAGAGCTTAACCCGCAGTCTGCCGCGGATATCATCACCACAGAGCTTTTATTGGCAGATATCCAGCAATGTCAAACTTCCCTTGACCGTTGGACTAAAAAAGCCAAGTCCGGTGACAAGGACTCCATTGCTAAATGCAATGCCTTAAATGATTGTGTCAAAGCCTTTAATGAGGGGATCCCGGCCCGTCGATTAAAGGATATCCCGCAGGAAATTTTAAATGAATTTCAGTTTTTATCGGCCAAACCATTGATGTATGTGGCGAATACTGATGAAGGAACGCCTGATGAAGCCCTGCTTAAGCCTTTGCGCGAGCGTGCGGCAGCAGAAGGCGCGGTATTGGTTTCTTTGTGTACGAAATTAGAAGCAGAGATCGTGCAATTACCTCCTGAAGAACGGGAAGAATATTATCAATCCGCTGGAATTACCTCACCAGGCCTGGCACGTTTAGCCCAGGCAGGTAAAGAATTGTTGAAGCTTATTTGTTTCTTTACCGCAGGCCCGCAGGAAACGCGTGCCTGGCTTATCCCTCAAGGGACCATAGCCGTCAAGGCTGCCGGAAAGATCCATACCGATATTGAACGCGGGTTTATCCGTGCTGAAATCTATAAATATGATGATCTTAAAAGGCTTGGTTCCTATAAAGCCGTGCAAGAGAAGAATCTTGTCACCCTCGAGGGTAAAGAGTATATTATGCAGGATGGGGACGCAGCTTATTTTCGTTTTAGCGTTTAAAAAATTATGACAGATCAATTAATGAAACAATTTGATGAACTTGCCCAAAGGCTGGCTGGCCTAAGGGGGTATCTTTGACTTGCCTACGAAAGAACAAAAGATAATTGAGATCCAATCCGAGATGTCCCAGGAAGGTTTTTGGGAACATCAGGAACAAGCAAACAAGGTCATGCAGGAGCTTAAAGGTTTAAAGAATATCGTTGAGCCTTTTACGGAATCTGTCAGGCGTGTGAGCGATGCCAAAGAACTTTTGGGCATGAGCGAAGACGATCAGGATCTGAACACGCAATTGGCCGAAGAGGCTGCTCTTTTAAAGACCAAGATCGATGATCTGGAATTACAGGCACATCTAAGCGGCCCTTTTGATAATGCCAATGCTCTTTTAAGTATCAATGCCGGTGCCGGCGGTACAGAGTCCTGCGATTGGGCATCCATGCTGATGCGCATGTATATGCGTCACGCAGACCTAAAGGGATATAAATGCGAGACCATTGATATCCTGCATGGGGATGAAGCAGGTATCAAGAACGTGACTTTGCGCATTGAAGCAGATAAAGCTTACGGCTTCTTGAAATCTGAAAAAGGCGTGCATCGCCTGGTGCGGATCTCCCCATTTGATTCTAATAAACGCAGGCATACATCCTTTGCTTCCGTTGAAGTTATACCTGAAGTAGAGGATGATACAAATATTGATATCAATCCTGCGGAATTGCGCATTGATGTTTTTCGTGCGTCAGGTCCTGGAGGCCAGAGCGTCAATACCACGGATTCCGCGGTACGCGTGACACATTTACCGACAGGGATCGTGGCGCAATCACAAAAAGAGCGTTCGCAATTACAGAACAAAGTCCAGGCCATGAAGGTTTTGCGGGCAAGGCTGACTGCTTTAAAAGTTCAAGAGCAGGAAGCGGTGATGAACAAAGAAGCTGGAGATAAGCAAAAAATTGAATGGGGTTCCCAGATCCGTTCCTATGTCCTGCATCCGTATTTGATGGTCAAGGACCATCGCACAGGGGTGGAAACGGGCAATGCCCAGAAAGTACTCGACGGAGAGATCGATCCGTTCATTGAAGGATTCTTAAAAACAAAACCTGAAGATAGGGATAAACGTCTTAAATCACGAGGGAACGACGATGTTTGACTTTCTGGTACGTAACGGCGTTGTGCAAAACGCCCAAAAATTCATCGATAGATTAACACCGAAGGTGCAGATCCATATCCATCCGGAAGCGCCCTTGCCTTCGATCAGTTTAGTTAAAAAAGTATCTAGCAGGGCCTCCGAGATCTGTGCCTTGGAAGAAAAGATCAAAGCATTATCTGACGACCAGCTCAAAGCGAAGACAGGTGAATTTAAAGCCCGTATAGCCAAAGCGGTCAAAGTGAAGAAGGATGAGCTTGAGCAATCTCAAGCTAATTACCGCAAAGCATCTTCAGGCCAGGAACGCGAAGACCTGGCTGTTGAGATCAAGCGTTTGGAAAAAGAATTGTTCGAATCTAAACAGGGTGTTTTAGACGAGATCCTGAATGAGGCTTTTGCTGTTGTACGTGAAGCAGGCCGGCGTCTTTTAAATATGCGTCATTTTGATGTGCAGTTAGTCGGAGGCATGGTCCTGCATCAGGGAGGCATTGCCGAGATGACAACGGGTGAAGGTAAAACCCTGGTGGCAACGTTACCGACCTATTTAAACGCGTTGACCGGTGATGGTGTGCATGTGGTTACCGTCAACGACTATTTAGCTCATCGTGACCGTAACTGGATGGGGCCTTTATATGAATATTTAGGTCTCACGGTGGGTGTTATTCAGCATGATATGAGCCCCCGCGAGCGTCAGGTGGCCTATGGCTGTGATATCACCTACGGGACAAATAACGAATTTGGTTTTGATTATCTGCGCGATAACATGGTCTCCTTCAAGGAAGAAATGGTGCAGCGCGGTCATGCCTTTGCCGTGGTCGATGAGGTCGATAGTATTTTGGTCGATGAGGCGCGCACACCATTGATTATTTCCGGGCCCGCGGAAGAAAGCACGGATAAATATTACAGGGCTTTTCAAATTTCCCGTCAGTTAAAAGGTCGCCGTGTCACTGAGTCTCAAGAAGTTGATGCCAAGCATAAGGGCGAAGATCTGTATCAAGGGTATGATTATCTGGCTGATGAGAAAGCAAAATCCATATCGTTGTCAGAAGAAGGTGAAACCAAAGCTGCAGAACTTTTTGGTGTTAAGAATTTGCATGAGATCGACACCAATGAATACCGTCATCATGTGATCTGTGCCTTGCGCGCGCAGGAATTTTTTGTTCGGGATGTTGATTACGTTGTCAAGGATGGCAAGGTCGTTATTGTTGATGAATTTACCGGACGCATGATGCCAGGCCGACGCTGGTCAGATGGCTTGCATCAAGCGGTGGAAGCGCGTGAAGGGATCAAGATTGAACGTGAGAATCAGACCCTGGCCACCATCACCTTCCAGAACTATTTCCGCATGTACAGCAAATTGTCAGGGATGACAGGGACAGCGTACACAGAAGCCAATGAGTTCAAACAGATCTACAATTTGGATGTGGTGGTCATTCCTACCAATCGTCAGCTGGTGCGCGTTAATCACCCAGATTGTATTTTTAAGACCATTCAGGAAAAATATAATGCCGTTGTCGATGAGATCGCGACCTGCCATCAAAAAGGCCAACCGGTCTTAGTAGGGACCATCTCGATCGAAAGGTCTGAATTGATCGCGGGGCTTCTTAAAAAAAGAGGCATCCCTCATCGTGTCTTGAATGCCAAATACCATGAGTTAGAGGCCCACATCATCGCCCAGGCTGGTCGTTATAACGGTGTGACCATTGCCACCAACATGGCAGGCCGCGGTACGGACATTGTTTTGGGTGGTAATGCTGAGTATTTAGCGCGGGCCCTTGCCGCTGAAAAACATAAGGACGATGATGATCATGCCGAGGAAGATATGGCCCGTGAATTCATCGCTCAATTTAAAGAGCAGGTTTCCAAAGAACGGGAACAGGTACTTGTTGCCGGCGGTTTGCACGTCATTGGTACAGAGCGCCATGAATCCCGTCGTATAGATAATCAATTAAGAGGACGCTGCGGCCGTCAGGGAGACCCTGGTTCATCACGGTTCTACGTGTCTCTGCAGGATGATCTGATGCGATTATTCGCTTCTGACAATATCACGAAAGTCATGGACTCGCTGGGGATGAAGGAAGGCGAGGTCATTGAATCGCGCATGGTCTCAGGTGCTTTGGAAATGGCCCAAAAGAGGGTTGAGAATTATAATTTTGAGATCCGCAAGCAATTACTGGATTATGACAATGTCATGAACAAGCAGCGCGAGGTCATTTACAGCCGCCGCCGTTCCATCCTCGAGGGTGAAAATTTACGCGACGTTATTTTGGATGCCGTGTTGATCGCCGCTGACGACATCGTTGATAGCCACTATGCGGTAGAACAAGGTGAAGAAGCTTTTAAGCATTTGGCTGCGGATGTGCAGCTGAAATTTGGGGCGAATATTGATGGCCTTAAAGAATCTTGGGGCTCGTTGAATAGCCAGGAGATCAAAGTTGAACTTGAGAAAGTTTTGGTCCAAACCTATGCGGTCAAAGAGACCCAAGTGACCCCGGAGATGATGCGCCGCATGGAGCGCATGATCCTTTTGCATGTTATTGATACCAAGTGGAAAGAACATTTATATAATATGGATCAAGTGAAAGACGGTATCAGCCTGCGTGCTTTAGGCCAGCGTGATCCATTGGTGGAATACAAGAAGGAAGGCTTTGCGATGTTCAAGGCCATGTACGCGATGATCAATCATGATGTGGCGGCGATGATCTTTAGATTGGAAGCCATGCCGCAGGATCTTCGTCCACGTTCCGTTTTTAGCGCCATCCCTCAAAAAGCGGTGCATCAGGAATTTCAGCCAGGGATCCCAACCCCGGTATCGCCTCAGCAAGTTGCATTAGAAGAAACACAAGTTTCCCAACAACCAGTGGTCACGGCCCCACGTACCGAAGATAAGGTCGGTCGTAATGAACCCTGTCCGTGTGGTTCGGGTAAAAAGTACAAAAAATGCTGCGGAGCATAGATGGTATTTTTAATCTGTTTATTATCTGCGGGGCTTTTGGCATTTTCTTTTCCTCAAATCCAGTGGTCATTCCTGGCCTGGTTTGCCTTAGTTCCATTCTTTCATCTTATTGACGGGAAAAAGTCGTGGCGGGCATTTAGGCGCGGTTATCTGTGCGGTTTTTTGTTTTTTTTCGTCACCGTAGGCTGGTTTGTCTATGTTACCTATGTGGGTGCCTTTGTGGCAGTGGCGTATTTAGCGCTGTATTTTGCCGTCTATGGTGTCATCTTTGTTTATTTTCAACGCTTCTCGTTGATGGCGCGCATTTTTGTTTTATCAGCGAGTTGGGTGGCTTTGGAATTTATCCGTGCCCATCTGGTGACAGGTTTTGATTGGGCAATGCTGGGGCATTCGCAGTATAAGAATTTATGGCTTATCCAGATCGCGGATATCACCGGAGGTTATGGGGTTTCGTTTTTAGTGATCTTGGTCAATCTTTTGATCTTTGAAACCTTACGGGTCCGAGCATTTCTTTTTAAAGCGAATATCCTCGTGATCGTGATCTTATCATCAGTTCTTATTTACGGATGGTGGGTAACAGGGCAAAAGAAAGATTATGAAATGGTAAGGGTTGGCGTTGTGCAACCCAACATTCCTTTAGCTCTCGACTGGGATGACAGTAAAAAGCCATGGATCGTGGCTCACACCATTCAACTGACAAGAAAATTAAAGGATCAAAATTTAGACTTGATCGTCTGGCCGGAAACTTCCCTGCCAGGCATGATCATAGATGCTCCGTCTTTAACCAATGAGATCCAGGCAACTGCTGCTGACCTGCATACGCCAATGCTGATAGGCTCTATTGCCAATAAAGATGAAGCTTATTATAATTCCGCGTTCTTTATCGACGCAGATGGCCATATGATGGGCCGTTATGATAAGATCCATTTGGTGCCCTTTGGCGAGTTTCTGCCGTTCAGGCCGATCTTGGGATGGATCAATAAATTCGTCCCTTTTGATGATTTTACCCCGGGAAATACGTACAAGATCTTTTCGATCCCATCAGCATCTTCTCATGCCGAGGACTCCGTTAGGTCGCAAAAGAAATTTGGGGTTTTGATCTGTTTTGAGGATACTGTAGGGCATTTGCGCCGTCACTTTGTCCAAGAAGGAGCGGATTTTTTGGTGAACATGACCAATGATGCCTGGTTTAGGGATACAAAGGCCCCATTTTTACATTTGCAGTCCGCGGTATTGGGCTGTGTGGAAAATCACCGTTCCCTGGCGCGCGCAGCCAATACCGGTGTCAGCGCCTTGATCGATCCTTGGGGGCGTATCATCACTACCGTTGTCGACGAGCATGGTAAAGAAACCTTTATAGAAGGCTCTGCCTGGGGCGTGCTGCCTTTGGTCCATGAAAAGACCTTTTATACAAAATACGGAGATGTTTTTACTTACATGTGTTTTTTGTGTATATTAGTGGCAGGCGTACTAAGGAGGTTTATATGAATAAGAAGGTTTTATTAGTTGACGATGACCCGGGCGTGCATGTGGTCATTGTCCCGATCTTGAGCAAAGCAGGGTATTTGGCTATTTCCGCGAAAAGCGGGGAGCAGGCGTTACACTTGGCCCTTAACGAACGTCCGGACCTGATCATCCTGGATGTTATCATGCCAGGGATCAAAGGCCGTGATCTGTGCAAGAAGATCAAAGCCTATGATGTTCTCAAAGATATCCCGGTTATTTTTCTGACGGCTAAGGATTCCCAGGATGATATTAATGCCGAGTTAGAAGCCGGTGCCGTCACCCACCTGACCAAACCAGTAAACCCGGCCAATTTACTGCACACCATCGACGGAATAATTGGGAAGTAAGCATGTTCAAAGATGCGAAGAAAAAGTTTGAGAGAACCCTTGTGCGTTGGACGTATTATTTTTTTACATGGTTCTTTAGTATCCTGCCGTACAGGGCCATCAAGGCGATGACAGGTGTATTGCTGGCAGTGACGTATCCTATCTTGGGGCGCATGCGTGCCTCAGCGATGAGCACTTTATCCATCGCGTTTGGAAAAGAAAAATCTCAAGAGGAACTTCAAAAGATTTGCAGGGAATGTTTTAACAATGCCGGACGCGGGGTCATTGAACTCGGCGCTTTTATGGCCCATCCTTCTTTGATCAAGCAGTCGACGTCTTTTGAGGGCAATTCCAGGGAAAATTTGGATGCGGCTTTAAAAGAAGGGAGTGGTGTCATTGGTATTTCCGCTCATTTTGGGAATTTTCCATTAATGCTGCTTTATTTGGCGCAGATGGGGTATCCCACCAATGCCATTATCCGTCCCAGCCGTGACGAGATCGTTGAAAAAGATTTTCAAGCAGCGCGTTCCCGTCTGGGTCTTAAGACGGTACATAGTTATCCCCGCGAGACCTGTGTCGCACAGTCTTTGAAAGCGCTCAGGGATAAAGAATTGTTGATCGTTTTGATGGACCAAAATACCGGGAGCAAGTCTGGTGTTTACGTTGATTTTTTTGGCCAGAAAGCAGGAACACCGACGGGAGCTATCATCTTTGCCATGCGCACAGGTGCTCCCTTATTGCCGATCTTTACGCTACGCAATGGCGAGACCGACACACACACCTTAGTGATCGAAAAACATTTTTATTTGGAACAAAAAGCGACAGATGAAGAGACTATCCAGTACAATGTGCAGAAATTGACAAATATCATTGAAGGTTATATCCGTAAATACCCTCCGGAATGGGGATGGATGCATCGCCGTTGGAAAAGCCGCCCTAATTCTGAAGCTACCGGAGAAAAAGTGAGTGTCGATGTTCGATAAATGGCCTCGTAAAGTGATCTTTTTTATAGCAGGATTTCTCCTGACGACGCTGGGGATCACCGTGGTTTTACAGCAATGGCAGGCGGTGGTTTTGGTATTTAAAGCTTTTATTGGACCTGTTTTGGCGGTGATCGGCCTAGTCATCCTATTCGCCTCAACACTTAAATAACATGATTAAAGTAGTCATTTTTGATTTAGATGGCACCCTGGTCAATGCGTATCCAGCGGTAAGCCAGAGTGTTAATCACACCTTGAGCGTTTTGGGATTTTCTCCCCGCACACATGCGGATATCAAGCGCAGCGTTGGAGGTGGGGACCGCAAACTGATGGTCCATTTTGTAGGGGAGAAAAAAGCAGATCAGGCTATTGCGATTTACCGGCCACATCACACTAAGGCATTGCGGATCAAGGGAGCGGTTAGATTATTGCCTGGTGCCTTGGGCATATTGAAGCATTTAAAAGGTAAAGGCTATAAGCTGGCCATTGCCAGCAATCGTCCCACTAAATTCACGCGTATTATTTTAAAAGTGTTGGGTATCTTGCCCTTATTTGATGTGGTGCTTTGCGCAGACCGTGCCAAGAAACCAAAGCCTTATCCGGACATGCTCTGGGCGATTGCCCAACGCCTAAAGCTTGAAAATGCGGAGGTTTTGTACGTCGGAGATATGACCATTGATATCAAGTGCGCCCACCGTGCCGGTGTACGCGTGGTGGCGGTGGCCACAGGGTCAAACTCCAGGAAAGAATTAAAAGATTTGAAACCTTGGGCATTTATCGATAAAATGATAGAATTGAAACCAATAATAACGAAATTAACAAAGGAAAAATCATGAGTAAGAGATTACGTAAGGGTAAATTAAATTGGCGTTCCAAAAAAGCAAATCACGGGGCCAAACCAGGTAAGGGTTAATTTTAAAAAATTTATAGTTTTATGGATAAGGTTATGAAAAAATCACTCAAATTCTTTCAATTCTTATTGTTAGCTTCTTTTTGTGCTTTTTCTAGCGGCTGCTGGTTTTTGGTTATCGGCGGTGCCGGGGCAGTTGGGGGATATGCCGTAAGTCAGGATACTTTTGAGGGTGTCAGCGGTAAAGGGCAGGAAGAGTTGGTAACAGCAGCCCATAAAGTGCTAGCGATCATGGGGGCCATTACGGATGAGCGTCCCAAAGAAGGCGAAGTGGTGGCGACCGTTGATGGTGCCCGTGTCACCGTTGAAGTTATTCAAATTAATTTAACAACAAGCAAACTTCGTGTCAAAGCCCGTAAAGACTTGTTGCCATGCCGCAGTATTGCCCAGGATGTCTATACAAAGATCATGAATCAGCTGGAATAAATCTCCCGCAAGGCAGGTTCCCAGAAGGTTGTTGACAAAATCCCGTGGGTAGATAGTATTTAATGGTTTGAGATGAGTGTTTATTCTAAAAAGGAGATGAAACAATGTCAGTTAAAGTAGGTATTAATGGGTTCGGACGTATTGGCCGCATGGTGTTTCAGGCGATCTGCGACCAAGGGCTTTTAGGTAAAGAGATCGATGTGGTGGCAGTCGTCGATGTTTCAACTGACGCGGATTATTTCGCCTATCAGATCCGGTATGATTCAGTCCAAGGCAAATTCAAACATCCGGTTTCTACAGCTAAAAGCGATCCTTCTAAAGCTGAAGCTGATATCATCATTGTCAACGGGCACAAGATCAAATGCGTGCCGGCAACCAAGACGCCAGCAGAACTTCCCTGGAAAGCCTTAGGGGTAGACATTGTCATTGAATCCACAGGTCTCTTCACCGAGAGTGAAAAGGCTGCGGGACATTTGCAGGCTGGTGCTAAAAAAGTCATTATTTCCGCTCCTGCCAAGGGTGATGTGAAGACCATTGTCATGGGTGTCAATGAGCACGAATATGATGCTGCCAAACACAATATCATTTCTAACGCCAGCTGCACCACTAATTGCTTGGCGCCCTTGGTGCATGTGCTTCTTAAAGAAGGCATCGGCATTGAAACCGGTCTTATGACCGCCATCCATGCCTATACCGCCACTCAAAAGACAGTGGACGGTCCTTCTAAGAAAGATTGGCGCGGCGGACGCGCAGCAGCGATCAACACTATTCCTTCGACAACAGGCGCTGCCAAGGCCGTCGGAGAAGTATTACCTGCGACCAAAGGTAAATTAACCGGCATGTCTTTCCGTGTCGCGACCGCGGATGTGTCCGTGGTTGATCTGACCTTCCGTTCTGTTAAAGACACGTCAATTGAAGAAATTGATGCCTTATTAAAGAAAGCTTCTGAGACCTATCTTAAAGGCTATCTTGGGTATACCAATGAGGAATTGGTATCCACTGATTTCATCCATGATCCGCGTTCATCCATTTATGATTCGTTAGCGACGGTGCAAAACAATCTTAAAGGCGAGAAGCGCTTCTTTAAGATCGTTTCCTGGTATGACAACGAATGGGGTTATTCCAACCGTGTC
>Ga0206797_1150_pt1 | contig 11947 bp, 8 predicted proteins | sample Alteio_BWOrgCont_69_FD_152894 | JGI IMG/M metagenome (GOLD analysis project Ga0206797, IMG submission 152894) | Enriched cells from forest soil in Barre Woods Harvard Forest LTER site, Petersham, Massachusetts, United States -... | ecosystem: Environmental > Terrestrial > Soil > Temperate forest > O...
AAACAAAGCTATTTCAGGGACCCGCAATTATCGCGGACGCACGACAAAGATATCGGATGGGTTGCCCAGTACGGCCATAAGTTATTAGATAAAAAAGGACATATCTATGAAGGGACAATTCTTGAGCATATTTTAGTACAGCATTTGACTCAATTCTTTAACGTCGGGGAACACAATATCATCCGTCTTGAAAGTGCTGACTGGAATGATGGTCTGGATATGGCCTCATCTCGTGGCGAATCAGTCGCGTTTACTTCCTTTTACGGCGGGAATTTATTGAAGATTGCGGACCTTCTTGAAAACATGGCTGCCATCAAGGGAATAGGCACAATACGTGTGGCGCGTGAACTTTTGGCTTTACTGGATACGCTTAGTGAGAAAGTTAATTACGATGATTGTCATGCCAAGCACAGTCATCTTTTTGGGAAATATTTTCATAGTGTGCAGCCCGCCGTCAGTGGTGAGGCAGTTGAGATTGCCATCAAAGACGTGGCGCGCGATTTGCGTGCCAAGGGCCATTGGATATTTGCCCATATCCGTCGTCAGGAAAAAATTCATGTTAAAGAAGGTGCCAAGAGCTACGAATGGTTTAATGGTTATTATGATAATCAGGCCAGGCGCGTTGAAGGGGCTGATGGCAAGCGGGTGCGCATGACCTTGACAGGCCAGGTATTTTCTATCATGAGCGGGATGGCGACGAATGAAGACATTGAGCAAGTTATTGTTAGTGTTGATAAATTTTTAAAAGATAAGAAATTAGGAGGGTATCGTTTAAATACTGACTTTGGAGTGCCTCATTTTATGGATTTAGGCAGGGCCTTTGGTTTTGCCTACGGGACTAAAGAAAATGGGGCCTTTTTCAGCCACATGAATGTGATGTATGCGGCCAGCCTTTACCAGCGAGGATATGCAAGGGCAGGGTATCAAGTATTGCAATCAATTTATCAGATGGCCAGTGACGGAGAGCGCAGCAAGATTTATCCTGGTATCCCGGAATATTTTGATTCCGAAGGCCGCGGCATGTACCATTATTTAACAGGTTCTGCTTCTTGGCTGGTCTTGACCCAATTGGCCTATGTTTTTGGTGTGCGGGGAGTTCATGGTGATTTAATGCTAGCTCCCCAATTAGTGAAAGAAGAATTTAATAAGAAGGGCACAGCCGTTGTCATTTGCCAATTCGCAGGCAAGCGTCTGACCGTTGAATATTATAACCTTAAAAAACTAGATGCAGGGAAGTACGCTATAAAAGAAGTGTTAATCGACGAAAAACCAATCGCCTTCAAGAAAATGTCTTCGGCGAATGTCTGCATCCCAAGAGCTTCCCTTACCAAAGACGCATTTATCAAGATTATTCTCGGATAATATTATTGTACAAAGCAAATTAGCTTGTTATAATCCACAATTTATACTAATTCAAACTTGAACATGAGGTAATAATGGAAGCAGGAATGGAACATTCAAAACACCACGTAACAGCCCCCGAAGACCGCATTCCTATTTTTCAAAAAGCTACCTACAGTATAGGTGCTCTTGTTAACCAGCTTCAAGCTGCTGCTTTGAGTGCGATGGTCCTTGTGTTGAACCTGGGACTTGGCATGAATCCGGTCTTGGTTGGTCTCGTCGGTACTATTCCCCGTTTACTTGATGCCTTTACAGATCCTTTGATCGGCTACACTTCTGATAATACCCGCACCCAATATGGGCGCCGCAGGCCTTTTATATTTTTTGGAGCTCTTTTTTCAGGGCTTTTATTTGCCTTGATGTTTCAGTTATACAAGGGCCAAGCTGAAATTTATTATTTCTGGTATTTTTTAATTATCCAATGCCTCTTTGTTGTTGCCTTTGCTTTTTATTCCATTCCCTGGATCGCGCTAGGTTTTGAAATGACTCCTGATTATCACGAGCGGACCCGTTTGCAGGGAACAGGAAATTCTATCGCCCAATTTGCCTGGCTGCTTTCGCCGTGGTTATTTACTCTTATGTATACAACTAAAGATGTTGTCCATGGCGCGCGTGTTTTGGCTATTATTTTCGGTATTTTTATCGCACTAGGAGGCATACTTCCAGCTATTTTTAATAAAGAACGTTCTATTGCTTTGCCAAAGCCTGAAAAAAAGCATGTGCTCAAAGATTTTCTCAATGGCTGCAAGATAACTTTAAAAAACCGTCCGTTTCTCAAGCTCTGTGCAGTTACCTTTCTTGTTTTTAACGGATTCATGCTTGCCTCTGCGTTTACAAGCTATGTTATTTTCTTTTATGATTTTGGCGGCGATTACTCAAAAGGCGGGATTTTGCTCGGCTGGTTTGGAACGGTGACAGCACTTTCTAATTTTTGTATCATTGCCTTGATCACATGGATCGCGACAAAAATTGGAAAGCGTAATACTTTTTTGATCACCATTCCAATTTCGATAGTCGGTTACGCGCTCAAATGGGTTGGCTACAATCCACATCATCCTTATTTATTGTTGATCGCGGCCCCTTTCATCGCTTTTGGTTTGGGATCGATCTTTACCTTAGTCAGTTCCATGCTGGCCGATGTTTGTGACGTTGATGAACTCCAAACGGGTACCCGTCGTGAAGGGACCTTTGGGGCCATCTATTGGTGGATGATCAAACTAGGACAAGCTTTGGCATCGCTAATTTCCGGTGTACTTCTGAATGCTACTGGTTTTAATGTCACACTTGGAGCTAATCAAACGCCCCATGCTCTATTATATATGAGGCTTTGTGATATCGGCATTCCCATTATCACCTCCATTATTGCCATGTTCATTATCATGTCTTTTGAAGTTACAGAAGATAAGGCCTATGCCATCCGCAAGCAGCTGGAAGAAAGACGAGGGAAGGCATAATTTATTTATTTGACCAATCTCCTCGGATGTGTTAAATTTTTGTCCTATGTATTTATAGGATTTTCATCAAAAATTAATAGATTCTTAATGTGGAGATTGAATGCGCAAAGCATTGGCGTTTTGTTCATGTGTAATATTTTTTGCTCTTGCCGGATGTTCCCAACCTCCTGAGCCCCCTAATAAACTTCTCCTGTGGCACTGGATGACTGATCGTAACGATACCTTCCAGAAATTCGCCCAAGAATATCAAAAAGAAACCGGTATTGAAGTCACCATTCAGTTGTTTGCTCCATCAGATTCGTACTCCCAAAAAATTATAGCCGCGGCACAAGCCAATGTCTTACCGGATATTTATGGCATTCTCGATAAAAAATCTATTGTGGCGGATTTTATCAAAGCAGATTTAGTCGCAGACTTGACCGGTGACATGGAAGCTGATGGGGGCAAGTGGAAGAATAGTTTATTTGATAAAGCCCTGGCAGACAGGCGTTTTGAAGCCGGCAATACTTATGACGTGACACCCGGAATTTATGGTGTTCCCATCGACGTGACCAACGAACAAATACTTTATAATAAGAAACTTCTTGCCAAGGCTGGTATCAAAACCCCGCCCCAGACCTTCGGTGAATTTGTCAGGGATGCTGAGGTTCTCAAGCGTGTGGGGATTACACCCTTTGTTTCCGGCTGGGGTGAGTTGTGGCTATTGGATTGCTTTGCCTCTAATTACGCTTTTAATATAATGGGAGAAGATAAGATCTTTGATACCTTTCGTGGCAAGGTCAAATATACAGACCCTGATTGGATAAAGGTTTTTAATATTTTTGCTGAATTACGGGACAAGGGTGTTCTTATCGATGGGATTGTGACCAAGGGTAATAAGTACGCTGAGCAAGATTTCGCGCTTGAACGCGCGGCATTTACTTTTAATGGTTCATGGTGTGTTAATGTCTATCATGATATGAATCCAGATTTGGATTATGGTGTGATGCTACCGCCGCCTATAAGCACTGCCTATCCGTTAAAAATTTGGGGATCTGCCGGATCCACCTTTGTCGTTAATGCCAGCTCGCCTAATAAAAATAGTGCCATTGCTTTCTTGAAATGGCTGACGGCCAAAGAACAGCAAGTAGCATTAGCCCATGATACAAATAATTTGCCTTCCAATAAAGAAGCGCTCGCTGGTGTTTCTCCCATTTTGGAAGCATTTGCCAAGGGCATGGATCAATCGACACATCCGAATATTTGGCCTCTGAATGAAGACCCTTCAGTCAGTGAAGCCTTTGATAAAGGGATCCAGGATATTATTATCGGCGAGAAGACGCCGGAAGAGGTGTCTTTAGAAGTGCAGAAGGCCAAAGACGCTCAAATGTCAAAAGGGAATCGATAAGGTGAACCAAAAGCTTAAAGCTGCTGCCATATTCAAAGACAATTTACAGAATTTCTTTTTTGTGCTGCCTGCTTTTGCTATTTTTTGCATTTTTTATATCTATCCTTTTTATAAAATGATCAACCTGTCCTTCTATGACTGGCGGGGGATAGGGCCGATGCATTTTATTGGCCTATCGAATTATAAAGAATTAATGGGGGATAATCTTTGGTGGGATTCGATTTGGCACGCCGGATACATCACGCTTATTGCCTTAACGTTTCAGAATGCATTGGCTTTTGCCCTGGCCCTGGCCTGTGACCGTGAAATACGCATGAAACGTTTTTACAGGGTTGTTTTTTTTATTCCACCGGTACTTTCCGAGGTTGTGGTGGGCCTCATTTGGAATTGGATATTAAACCCTGAAATGCAAAATGGGGCGTATATCGGGCTTTTAAACCATTATTTATTTTCTTCCGGACTTCCCCAATTGGTGCATGATTGGTTAGGAGATCCCAAGACAGCCCTGACGACTATTGCCATTGTGCATAGCTGGAAAGGTTTCGGCTGGGGATTTATCATGTTTTTAGCAGGATTGCAGACCATTGACAAGCAACTTTATGAAGCGGCCCGTGTCGACGGGGCAGGTTCCTGGAAAACATTTATGAATGTCACCATCCCCATGATGTTGCCGGTCATTTTGGTAGTCATGATCTTGACAATTTTAGGATCCATGCAAGTTTTTGTTTTGATCATCGCCATGGTTGATGAAGGCCTGGTTAATTATACGGATGTGCCGGTGACCCGTATATTTTCGGCCATGCAGAGTACGGACCGTTTTGGTTATGCCTGCGCGGAGGCTGTTATTTTTGGATTGATTCTGGTGTGTATATCTTTTATTACTAAAAAATTGTCCGACAAAATGAAACAAGGATAGGGAGAAACCACCCTACTTCCCGGAAGTGCGCAAACCTGCGCACTTCCGGGAAGTGTGCAGGTTATGAAGACAAATAAATATATTATGTGGGGCATGACCCAATCAACGCTCATCCATGTTTTTTTAATGAGTATTGCCATGACATGCCTGTTTCCCATTTTTTGGATGATACGCTGTGCTTTCATGACCAACGAGACAGTTTTCGTGGACCAGGCATTGATCCCGCATCATTTGAATTTCGGCAATTTTGCTACCGCTTGGACCCAGGGAAATTTTGCGGTTTATTTTTTAAACAGCGTTATCTACACCGTCTGTGTCGTTGGAGGGATTGTATTGATTTCGTCCCTGGCGGCGTATTCTTTTTCACGTTTGAAATTCCCTGGCAAAAATATTGTTTTTTATTTGTTTGTGGCGGCCATGATGATCCCTTTGCCTGGTTCTTTCGTGGCCTTGTTCGTCTTAATGACTAAGCTGCATTTGGTTAATACCCGTTTTGGTTATATCCTGTGCATGATTAATGTGGGACTTTCCATGAGCATTTTATTATTTAAAACTTTTTTTGATAAGATGCCCCCCGAGTTGGAAGATGCTGCCCGCATCGATGGTTGCGGCAAGATTGGCATCTGGTGGCATATGGCCATGCCATTTGCGCGTCCAGCGATCGCGGTCATCGTCATTTTTAATTCACTCAATGTGTGGAATGAGTATATCCTGGCCACCTTGCTTTTAGAAGATACCAAATTGATGCCTTTGCAAAGAGGCCTTGTGGTCTTTCAGGGGGCCAATAGTACTGATTATCCAGTCTTGATGGCGGGCCTGACCATGGCAGCGATACCTATTATTATGGTATACTTGGCCATGCAAAAACATATCGTCAAAGGTCTTTCTTCAGGTGAGGTGCTGGGGTAATGGGCGTGCAGATCATTTTTATGACACTGATTCTTTTTATTACATTTCTTGGCCCTGCCCAGACACAAGAGCGTTCTTCTGATGAGATTGTGCGTTTATCCTGGGAAGCTTCCAAAAATGGTGATCTAAAAACCCTTTCTGCTTTAGCTGATGAAATGCTTAAAACGTATGGGGATAAGGCACTGGCTTTGTCTTCTCAATTAAGCAATTTCCCTCCTCGTGCCAAGATAGGTGATTACAAAATTATGTCCGATATGGCCACTGTTTTGTTTATCAAGGCGGAGAGTTTGATGCATCAAGGGAAAGATAATGAGGCCACTAAAGAGTTTAAAAACATCATTACCCAATATCCTTGGGCCCAAACCTTCGATCCCAGCCGCGGGGCTTATTGGTCGGTCGCTGAAAAATCCAAAGACAGTATTGATGTGATGCAGGGTAAATCACCGCTAACAGTGGTTGTTGTTAAAAAAGCGCCTAGAACTCTTCCTTCGCAAAAATTCCCGGGGACAGAAGAAATCATTGATTGGGCTAAATATGGTAATTTTTTAAACATAGGCACCAAGGATTATCATTATCAAATCACAGATCAGGCTGGTTTAACGGCAGCCTTGGGAGAGGGGATCTACCCTAATATAGCGGACATTTATCGAGACCCAGAGTACAGGAAAGCTTTAAAGGCAGGACGGCTGAAGGGGGACCATTGGGAATTTGTGAATACGCCAGATTTGCAAGCTGCCTTTTTTAAATGGGCCACGGCATCCGAATCCAGGGGAGTGCAATTATTTTATGAGGGTGTTATTCTTGAAAAAGCCAAGATGTATAAAAAAGCGATTAAAGTTTATGATGATCTTATAGTGAATTTCCCAACAACACTCGCCTGGACGTATTGGCAGACCCCGTGGTATCCGGCCCAGGCAGCGGTGTCCAAGATTCAATATTTGATCCGGATGCATCCGGAAGTTCATTTGGAATTTACAGGGGCCAGGATACGGATTCTTCATGCTGATGATCCTCAAAATTATGTGGCCATCACCTGGCCCGGTACCCTTCGGGAATTAAGCTTATTGGAAATTGCTAAACAAGATCTAAGATTTAAGCCTGTGATGATGCCGTTGGGCAAACCAATTTTTTATTCCGGACAGGGACAGGTGCGTTTTGTCAAATATGAAAGCGGCCATTGGCAATTATTGGTGGATAATAAACCATTTTTTATTAAAGGAATGAGTTATATGCCCACCAAGGTCGGCCAATCTCCAGATGATGGGACCATGGTTGATTGGATGCGGGAAGATGATAGCCACGATGGCATAATTACGGCACCTTATGAGTCATGGGTGGATAAATACGGTGACAATAAACGTCATCCTGATGAAAAAACAGTCGGGGACTTTGCCTTGATGAAGGACATGGGTGTCAATACATTGCGTATTTACTATCAGACATACATGAAAGCAGATAAACCATTTTTGGAAAAAATGTATAAGGAGTTTGGCTTTAAGGTGGCCATGAGCAATTTTTTAGGCAAATACGCGATCGGTTCCGGGGCCACATGGTCACAAGGTACAGATTATGAGAATCCGGTGCATCAGAAAAATATGATGGATTATGTGCGCACCATGGTGATGGAGTTCAAAGATGAGCCCTATATCCTGATGTGGGTATTAGGGAATGAAAATAATTATGGTGTTGCTTCCAATGCGGATAAAAAACCAATAGTTTATTTTAAATTTGTGAATGAAGTGGCAAAAATGATTAAATCCATTGATCCCAATCATCCGGTGGCTATTTGTAATGGGGACACTTTATTTGTGGATAAGTTCGGGAAATACGCTCCTGATGTGGATGCGTACGGGGCCAATGTTTACCGGGGGGATTATGGCTTTGGATCTTTTTGGGATGACGTCAAAGAAATGGCGGATAAGCCGGCCTTTATTACAGAGTATGGCGCTCCTGCTTATGGGGGTGTAAGCATGAATTATCAAGAAGCTCAGCAAGCCCAGGCGGATTATCATAAAGGCAATTGGTTAGATATTCTTTACAATAGTGCGGGCTATGCGCAAGGAGATGGAAATTCCGTCGGTGGAATGGCTTTTGAATGGCTTGATGAATGGTGGAAGGATTATTCGCCTTCAGTTCATGATACCAAGGCAGATGATGTAGGGCCTTTTCCGGGAGGTTATTATTTTGAGGAGTGGTTTGGCATCATGGGTCAGGGAGATGGCTCTCAAAGCCCGTACTTGCGCGAACCTAGGAAAGTGTATTATACTTATAGGGAACTCTGGAAAAATTAAAATTTGGGTGGAAGTTCCCCCGTACTTGCACGAAGGCATAAAAATGTAGTATACTTAAAGAAACGTAAGTGACCCCATTGGAGGGGACGCAACTGAGGAGGAGTGGAATGAAAAAATGGTTAGGTGTATTGTTTATTGCAACATTCGGTCTTTGTGCGAATAATGTTTCCGCCGATGACCAGGCTGCTGTCAGCGTTACTAAGATGGCTGAAGCTCAACCGGTACCGGTACCCCAGGGCGATGCTGCCCAGGCGTCTGCAACTGTGGATGCGCCTTCAATGGCTGTTAAGGAGCCAATCAATTTTGGGGATTACCGTTCTTCAACACTGACTACCAAGGCGTGGGGAGCATTGGCTCAAAATGATATTGAGTCTGTGTTAGCCTACACCAATAAGTGCATCTCGCTTTATGCCGCACAGGCCAGCAAGATGCAGACTGGGTTGAAAGATTATGCAACCGGTAGTAATGATGAAATATTCAAATATTGGGCCCTTAATGATGTGGCAACCAGCTACTACATTCAAGGAGAGGCGTATCGTGCTGCTAATATGAAGGATGAAGCCAAGGAAGCGTATAATAAATTAATCAAGGATTATACCTTCGGTCAGGCTTGGGATCCTAAAGGTTGGTTTTGGAAACCCGCGGCAGCAGCTCAGGAAAAGTTGGACATGATTGCAGCTGGGGTCAGCTATGACTTTGGTGATTATTCCTCAAGCCAATTAGTGCAAAAGGCATGGTCAGCTTTGGCAGCAAATGATCTTAAAGCTGTGGAAGTGTATGTTAACAAGACGTTGGAATTATACGCGAGCAAAGCCAAGGATATGCAGGCATCTTTGAAGGAATATCCATGGGAGTCCAAAGAAAAAACATTCAGCTATTGGGCGCTCAATGATGTTGGTACAGCCTTGTTTATTGAAGGTGAAGCCTATCAAAATGCCGGTAGAAAAGATGATGCTACCAAGGCCTATAAGCGTGTTATTAATGAATTCTTTTATTCGCAATGTTGGGATCCGGGTGGTTGGTTCTGGAAACCTTCAGAAGCAGCTCAGCAAAAATTAGGCGAATTAGATAACGTATAACAATTGGGGACAGTGCCCTGTTTTTATTAAAAAATAAGGCACTGTCCCCAATTGTTTATCTGCATAAATCTCCCCAAAATATTTAGAAAGATTAATTATGAAGTTAAGCGGTTGTTTGTTGATGGTATTTATTTTAATTTCCCCTGCTGCGCATGCCCAAGAAAATGATATTTCCGGCGAGGATCAGCCTAAACATTTTAACCCTTTTATTGTTTATCAAGACAAGGGTTCCCTCAACCGTTTTGTGCCTTCCGGGTATATGCCGACGGGTGAGTGCCTTAAAATGGATGACGCCTGGACGCAAAATTGCCAAGAAGGCAAAAGCTGTATTAAAGTGGTGTATGACATTGCGTGTTCTTTAAAAGGCCGGCATTGGGCCGGCATTTATTGGCTTAACCCGGCGGATAATTGGGGCGATCGCAAAGGTGGCTACAATTTAACCGGTGCTAAAAAATTAGTTTTCTGGGCCCGTGGTGAAAATGGCGGCGAGAAAATTGCCGAATTCAGGATAGGCGGGGTAGGCCAAGGACGTGATTATCCTGATTCTGACACGGCCTCCATTGGCCCGGTGATTTTATCCAAGCAATGGAAAGAGTATGAAATTGATTTGCGCGACAAAGATTTGACCTATATCAGCGGAGGATTCGCCTGGATCGCCAACGTTGATGACAATCCCTCCTCATGCACGTTCTATCTTGATAATATTCGGTACGAGTAAAAATAAAATTTTTTCAAAATTTCTTGTATTGAAGCAGATGCTTTGCTATATTCTTTATAACAAATCAAAGATTACATTTTAAGTAATATTTTTAGGAGACATTATGTCCGTAGCAGTCCGAGTGAGCGTTTGGATCCTGGGAGTACTCGTCGTAGTTAGTGCAGCTGTTGCGGTTTTGGCGTTAATGCAAAAGCAAACATTAGAAGGACAGAACCAGAGTTTGCATAATCAAATTGCCGACGATCAAAACAAACTGGCCGATCTGACGGCTAAAGCCAAAAAATTGGAAGATGATGCCAATGATCTTAATAACAAAATAGCCCAGGCACAGCAAGATAAAACGCAAATCCAAAGTCAATATGATGGGCTCAAAGAGAAGTCCGATGACCTGCAGGCCCAACTCACCCAAGCAAATTCAGATCGTGATGATTGGAAAAATCGTGTTGATACGATAACTCACGAACGCGACAATCTGATGGAAAAATTGAACAACCAACCCGTCAAGATTGTTTATAAAGACCGTATTGTTCAAGCATCGGCTGTTGATACTAGTTCTTCCGCCTCCGCACCTGTGGTGGATGTGACCTCAAACCAAGGGGACCAATATTGGGCTTCAGTGCTTAAACAAAAGGCTGCATTGCAAATAGAGCTTGAAAAAGCGAAAGCCGGTATGGATGATGCTGCTTTGCAAGTGGTCAACTTGAAGAAACAAAATTCCGATCTGGAGCTTGAGGTCCAACAGTTAAGCAATGAGAAGGATGAAATCATCCAGAAAATTAAATACGGCCAGGATTTAGCAGATAATCTGTCTATTGATTTGGCCCGTTCACGCAATGATCAACAGGCAGTCAATGATCGTGCCGATAAACTCAAAGAAGAGAATTTGGAATTGCTGTCCCAAATCAGGGATTTGAATTCTACCAAACTGCAGCTTGAGCAGACTGTTTCGCGCCTTACCGATGATAAGGATGCGATGCAGAAAAAATTGATTGAAACAGAAAGTGTCATTCAAAGCCGCATTGATGATATTTGGAAAATCAAAGAAAGCCTGGATAGAAAGCTTTCTGAAAATGCTCCATCGTCTTCCGAAGGCAGCATGGAATTACCTCCGATTATCGTTAATGCTCCCAGTAATAATCAACAGCAGGAGCAGCAGGTGTCTGCACCAGCAGCCAGTAAGACAGAAGGGTCTATCATTAGTATCAATCAATCCAATAATTTTGTCATTGTGGATTTAGGCCAACAGAATAGTCCTGTGAGTATTGGCAATGCTTTAAAGGTTTATCGTGATTCGAATGTAATAGCTGACTTGGAAGTTATCCAGGTGCGTCGGGATATCTGTGCGGCAGATATTAAGGACAAATCCGATGAACTTAAAGTCGGCGACGTTGTAAGATTTAATTAAATCAAACCTTTACTCTTCGTATTATCACAACGTGGTTGAAAAAAAAATAAGCATAACAGATGTCGCCCGAAGGGCAAATGTATCTATAACCACTGTTTCGCGAGTTCTTAACAAAGTCCCCACGGTCAATAAAGAAATCGCCCAGCGAGTAGAACAGGTTATTGGTGATTTAAAGTTTAGGCCTAATCCCACAGCCCAGCGCCTGGCGCGGGGTATCCAGAATACCGCCATTGGTTTTGTCATACCCGGTTATCCAGGTATTTTTCATTCTTTTTACGCGGTGGAGTTGATGCGCGGCATTGGGCACGGTTGTGAAACCTTAAGGCTGGATCTGATTTTTCATATCACCGACGGTGGAAATCCTTTAAGGTCAAACTTTGCCGGCGG
>Ga0206797_1151_pt1 | contig 11928 bp, 8 predicted proteins | sample Alteio_BWOrgCont_69_FD_152894 | JGI IMG/M metagenome (GOLD analysis project Ga0206797, IMG submission 152894) | Enriched cells from forest soil in Barre Woods Harvard Forest LTER site, Petersham, Massachusetts, United States -... | ecosystem: Environmental > Terrestrial > Soil > Temperate forest > O...
ATATACAAAGCATTCGCCTTGGGATCGTAATTCATTTTCATAGCTATTCCCTCCAATATTTATCGATCTTCGACGTCTTATAAACAGAATGAATAACAATTTCATGCAGGCTTTCATCAACAAAAACACGCAATAAATAATGTTTTCGATGGCCTATTTCATAATAACGTCGATGTAAAATCTTAAGCTTACCTTTATTAAATACCTGTTCTGGCTCTCTGATAGTTAACAAAACAATCTTGGAATCAATAGAACGCTCTAAAAGCCGCTGTTTAGCGTGACCATGCCAAGATATCTTCTTCATAAATATTACTTTGGTAAAACTAAAGATTTATAGTCTGGTCATTATATCACCAGACGATAAAAGCGGGAAAAAATTTCACATTTTTCGATTTTTAACTTTTACCATTTTTAGTTTATACCGAGGAACTCTGGAAGGCTTTTCAAAGCCTGAATACTAACTTCCCCAACCATTAAACCATCTGAATTTTGCAGTTGGGCAAATTGGGCTTGGTCTAGATGGAATTTGATCCCTTCGCCAGCGTTTTGAGTTTGTAAAACCCTATTTGCAGGAGTTAAATCAATACCACCGCGCCTAATCGCACCAGGCAACAATTCATGATGTTTTAATTCTTGAGGAGTTATCTTCATTGCGGAATCAATATCCTTCGCCACATCAAACTTTACTCTATACTCATCCCCGGGCAGAACAGTGAATTCTCCCAATAATTCACGAGGAATGAATTCATTCCCTATGTATACCCCTTTGCCTTCAGCGATGGAATGTTCCGCCAGAAAAGTGGATATGGGTTTTCCAATATCTGAATCTTGCAAAGGAAGTGTCTCCTGGCCTATTTTTACTGTTAAATGATAATCTTCAGTGTCTATATTCATTCGTTCTAACGCAGGGGTTATGCTCTTAATCAAAGCTTCTAAATGACTCACATTAAGCTCTGGATGGTGAAGCCCAACACCTAACCCCAAAGTATATAGAATCCGTCGAATAGGATGAGGATCAAGTACCATGCGATTCTGAAAAAGTACCTGCCTCCCACCCAATTCTGCAATAGCATTTTGGGCCTCACAATGCAGGATTTTACCAAGCCATTCACTGCCAGATTCTGTAATAAACACACCTAAAGCAGCCACATACTGGTCTGAAATAGCACGGGGTAATTGTAAAGGACTTTGTGATGGATAAAAGAATCTCCTATAATCAGAAATATCATCCACCTCTAATGCTTTAATCCGTTCCCCAACTACTTCCATAGGACTTTTGTTGGAAGCACCAAACAAAACCTTATCCATGGTATCTATCGGTGCTAATAATTCTTTTTCTTCTTCTATAGGGAAATCCTGCTTTGTACTAATCCATCCTCTAACAATCCGCATGACGCGTTCTTCTTCTGAATGACTGCTCATCTTAACTATAAAATTACGGACACCATAAACACCGTATTGCTTATAGATTTGCTCAAGACCATCTTGAATAAACTCTGAATATTCACGCTGAGTCCTTGGCACATTCACACAAATAATAAAAATAACTGCCGTGTTTACATCCTGATAAAGTGCTGCTGAACCATCCAGGGAAAGCCCAAGACCAATAAAGGCATGGCCATGTACACGAAATTGTTTGCGATGAGCTTGATCAAAGACCCAATAAGATCTAAATGCATCCGGATATTCACCAGCATGCCATGGCGTTTCATAAGCCAGACGAGCCAGATGCACACCATTCATAATAACGGATTCGGTCGGAGTTTCAGGATACTCCAATTTTAAAGCACGCAGATGAAGTATGGGCGCTTGCCTGCCTGATGATGCAGGCAGCGCCTCAGGCAAATACCCTAACCATCGAATTAACATCCCTCCAAAAGAGCTAGGCAAAATTCCTGAAGTATTTAAACGAAAAGCAAGGCTGGCCATGTATTGATTAAATTGAAAAGGACTAAGCCATCCGTCCTCCCGTGCCTGAACAATATCATGATGCCATCGTTGTGACAATCCTGGATTTCGCAAAGCTACTTCAACTAAATTTCGAGCTTTCTGTAAAGACAGTAAGTCTTGATACAGTTCTGGAAAATCAAAATCATCAGGTAAAAACTTATATACTTCTGCCATAGCCTTAGCTAAAGAAGTCAAAGAATTTACTTTATCTACAGAATTCCTAATTCCAGAAATAAGATGATACGCTTTTTCAAATACTTCATGTGGATCTATTCCTTTTTCCGCCATAGCCTTCGCCATATATGACAACGCATCAATTTTCATAAAATTATCTTTCTGAATCATGTCAATATAGCGCGTTGCTGCATATAATTCTCCTTTATGTACTTTAATTTTGGCTAAAGATGCCATTAAAAAATTACTGCCCCAATAAGAATAACGTTCGCGTTCATTTCTATAATCTTTTGCCAATTGGTCCATTTCAGACTCTATTTGTATTGGATTTTCCCCGGCCTTGAGCATGGCATTAGCTAAAGAATACAATTCTCTAGATTTAGCTGTCTCGAGTTCATCTGCCTTTCTAACTCTTTTAATGTCCTCAATCACTAAATGAGCTTGCTGATATTGACCGGCTTGTATCAAAGCTTCCGTCAACAAAGACATTGCTTTAGCTTTATCTTGATCATACTTGATAGTTTCGGCAACTAATTTTGCATCTTTAAACCTTCCCACTTCTGTTAAGAATCCAACCAAAGAAATTAATGACCTCGATTTAAAATACCAATCTTCCGAATATCGATAAATATTACGTGCTACTTCATATTTTCTTTGCCGAACTAAAACCCTGGCTCTAGCTTGAAACCTGGAAGATAATAATCTATTGGACCATAAAAAAGTATCGTGCGTATCCGCATTACTCCTAATTGCAGAACCTGCCTCATCAAATATAGGCTTAGGGTCTTGCCCTGCCTGATCCATAGCCTCACCAAGAGAAATTAATAAATCTGGTTTATGATAATCTCTCACGCCCCGGACTAAAAGAAGTGCTTCCTTAAGAACACCTGATGCATCCTGCCCTGCTTGCGTCTTAGCCTCACCCAAAGAGATCAATACCTCACACTTGTAATACTCTTTGTTAGTACCAATAGACTCAATAGTTGAGTATGCTTCTTTAAGAATATCCGTTGGATCTTGTTTGGCCTCCATCATAGCTTTTGCTAAGGAAACTAATGCTGAAGATTTTTGATAAACATTATCAATAGTATTAACAGTTTCCTGAGCTTCTTTGTACTCTCCCAACTGCACTAAAAACGTAGCCAAAAAAACCAGCCAATTAGATTTTTGCAAACCAATAATGCCATGATTTTCAATAAACAATCTCGCTTCTTTATACCTCCCAACCTGAGCCATCACTTCAATGACTTTTTTATAAGCGTACCCATTTGCATTACTATCAAGAACCTCGATAGTTGGCAGCGCTTGAGACAACATGGATTCAAATCGAAACGCCCCGGCTTTTTGTTGGTCCAAGGCTTGCATAGCCATGTCCCATTTAGCGCTATTATCAATAGCAGCCTCTGTCCTTAAAGCTGCCAATATTACACTTGCCAAATAATTAACATTTTGGTCGTATTGCGAAAGCCTGCGCCAATCAATACGCGTCATGTCTTGTATATTGCTCGCTCCATGTCTTCTTAAAATAAGATTTATTAATTCCCGTCCTACCCGTCCGTTTCCATTTGAAAATGGATGTATTCTAATAAACTTAATATATACCCTTGCGGCAAGGACGGCAGGACCTTCATTCATTATTTCTTGATGATTTAACCATGTCACAAACTCTTCCATTGCGGATCCTAATTCTTCTGGTTTAGGAAAAGTACGTGCTATCGTTTTAATATACCCCCTACGATATTCCCCCCACGGAGAAAGAATCCAATTATTTAAAACATTGGGTTGATTTTTTGCGGCATACCAATGAATCTTCTTAATATCTTCTTCAGTTATTTTCCTATCAATTTTTAATAGCCCTTCTTCTAAAAAATATTCTTCCAAAGTTCTTGGAATCGATTTCTCCGATACACCTTCAATATCCGTTGGAAATGTATCTATAGCAATCCTCATCGCTTGATCATGAATGTTCTGAATAACTTTAGGATTTCTACTAAACTGTTTTAAAACCAATTTTTTAATATTTGTGTACCCCGCATTTAATATATTTACTGAAAGTTTAAGAAAATCTCCCCTTCTAATAGAAGGAATCATGTTAGATTTAGAAAACCTAACAAATTCTTCTGTCTTACTCATAGCCAGAAGACTACAGCCGCCTGAGAAATATTTCCTTGGGACAGTGTTTTGAGTTACAGGATCTAAGTCTTCTTTGATATAGTTATAAGCGCCTTTTTTAAAAGCTTTAAGGTATTGTTGGTAGATGTGTTGTGGATCCCCGATTAAAGCATTCGAGGATGACATATTCTTATATATTGGATAAGACAATCCTTTAATTTTTTTCTTGTCCTCATAAAATTGTGCCAGGATGCTTTCTCGCATCTTCTTTTTGTACCATGTGGCTAAAATGAGGCTGTTGTACACTTGGCGGAGTTGGGCGAAATTTTTATCGTAGTTAACTTCTCCGGTGAGTTCGGGGATGACGATTTCGCGGAGGATTTGAGAACCTAATATATTTACGTCATTCTGAGGCGTAGCCGAAGAATCTCTTATAGAATTAATTTTGTTGAGATCCTTCGCTGCGCTCAGGATGACAGTACTCTTTTGATGCTTTTCGAGTGATAAATAATCTTCTTCAAGCATAACCTTGAGCTTCGATTCAACAATGTAGGCTGTGCCTGCTTTGGGATTTTCGTAGACAACAGCCTTCTCAGGGACTATCCAGACTTTATTGAACGTATTAACCGGAATATTGGTTGTACCGAATTTCTTCGCTGCTTCTTCGTAAATACGTTTCCAAAATTTTTTGCCTATTTCACCTTCAGGATAAATTAGGCTCGCTGTTATCTGTTTGAGCATATAATCTTCGGCTAATAAATCACGGCCCATCTCGGTTTGGCCGAAAGATTCGGGGACTATCCGATCTTTTTCATAAGGGCTTAGATTGACCCATAAATCCTTCTCGGGGATGGTTAGGCTGGCGAGGAAGTATTTGATTAATTTGGTGGATTCTGTTTTAAGTAATTCTTGTTGAGATCCTTCGCTGCGCTCAGGATGACGATTCCCCGCATCACCTCGGTCTAAAATAAAATCAAACTTAAAAGGATTTTCGGGATGGACTTTGATACCTTTTAGGATTGGGGGATTAAATTCAGAGCTTAACAGCACCATGGTGCCGGGTCTGGGCAAAAGGAATTCCTGGGCTTGGGCCAAGGGAAATGGGCCCAAGGAATTAAGTAAAAAGGCAATAATAAGCCCGATGGCTATATTAGCTTTTAAATCTAGATACTTTCTCATATATAAGAAAGTATGCCATATAAATGGGAAAAAACAAGGTGTTGGGATTTTTGAAATTTTTTTACTTTAGAGCACTCCCGCTTCTTTGTTCGATAAAATACAAAGGCCTGCTGCGGGTTTCTTTCAAAGCACACCACATGTATTCACCAACAACACCAATAGCCGCCAATTGAAGACCTCCCATGAAGAAAACAGTACCAATCAACGACCAATGGCCCGCATTTATCAAGGTCCAAAATAAATAAATCGCAGCTAAAATAGCTATCCAAACACCCATTAAGAATACCAAATGCACCGGTAATGCTGAAAAGGCCAAAATCCAATCCTTTGCCAAAGAAACACGCTTTTTAAAATTCCACTTGGACTGTCCTGATCTTCGGGACTTCCGTGTGTATTCAATAGAAGTTTGTTTAAACCCTCCCCAAAGAATCAGGCCGAACACCGCTGTTTGATTTTCCCTGCAAGCATTTAAGGCGTCGACAACCAAACGATCAAGTAAAAAGAAATCCGCCTTATTCATCAACTCCTTTTCTTCTTTAGAATATTTACAACAAAAAGCTAAAAAATTATAAAAAAGCGCAGTAATAAAACGATAGGACAATCTCTCTAATTGCCGGCTCTGCCGGCAAGCCCAGACAACCTGATAACCTTTTTGCCATTGGGCCAACATGAGCCCCAACGTTGCCGGATCATCTTGCCCATCAGCAGCCATCCCAAACACTGCTTTTCCACGGGCCTCCGATAAACCAGCTCTCATGGCGATATGACTGCCACGACGATTGCTTAAACGAATACATTCAACGCGTGGGTTATTAAATGAGACTACCCTATCAAATGTATCATCCGTGGAATGATCATCAATCACAATGATCTCATAACTTTTAAGGTTAAGGGTATCCAAAACCGCAACAACATCTTTTAATGTCTCTTTAATATTTAATTCTTCATTAAATGCGGGAATAAGGACTGTAATTTCCACTATAATTCTCCTATAAGCACCATATTAATGTTTCCTGAAAACTTATTCCTTATTTTCTCTTTAATCACAGCGCCAAACGAATACGAATAAATCAAAATCACGTCACATTTGGGATTATTTAATGTTGCTGGATCTTCAATCGGCATATCAATCCCCGGACAATATTTCCCTCTTAAATAAAGTGAATCATCAAATAATCTCAACCTTATCTGCAAAGAAGAGATAATATCTTTTAATAAATACAACGCGTTCATTGAACGCATAGGAACATAGACACCCACCGTCTTGCCCGCGTACCTTCTAAAAAAATCTTCCAGTTTTCTAATACTTTCAATGATACTTAAAAAAACATTTCCTGGGGTTAAATCTTTATGTTGGCTTACTGCCCCCTTAAGAAAAATGCCGTAAAGACTTCCACCAAAATTTGAGTGCTTAAGGCCAGAAGAGACAAACCCATGTTTTTCAACAAACCTTTGAAATGTACTTAAAGTAAAATAAGAAAAATGTTCATGAACCAGCATAGAAATATCGCCTGACCGTAAATGCTGCTCGCAATCAGGAACAGCAAGGATGAGGCAACCTTGCGGGGCCAAATACTCGCGAAAATGATTTAGAATCACCACAGGATGATCGATGTGTTCCAGCAAGCCAAAACAAACAATAACATCAAATTTTCTTGTCGCGATTTCCGGCGAAGGGAAAAAATCTCTTATCACTGGTAAATCATATTTCCCTATTGCCGCATATCCAGGCTCGTAGCCTAAAACATTTGCTCCCATTTTAGATAATTGATCTAAAAAATACCCGCTTCCACATCCAACTTCCAAAACATCCTTGCCCCTAATACTGGCTAGGCCAATCCCATCATCGATAAATGATAAAAAATCTTTGCTATATTCCGCCCCTATCCCTGCCTCATTCATCAATCCCTCAATATATGTCCCCGCTTTATAGCTTTCACGGATCACTTGTAAGACTTCAGGATTAACCACCTGCGAAAGGACCCCTGATTCTTCATCCATCACTAATTCAAACGGCAATGTTTCAGGAAAACGATTTTTAGTTTCTTCAGTTAATGGCTGCCAATAAAAAGGGAGTTTATCAAAAGAAAATGAACGATCGGAATATTGATATTGCATAAGAATTCCTTAACGCAAAGGCCCTTGATAATCTTTCTTCAATGCTTTTATAAATAAATCTTCCCAACCAAGCCTTACCAATTCATTGATTGTTTCAGCATAATCATATTCTGTCCGTTTCCACACACATGATAAATCATCTGTTTCTAAAACACACCACGAGCTGGCTGGATTTCCATCACGCGGCTGCCCAACAGATCCCGGATTGATAATGACTCCGCCGCTTTTAACCACTTTATACAACGGATAATGGGTATGACCTAACATAAGAACTTGGCCGTTCAATGGAAACCAAGAATACTCCTGATGGTCATCAGGATAAAATCGCCCTTCACTAGGATTATCCGGAGTACCGTGAACAAGCAAAATTTCTCTTCCTTCTATGACCTGCCTCATTGATAGCTGCAAATTTCTAAGCCAATCTATGGCCTGTGGACGCAATGATAAAAGTTTATTGCTGTTATCCTGAGCTGCTTTCCAATATTTGGGAACTGGTATAGGACTTTTATTTGTTAATACCCATTGATCATGATTCCCTGCAATTACTATCAACGGTAAAGAAGACAGAAGATCAAAAGTTTCAACAGCCCAAGGGTAATATCCAAATGTATCACCAAGAACAATGACCTTGGAAACTTTTAATTGCTTAATTTCCTCGACAACCACCCTTAAGGCGTAAATATTCGAATGAATATCACTTATTATGGCGCATTGCATCAGTAGACCTTAACACTTCTTCTATCGTTTGCTGAGGGTCCTGTGGCAAAAAATTAAGTTCATTCTTTGCTCTTTGTATTGAAATATTCCAACACTCTGACCCATTAGGATCTTCTCCGGAAAAATTGATTGGAATACCATTAAAATATGTTGAAATTATTCCAGCCAAATTTCTCATTGTTAGCATTTCTCCAGCAGCAATATTAAAAACACCCTCTGCGTTCTGCATCATTAACGCATTAAAAACTGCTGCCGCTATATCTTTAGTTGCTATAAAATCCTGGGAACGGTCCCCTTGCCCATAAACCTCGATAGGGTTACCAGCCATTGCCTGAGTGATCCAACGTTTTAAGACCGTATTATGCAAATCTTTATAATTTAAGGAAACGGGGCTTGAAATCCGCAAAACTACCGGCCTAAAACTGTTTTTCGCGTTATGGAATAAAAGATTTTCGCCTTCATATTTACTTTGGGCATACGCTGTTAAAGGTAGCACAGGATGATCTTCTGTAATAATATCCAACAATGGTTTTTTTAAGAAATTAAAACCGCTTAGGAACACCACTGTTGAACATCCGTTTTTTCTCAGATGATTAAATAATTCCCCCGTAAAATCGATGTTAACTTTTCGATAAAGATCCATACCTGGAACATCATCAGCACGGCCAATATAAGCTGCCGCATGAATAACAGCATGTATATCACTTGGAAGTTGGCCCAAAATATCCTTTGGGTCTTTTGTAAAATCCGCTTCAATATAATTCAAATTTTCTACGGTCAAAAACGGCTTGCTTCGGCCAAGGCAATATATTTCACAATCACGATCCTTACTGGGCAAAAGGGCTAATATTGATTTACCTATTAACCCACTCGCCCCTGTTAAAATAATCTTTTTTGCCATTTATTTTCACATCTGATTGATGGGAACAATCACATGCTCAAACGCCCTAATTGCGGCAACATTATGTGTATAGTTAATACGGCCAAATTGTTCATCATTTAAGAAATTCCGAAGCAATAAATCGACCTCATTAAAACCAACCTCAGCCCTAATGGGAGTTGTCCCGGAAAAACGCGGATGAATTTCAAAAACATAAGGAGTTTGATGGTGCATTCTTAACTGAATGTTCAACGGTCCACAGCTGCCCAACTTAACAGCCAAGTCTTCACAAAAAGATTGTACTTCGGGATGCTTGATAATATACCCTTGAGAATACCCGGAAGATATTGCACATAAGACGCCTTTAATCTTTCTTGAATTCTGTAAGGATAATCCTGTCAATTCCCGGCGCATGACTATACTATCGATAATCTTTCCCTGCCTGGAAGTTAAAACTCCCACTGTATATTCATCCTCTGCTGTCCCCAAATAAGGCTGAACACAAGGCAGATTAGTCATTTCAATATCATTTAAAAGTTGTTTTATTTCCCGCTCATCCGCAATAATGCAAACGCCTCTTGAAGCACCGGTATTAACTGTTGGCTTAACAATTAGCGGGAACCCGTATTTCTCCGCGATTGATTCCCATTGGTCAATAGGCTTTGTTTCAATAAAAGGCAGGCCCAGATCATTTAATGTCTTCTCTATCCTAAATTTATCCATCATTAATGGAATTAATTCATGACGATTTGCTATTAAAACTGCCCCTCCTAATTCATTTCTCTTTTCAGATAAGATTTCAATTTCCGATTGCGATCCAGGCACTATGGCCTCTATGCCATAATCACGAACTGTTTTAAGAACAACTTTTAAATACTCCACCTGTGAAGCATGCGGCAGGAGCACGCGTGACTTTGTTTTATAAAGACCCCATGAAAAAACATTCGCATCCGCGGCAATAATATTCCATCGATTACTGATTTCTTCCCCACAACGCAGTAAAGCATGAAGAATGCCAGCGCCAACACTGCGCCCCCCTGTACCTGTAACTAATACCGTTTTCTTAGGCATATAAACTACTAAATTTTAGAAACAATCAAAGCAACTTTCTTGATATCCGCTTCTTTTAAACCAACATACAAAGGTAATATGATTACCTCCTTACGGGCATCTTCACTTTGAGCAAGGAGAATCCGGTTATTTCTATATGGTGGTTGGGTATGGGCATTCGTCACTCCGGGCTGGGAGCTTATCCCTTGACGTAATAATTCCTGAATTAAACAGTTACGCTTAGATGCGCTAATCCCTTTTAAACGGACAGGATAAGACTGCCAATTTGTTTTCACGACATCAGGTTTAAACGGCAGAATGACATTCTTAATGCCGAAAAAATGTTTACGGTAAAGTGCATCCAACCGGCGACGTTCTTTAACAATCATCTCCAGGCGTTGCAATTGAGCAAGACCTATCGCTGCCTGTATATCAGTCATGCGATAGTTATAGCCGGTAATCACATAGTCTTCGATTCTAACTTTCTTAAGAGTGGTTCGTTGTTCAAACGCAGGAATATTACGGCCATGACAACGCAAAAGCCTTAATCGATTTGCTATTCGCTCATCGGAAGTCGTAATCATGCCTCCCTCACCGGTCGTTATAATCTTACGTGGATGAAAAGAAAAACAAGCCAAACTGCCATGAGGCTTGCCTATTCGCCGCCAAGTTTTCCCTTTATCCATAGTGATTTCACTGCCAATCGCGCAAGCAGCATCTTCTACTACTTTAAGCCCAAACTTTTTAGCTATGGATAATATAGATTTTAAATCACAGGGCATTCCCATTTGATGCACCACAAGGATGGTACTCAAAGACCCAAGATTTTTCTTAAGATACCTTAAGGGTGAATCATTTTTTAATAACCGGTCAATATGCTTGTAATAAAGCCTGCCCCCACGCTGCTGAAAATCGTTTTTTAAACATGCTTCTAATTTGGCAGGATCCATATTGTAGGTGCTTGGATCAATATCCACAAATACCGGTTCAGCCTGGCAATAGCGGATACAATTAGCAGTGGCAATAAATGAATGACTAACCGTTATGACCACATCCCCTGGCTTAACTCCGCTGACTAAAAGTGATAAATGCAAAGCAGTGGTACAATTGGAAACAGCAACGGCATAAGAAGCACCGACAAAAGCAGCAAATTGACACTCAAATTCTTTAACCTTGGGACCTTCAATCACCCATCCGGAACGGATGACCTTGCCAACCGCGTTGATTTCCTGCTGTCCTAATAAAGGCTTGGCCAAAGGGATCATACGCCACTAAACTTTCTCTGACCATCTAACCACTCAACCAGTTTTCGCAGGCCCTGCTTAAGGGTTAAAGAATATTGAAAATCCATCAATTGCCGGGCTTTACTGACATCCGCCCAACGACGCATCACTTCCACTTTTTTGCGCTGGTCGGGAACAGCAGTAAATTGGGGCTTCAAAGAAGACCCCATCACTTCAAGTAAAGTTTCGCAAAGCCCTTTTAAAGATGTCTCAATACCGGAAGCAATATTAAAAACCTCTGCTTGGCTGGGACTCGTTAATGCCAATATGGTTGCGCGGGCAATATCTTCAACATAAATAAAATCCATGGTCTGCGAGCCGTCCCCAAAAATCACCGGCGGCTGACCTTGACGGATCAAATCGTACCAACGGATAAGTACCTCTGTATATTTGCCATGAATATCCATCCGGGGGCCATAAATATTAAAATAACGAAGAGCGACATAAGAAAGTCCGTACATTTGA
>Ga0206797_1099_pt2 | contig 11681 bp, 13 predicted proteins | sample Alteio_BWOrgCont_69_FD_152894 | JGI IMG/M metagenome (GOLD analysis project Ga0206797, IMG submission 152894) | Enriched cells from forest soil in Barre Woods Harvard Forest LTER site, Petersham, Massachusetts, United States -... | ecosystem: Environmental > Terrestrial > Soil > Temperate forest >...
GTTCATGGCAATTCCCGCAGGGCGGCATTGATGCGGGCGAGGATCCCTGGATGGCGGCCCAGCGGGAATTGTATGAAGAAGTCGGTATCAAGGCTGATAAAATTTCGCTACTTGCGGAAACACGCGATTGGCTCAGTTATGATTTTCCTGACGGTATTACAGGCCATCCCATTTATGGTCGCCATGCCGGACAAAAACAAAAATGGTTCGCGGTGCAGTTTTTGGGCACGGATGCGGATATTCGGCTGGATGCCTACCACGAACCGGAATTCCAGCAGACTCGCTGGTGGTCGCTGGCTAATGCACCGGACCTAATCGTGGATTTTAAAAAAGATTTATACAGAGAATTGGTAGCCGCTTTTTCAGCGTTGGCAACGAAATAATCAACTTAGTGTGGCTCACAAACACTTTTAGGAGCGCCACTGATGCCTTCAGAGTTGTAATATAAGGCACTCCCCATCAAACTCAGAATAACCGCTGAAAGTGCCTGACCATGCGGAATGGAGCGACTGCCAAGCAAACCAATACAAGATATGGCTGTGGCCGGTAAATCAATTAAAATACTTTGTTTCATTGGCCGGTTCTTTAAATCTTTAAACCACCATTCCATGTTCTGTCGTGCATGGGAGATCCCGGTAGTGGGAATACTTGGTCGCGGGGTTTCCGGGCCTTCGTGGCGTAAGCAAACGGCTTCCGTTGCAATGTGCAGCACGGCGGCAACAGGAAGAAGCCAATTGCCAATCAACCCCCCGCCAAGGCCATAAAAAAAGGCTCCGCCAGCACCGGCAATGGCCGTCGCAGCGATCGCACCATTGCGCAATTTTCCATAGGCTCCGAAAATAGCGATCGCGCTTGAGGAAACGTATAAGGCCATGGAAAGACCCAAGGCGCCAGCACCAAGAGGTGGCAAGCGGCCAGAAACCCCTTGCTGTACGCTGCCTTCAACGCCAATGGCACCCGAAGCTATATAGGCGATATGCGATAAATTAAAACCGTAGATTTTTAATTTCGCTGCCGCAGAGGCGGCCAATGCCGCGGCATTTTTTTTGATATTTCCTGCATACATACACCAGTATGTCATGCAACTATTTGCAATGTCAAAAGATTTGGCTAGCGCCGCGCGCTAACCGCGAGACGAAGGGTTCCCTCATCCAGATATTCAATCGCGCCGCCGATGGGGATGCCGACAGCCAAGCGAGTAATCGCAATATGCGGTGCGGCAGCGGCAATGCGTTCCTGCACCACATGCGCGGTGGTCTGACCATCCACAGTGGAGGGCAGTGCCAAGATGATTTCGCGGACGGGTTCATTCAATCGCACTAATAATTCTGCCATGCGCAGTTCATCCGGCCCAACGCCGTTCAGAGCAGATAACACGCCGCCCAGCACGTGATATTGCCCGCGGTGCGCGCCGGTACGTTCAAACGCCCACAGGTCATTAATGTCGGCGACCACGCAAATCGTGCCATCCGCCCGGCGCGCATCCTGGCAAATGCTGCACGGATTTTGGCTGTCCAAATTACCGCATACCCGGCAGACCGAAATCACCGCCGCGGCTTGGCTGAGTGCTGCCACAAACGGCGTCAAATGCTTATCCGGTGCACGCAACAGATGCAGTGCAATCCGCCGCGCCCCGCGCGCGCCTATGCCTGGCAATTTGCCAATGGCTTTGATCAAATTCTCTAATTCTGTACCGTGCATGCTATCCTGCGGGTGTGACTCATCTGCATCACCTATATCGCAAATCCCCCCAACATAAAACTTTCATAAATTTTTCCTTGCATCCCGGATTAGTTTCGGTCATATTCGGCACTTCGGCATCGCTGTGGTGGTGCCGGGTCATCTACTAATTTGAAGGGGGGAGCCATGAAAGCTCAAGCTACTCTCTTCCAATTGGGGACTGACTTGCAGGAAGCGCCGACCCTCAATGCTAAAGCGCCACAGTCAAGACAAGCCCAAACGGAAGGTTTTGATAACTCGGAGGTCGGCCAAACGGCTTACATTACCGATAATGTTCTGAAAGGTCCTTGGACCGCGTCAGATCATGACAACGACCACTTTATTACGGTGGACGGGAAGAAATGCGCTGGCAAACACATGATCATTGATCTGTGGGGCGCGAAGGATATTGATAAAATGGATGTGATGGAGGCTGCCATGCGGAAATGCGTGGAAGTTTGCGGCGCGACGTTGTTGCATATCCATCTGCACCATTTCCAACCCAACGGCGGGATTTCCGGCGTGGCGGTCTTGGCGGAAAGCCATATCTCCGTTCACACTTGGCCCGAGCGCGACTATGCGGCGTTTGACGTCTTCATGTGCGGGGATTCCCGGCCCGAACTGGCCGTCGGCATCTTGGCCGAAGCCTTCCGCGCGACCGAGGTCAAATCCGACCGTATTTTGCGCGGCGAGTGCGAGGAATAATCGCCACTCCATACGACATTAAAAGGGCCGCAATCACTTGCGGCTCTTTTTTTCTGCACGCTGTAATTGATCTATAACAAAGCCATGGTAATCTCATTTTATGGCCATAGTTAATTTACATGATTTAGTGAATGATTCTAGCCAAGCCGCACGATTTAACCGGCTATTTGATCAGTTTTGGGTGCTGTATGATAAAATTTGGCCAGATTCCGAAAGTGAAAATCCAAAAAACGATGTTTTAAAGGGGCTAAATCTTGAAAAACGGCTTGTCAACGGCGAATACGGCGTCTTAATCAATGTCAGTGTGGATAAGAATGACGATTTGAATGGATTTAATTGGTCTTATTACTATCCCAAAAGTGATAGTTTGTGTCCTACCTATTTTGCGGTCGATAACAGTGTGCGTGGCCAAGGCGTGACAGCGCGTCGTTTATTAGAGCAAATTCCGGTAATGCAGAAACAATTGGGGGAACTGGGGCATGACATGCGTTCCATCGTCCTGCAATGTGCGGACCCCGCCCGAGACGTTGAGGCTAACGAATACAACATGGATAATAGAAAACGCCTGGAGCTTTTTTCCAAAGGCGGGGCGCGCTGGGTCAGTCAAATTGAAAATACGGAACCTGACTATGCAGAGGAGAGAAGTAACTATCTCTTGCTTTGCTACCCCGTGCCTGGAAAAGGCTATCCTGACGCCTCAGCGATTTCAGCTTATGTTGACGAATATTATGACATATGGTCAGTTTTACCGCATAAAAATGACCCATCATATCTAGAATACAAAGCGCAGCTTGATTTGTGGCAGCAAGCTGAAGTCGCAAACGTATCATTCTACTTCCGCCGTGTAGCCCAGGACGGTGCGCGCCGCAGTGTCGATGGGCCGGATGGAAAGTCTATTTCGGTTGCCGCACCGGCCCGTGACGGCACTGAAAAACTCCTTTCACTCAATCAAGCACTCGAACTTAAAAATTAGGTGGATAAAAGCCATTAGGCGCGTTAATCTGGCCGTTCATACTGCCTAAAGGAGCATGTGCCAATGCCGAGACCGGTCATCGAGGATTCTGAAAATTTAATGCAATATAATATTACAGATCATGATTTCCCCGGGCTTGAGGTGCGTGCCTCAACCATTGAAGGCACCGGCCTCTTCGCCACACAAAATTTCCGTGCGGGAGACACACTGTTTTTTTTCAACGAACCAGTTTGCCGCGAAGCCGATTATATTGCGGAAGGCATCAGCGCACATCCGATTCTGGATAAAACCACTGCGCGCTATGTTGGCGAGTATCTGACGTATGATACTGAAATCCGCAAACTCGATTATTTTAATCACAGCAATGATCCGAATATTTTGTTCCATTGCCGCGTTGCCTTTGCGCTGCGCGACATCAAGGCGGGAGAAGAAATAACGGCGGATTATCGCTATATTTTAATTGAAGCTGAAACGCTGACGGATGTTCATACCGGCCAAGTGATAATGGGCGTGGATGCCGAGACAGCCTTGCTCGAAACTACGGCGAAATTGCACCAGGTATTGCAGTTCCGTGCACAACGCCAGATACCTCGCGCCAAAGCTGCCTAAGCATTATGATGACAGTTCCCTATCAGTTAGGTGCATCGTCCATTCACGGCATAGGGGTGTTTGCGATCGCGCCGATTGAGAAAGACACGGTCGTTTGGCGTTTTATCCGAGAAATTGACCGTATGTGGGACGAAGCCGATATCAAAATATTACCGGTAGAAGCTTCATCATTTCTGTCCATCTATGGCCACCGCGATGATTTTTATCCAGGAAAAATTATTTTGTGCTGCGGGGATGGGCGTTTTGTTAACCACAGCGAAACCCCGAATTTATATGAAAAAGACGGATGTTCTTTTGCTGCGCGTGCGATTAGGGTCGGCGAAGAGCTGACAGCGGATTACCGTACCTATTCTGCATGGGATGCGGCAAAAATTGGAGACATGAAATGAGTAAGTCTTACGGCGGCGATCTGCATGAAGAAATCAATGATTACGGCGAATTGTTGGTCTATGCGGGCCCGTTGATTGCCGAAGAACAAACGCCGTTTCAAAAACTCACGGTGTTTGAAAATCCTATTTTAGGCAAGGTTTTGGGTTCTGATGGCATCTCGCAAACGTCTGAAGCGGATGAGGCCATTTACCACGAAATGATGGCCCATGTGCCGATATTCGCGCACGGGGATGTGAAATCCGTTTTGGTTATCGGTGGCGGCGATGGCGGCATTTTGCGCTGTGTCCTCGATCATAAAACTGTCACGCGCGCTGTGCTGGTTGAAATTGATGAAGCCGTGCCGCGTCTCGTGCAACAATATATTCCGACGATTTGCGGCAATGCGTTCAAAGATACGCGCAGCGAGGTCATCATCACGGACGGTTTTAAGTACATCCAGGAAAGCACAGAAAAATTTGACTTGATCATCGTGGATTCCACTGACGCCTATGGCCCGGGCCGCGTATTATTTGAAGATGAATTTCTGACGTTTGCGAAGGCGTGCCTCAACCCCGGCGGCATTTTTGTGAACCAGAATGCCACGGATTTTGTCCATTACGGCAAGGAAATGCTGGTGACAACAATTGCGCGCTCACTGCGCAAACATTACGCGGATGTGTCGTTTTTCCGCACTGCCGTGCCGCTCTATTGGGGCGGCGATAGTTTTTTGGGCTGGGCGACAAATAACAAAGAATTGCGCCAACAGCCACTTGCGACCATCGCACAGCGTTACAGCGCCAGTGGGATTGTGACCAAATATTATAACCCAGAGATGCACATCGCGAGTTTTGCGCTACCCAATTCCGTGCGCGCGATGATGACAAAAGCCTGAGGGAAATTTGCGTAAAAAAGTCGTCATCATCGGTGCCGGCATCGCGGGCCTGACCGCCGCACGGGAATTGATTGATGAATTTGATGTGATCATTTTGGAAGCTGCTGCCGCGCCTGGCGGACGTTGCCGCACGATCACCCACAAAGGAAACCCCCTAGAACTCGGCGCCGGGTTTATGCAGGGAAGCATAGATAATAATCCATTTGCGCGGATTGCTGCCGAATATGGTTTGCGTTGGGCGCCGTCAGCATCCAAACGTACAATCTATCTGAATGGCAAAAAACTTTCGGCGGCCGTGCAAACACGGGCAGAGGATTTTCTAGTCGCAGCGCCGCAAATTTTGCAGCAATCCGGCCATCAAGATGCGGTCGCAGAATTTTATCAACACCTTGAAGACTCCGCACAAAAACTCGCGATAGAAATGCTCGCAGGTCCGACAGAAACCGGTTGTGAGTTGTCAGCATTATCGGTTCATGATGTGGCAGATCAACATGAAACCGGCGAATTCGCGACCATCACCGGCGGTTGGACGGAATTTTTGAATAATTATGCGCGGGGCCTGAACATTCGATATCATGAATCTGTCACCGCAATTAATTGGACGGGTTCACAGCTTGTCCTCACCACGCCAACAGAAAATTTTGCCGCAGATCATGCGATTATTACAGCATCTGTGGGGTCATTGAATGACGGTATCATTCGATTCATGCCGCTACTGCCGGATGTGCAGGCGCAAGCACTGCCGCAATTGCACATGGGTATTTTGAATAAATATTTTTTGTGCTGGAAAAATTCGTCCGTGCTACCTGATGAATGGCCTGTTTATTGGCGTAATGGCGCTGTACAATTTGAAATCTGGCCGCATGAAAATCCAAGTATTTGGGTTGTTGTGATTGGCGGCGATCAGGCACGCAGGTTGGAACAACAACCGGTCGAAGAAGCCGTTCAAATGATTTTATCCGAACTCAGAAAACTTGATTCCACGTGCTGCCGTGAAAATTTGGATTGGTTTTACACTACCCAATGGGCCACAGATTCCATCACACGCGGGGCTTATTCAGCACTGCGACCGGGCGCAGATAAAAATACGCGTGCGTTGGCAGGTACATCAGCCAATAAAAAATTATTCTTCGCTGGTGAAGCCTATGACACAGAATATGCGACGACCATCACCGGCGCCTATCTGTCTGGCCTGCGCGCGGCGCAGGAAATTCGTACGATTTAGGCATAAATTTGTTGCATGCCGGGGGTAATAGCCCTATATCCGCTTTCTCAAGAAACAAGGGGGGAGTTTGCCATGAAACAGAAAATGTGGGGTCAGCATTTGGTGCTGGATTTATCTGGTTGCGACAGAGAGAAAATTTCCAGCGGGGAGAACATCCTCGCCTGGGGCTCGGCACTGGTGAAGGCCATTGATATGGTCGCTTACGGCAAGCCCCAATTGGAGCATTTTGCCACGCATAAACTGGAAACCGCCGGTTATACGTTTGTACAATTGATTGAAACCTCCAATATCGCGGCACATTTCGCCGAAAATCTGGGTGAGGTTTATATTGATATTTTTTCCTGTCGCGATTTTGACGAGGAAAAAGCCAAGGCCGTGACCCAGGAATTTTTTGCGCCCACAGCCATGCGCATGAAAAATTTTAACCGCGGCGAAACCTTTCAAGAAAATCTATATGGCAGCCGTGTGTATCAGGGTTTCGCGATTGATGATGTTTTGTTTGAAGGTCAGACGGATTATCAAAAAATGAACTTCTATTTTAACAAGGAATTTGGCCGCGTTTTGACACTGGATAACATCGTGCAAACCACCGAAAGCGATGAATTTGTTTATCATGAAATGATGGTGCATGTCCCGCTTTTTTCCATTGAAAATCCGAAAAATGTTTTAATCGTTGGCGGCGGTGACGGCGGCGCGTTGCGCGAGGCACTCAAACACACGGCGCTGGAACGCGTGGATATGGTGGAAATTGATCCGGGAGTGGTTGAGCTGTCGAATAAATATCTACCAGGACATAACGAAGCCGGCTTGATATATAAAAACCCGCGCGCAAATTTAATTATTCAGGACGCGTTTAAATACATCAAGGAAACCACGCAGAAGTATGACGTGATTATCGTCGATTCTACCGACCCCATCGGCGCGGCGGAAGCGCTGTTCAGTGAGGAATTTTATAAACTTTGCAAAGACGCGCTGAAACCGAATGGCATTTTGATCACGCAAAACGGTGTGCCGTTTTTGCAACCGCAGGAACTAATGAAAACGGTACAACTGTGGAAAAAACTTGGCTTAGGGGGAACATGTTATTTGATTTCCGTGCCGACGTATTATGGCGGCAATATGGCGCTCGGATACGGCATAAAGGGCAATGTAAAATTGCCGGAACTCGCGGCGCTTGAGGCACGCCTCAAAGCATCTGGCATCAAGGGGTTGCGTCAATATACGCCGGCGGTACATCTGGCGGCTTTCGCGTTACCAGGCTGGGTACAGGAAATCATGGCGGGCAATCCCGGAATTATTAAGCGCGCTGCATAATTATTTTGGCGGGTTAAATATAAACAACCGCGGATCGAATTTGTCGCCCGTAGTGGGGTTGACCAGTGAAACCGTGCTCATGCGGCCAGTGGCGTCAATGACATTCCATTGCCGCAATTGCAATGGTTGATTGTCAAACACAAGAGTCAGCGTGCCTGCGCCGGGATCGGACGTTTGCACCAGTGAGATTTCCAGCAGTCCAGATTCCCGGCGAATACCAGTGACCTGCACACTGTCGTCAAACGTGATGTGGTCTTTCAAAATAAAATCCGCGAGCGTCTGGCCGATTGGGGCATCGGACGCTTGGTGCATTTTCGCATCCCAAAAATGAATGAATGCGCCATCTGCAACCACATAATTATTCACGGGCGTGGCATACTCAAATCGCAGCCGTCCGGGGCGCTGCAACCAGAATTGACCGCTATAGACTTGGCCATCGGAGGTTTGCTGCACAAAGTCCGCGCGCACGGGCAGCATGGCGTTCATATAGCTTTCCACGCGGGATAGGTCAGCTTGGTCCTGCGGAGTTAACGGCGCAGCATTCGCGCCAGAGGCAAGAAGCAAAAAGCAAGGAACAAAAAGTGCGAGAAGTTTTTTCATGCCCTGAAACTAGGCAGGTTTTGATAAATAATCAAATAACTTTTTGGTTAGTTGGTAACCAAGTCTAGCAATTCGATAATATGTCCTTGGGAAGGGCGACTTGCTCTGTGATTAGAAACAACAATTGTGGGATAATCTACTTCTTCAAGCATGCTAAAATGCAGCGGCCCGATTTGCTTCCCACTTAATCCTTTTGCCCGACAGGCGGCTAGGTCTCCGCTAAATCTCACCTGTACAATATAATGTGTGTTTGTGTGTGCCATTAGGACATTACAAGGTTTTTCCTCTGTTTGCCCTTTTCTTTTTGCTCGTTCAATTTCGGATTTGGTACAAAATTTTGAATCTACCCATGATGTAGATTTCATAACGCTCACGATCGCTTCACTTCCTTTGACAACATAAGTTGTCATGCCCGCTGTTTGTCTTTTGGTGATGGGTTCCCCCTGAAAAGTCAACATTTCTACGCCCCAATGAAATATTGCAGGTAACCTAGCCTAAACTATCCTTGAAAATCAAGTTTTTTTATCCTGTATCCCGTAAAAATATCTCCCGTTTGCCTGTCGCGTTCGCGGGGCTAACCATGCCTTGGCGTTCCATTGCCTCCATAATGCGCGCAGCGCGGTTATAGCCGATTGCCAAATGGCGCTGAATAAAACTCGTAGACGCCTTACCCTCGCGCGCAATAATGGCCACAGCCTTGTCAAACATCGGATCCAACGCCTGTTCTTCTTCGCCGTTCTCATCTCTCTCTTCTTCGGGATCAATCGTGACCTCTTCAATATATTCGGGCGCCCCTTGGGATTTCAAAAACTCGGCGATTTTCTCAACTTCGGAATCTTTCACAAACGGGCCGTGCACGCGCGTGATGCGCCCGCCCGCCGCCATGTACAGCATATCGCCCTGGCCCAGCAATTGCTCCGCGCCGCCTTCACCCAAAATAGTGCGGCTGTCAATTTTACTGGTGACTTGAAATGAAATCCGTGTGGGGAAATTTGCCTTAATAGTTCCGGTAATCACATCCACCGATGGACGCTGGGTGGCCATAATCAAATGAATGCCCGCAGCGCGCGCCATTTGCGCGAGGCGTTGAATCGCCCCCTCAATCTCCTTGCCCGCGACCAGCATCAAATCCGCGAACTCATCCACAAATACCACGATATGCGGCAAATCGGCGAGGTCGAGCGGCTGTTCTTCAAACAGGGGTTTGCCGGTGTCGGGATCAAAACCGATTTGCACTTTGCGTGATAGTGTTTCGCCTTTTTGGCGTGCCTCCGCGACGCGTTGATTGTATCCATCCAGATTCCGCACGCCGAGTTTTGACATCGAGCGATAACGATCTTCCATTTCACGCACCGTCCATTTAAGCGCGACGATCGCTTTTTTCGGTTCAGTCACCACAGGTGTCAGCAAATGCGGAATTTCATCGTAGATGGAAAGCTCCAGCATTTTGGGATCAATCATAATCAACCGGCACTGTGCGGGCGTCAGGCAATAAAGTAAGGATAAAATCATCCCATTCACCGCAACGGATTTTCCAGAACCCGTGGTTCCCGCTACCAGCAAATGCGGCATTTTCGCGAGATCCGCAATAATCGGATTGCCGCCGATATCCTTACCTAACACCAAGGGTAATTTTAGTGTGTGGTTTTGGTACGAATCGGTTTCTAGTAATTCACGCAAATACACGGTTTCACGCGAGGCATTCGGCAATTCAATACCAATCACATTTCGGCCCGGCACCACGGCGATTCGTGCGGCGGTGGCGGACATCGAACGCGCGACATCATCGGCAAGTGAAATCACGCGCGACGATTTAATCCCCGGCGCGGGCTGCAGTTCATAGAGCGTTACAACGGGTCCGGGATGGACCTCCGTAATTTCGCCGTTCACGCCGAATTCTTCGAGTACATTCATCAGCATTTCCGCATTGCGCGCCAGGGCATCCTTGCTGATTTTTGAACCCTTGCTTTCGGGCGCCTCAGTCAGTAACTCCAGCGGTGGGAGTTCAAATTCCTCCTCGCCGACTTCTGGTAGTTCACGTGCCCGGCGCGTTTTTGCTTTTTTTGTGGTTTTGGCCGGCGGCGCATTTACGCGTGCAGTGCGGCGCGTGCGCGGTGCCTCTCCATCTGTTTCTTCCTCTTCTTCAATTTCATCCTTATCATCCGCGCTGGCAAAGATTTTCGGCGAGCGCACCGCCAGCACCGTGCCGAGGCCGGTGACATAATCCATCACTCCGCGCCATAATTGCCACGGCGCGATGGAAAATACCGCCATACATAGACCCACCGTCATCGTATGTGACAGCGTTAAAATAAGAATCTGCCAACCAATGGCGTGCGGCACCGTCGCCAGCAAAATGCTGCCCATACCGCCGCCCACCGGAATGCCTAACGGCGCGCGACCCCAAATCATCAAAGACCAGCTGGCAAAACTAAGGGCGGCGGTAATAGTCGCCAAAATCATCGCAGGTAATTTCAATTGCCACCACGGCAATTGGCCCAGCCGCGCGATGCGCCAACCCCAATTTAGCAGTGCCAGTGGTAAAAACACCGCCGCTAATCCCAAAGTTTGCCAGAAAATATCCGCCGTTTCCGCGCCGAACGCGCCGAACCAATTATGCGCAGCGGCGACACTGGCAGTATTGAACGACGGGTCCGTAGGTGAATAGCTAAGCAGAGATGCCGCCAACACGAGGCCGATAATAAACAGCGTGCCGCCATAAACATATTGCCGCATCTGCGGCCACAGATCTTCGATCAGACTCATGCGCTTAGTCTATTGATTTTACCGCGGAAGGCAAGTTTTATTTGATGGTGAAAAAGCAAAAAACGCACGAGATTGTGGTGGTGGGCGGCGGTCTTGCGGGCCTCGCGCAAGCTGGGTTGTTGGCGCGCGCAGGCTTTGATGTGGCGCTACTGGAGGCGGCGCCGTTGCCGGCGCTGGACGAAAAAGATTATGATCTGCGCACCACAGCGTTGTCGTTTGCCAGTAAAAACATCCTGGAAGATTTTGGCGTGTGGCCCGAACTGTCGCGTGGCGCTTGTCCGATTTTGGATATCCGCATCGCGGATGGCGAACAGGCAGGATTTTTACATTTTGACCACCAGGAAATTGGCAACCAGCCATTCGGTTGGGTCGTTGAAAATTTTGCGCTACGGCGGATTTTGACACAGTTTTTACAAAACCGTGCCAATGTCCAAACCCAGCGCACGTGATTGAATTAACAGGCTGGCCAAGCACGCAACATCCCGCATACCAACATTTAGGCCTTGGCC
>Ga0206797_1152_pt1 | contig 11624 bp, 10 predicted proteins | sample Alteio_BWOrgCont_69_FD_152894 | JGI IMG/M metagenome (GOLD analysis project Ga0206797, IMG submission 152894) | Enriched cells from forest soil in Barre Woods Harvard Forest LTER site, Petersham, Massachusetts, United States -... | ecosystem: Environmental > Terrestrial > Soil > Temperate forest >...
TGTCCGTTTGGGGCTTACTTTAGCACGCAATCTGCTACGCTTCCTGCTGCGGTGGCGACAGGGAATTTAACAGTTCGCCCGTGGTCGTATGTAACCAGGATACTCTATGATAAGGACACCAAAAAGGCTAAAGGCGTGGAGGTGCTTGATGCGGAAACAAACAAAACCTATGAGTATTATGCCAAAATCATTTTTCTCAATGCCTCTACTTTAAATACAGCCTGGATTTTAATGAATTCGGCAACTGATATATGGCCGGGTGGTTTGGGCAGCAGCAGTGGCGAATTGGGCCATAACCTGATGGATCACCACCTGGGTGTAGGCGCTTCGGGCCGAATGGAGGGTTATGACGATAAATATTACTTCGGGCGCCGTGCAAATGGAATATACGTACCGCGGTTCCGTAATGTAAACGGTGAAAAACGCGATTATATACGCGGCTTTGGCTACCAGGGCGGCGGCGGTCGCGAAGGCTGGAGCAGGGATATTGCCGAAATGAATATCGGAGCCGGCTTTAAAGATGCCTTAACCGAACCGGGAAGCTGGACGATGGGTTTGGGTGGATTTGGCGAAACATTACCTTATCACGACAATAAGGTCACGCTTGATAAAACCAAAAAGGATAAATGGGGATTGCCCGTTTTGGCTATCGATGCCGAAGTAAAGGACAATGAAAGGAAAATGCGGATTGATATGCAGAACGACGCAGTAGAAATGCTTGAGGCTGCGGGCGTTAAAGATGTGCATGGCTACACCAGCACCGGAGTTTTGGGCAGGGGTATTCATGAAATGGGTACTGCCCGTATGGGACGTGATCCGAAAACATCGGTATTAAATGAGTGGAACCAGGTTTGGGATGCTAAGAATGTGTTTGTTACCGATGGAGCTGCAATGACATCGGCGGCCTGCCAAAATCCATCATTAACTTATATGGCCCTTACTGCACGTGCGGCTAACCATGCTGTAGAAGAATTGAAAAATAACAATATCTAATAGTTTTAGCTATGACTGAAGAGAAAACGGACAATACAAAACCAAACCCGTCCAGGCGCGATTTCCTGAAAACCGGGACCATTGCTGCGGCAGGCATTATGATAGTGCCGCGGTTTGTACTGGGTGGCAAGGGCTATATCGCGCCAAGCGATCGCCTGGTAATAGCAAGTGTGGGCGCTGGAGGAAAAGGAGCTGATGACATTAAGCACTTTAACAAAACCGGTAAGGCAGAGATAGCCTACCTATGTGATGTTGACGAGGCGCGCGCCGCAAAATCAGTCAGTGATCTTCCAAAGGCAAAATTTTATAAAGACTGGCGAAAATTATTTGATAAGGAATCCAAAAATTTCGACGCGGTATCCGTTTCAACGCCCGACCATACACATGCCATTGTTGCCTATCATGCAATGCAACTGGGAAAGCATGTTTATGTACAAAAGCCGTTAACACACGATATCGCTGAAGCACGGTTGCTAACCGAAGCTGCTAAAAAATATAAAGTGGTTACACAAATGGGTAACCAGGGAGCATCTAATGACGGCACGCGGCAGCTTGCGGAGTGGTATGATGCGCACCTTATAGGTGATGTGCATACCGTTTATTGCTGGACAAACCGCCCCGTGTGGCCACAGGGCATTCCATGGCCCACAACAAAGTCCGACATCCCGTCGACATTAGACTGGGACCTTTGGCTGGGCACTGCGCCTTATAAAGATTTTGTAAATAACCTGGTGCCGTTTAACTGGCGCGGATGGTGGGACTATGGTACGGGTGCGCTTGGTGATATGGGCTGCCATTTGGTTGAAGCGCCTTTCAGGGTGCTTGGCCTTAAATATGCAAAAGATGTACAGGCCAGCGTTGGATCAGTATATATCGGAGAGTTTAAACAAGGGCATTTTCCAGATAGCTGCCCGCCGTCGAGCCATATAACGCTTACGTTTCCAAAAACTCATAAAACAAAAGGCGATATTACCGTACATTGGATGGACGGCGGCATTCAACCCGAACGACCAGCGGAATTAGGCCCTAACGAAAAGTTTGGCGATGATGGCAATGGTACACTATTTATAGGTACCAAAGGCAAAATGATGGCCAGCACTTATTCGTCAGATCCTTTATTATTACCAACATCGCGCACCAGCGAGGTGAATGTTAAACAAACCATAGCCCGTGTGCCGGGTCAGTCCGACGGCCATTATGGTCAGTGGATTGAAGGTTGTTTAGCCGGTTATGGTAAGACGCAATTAAGTTCGTCCTTTGATGTTGCAGGTCCGTTGACCGAGGCGCTTTTAATGGCAAACCTGGCCGTAAGAGGTCACGAATTAAAAGGCGGGCATATTAAAATGTTATGGGACAATGATAACATGAAAATAACCAATTTTGATGATGTAAACCAGTATGTTAGGCGCGAGTACAGACAAGGCTGGACAATTTAACCAATTTGAGAATTAATAATTCCTAATACAATGAACAGAAGAGACGCCATAAGTAGAGTTGCCCTGATAATGGGAGGTGCTGTAATAGGTGCCGATTATTTTCTTTCGGGATGTAAGTCAACATCTAAAAAAGTAAACGATCTTTTTACCGAAGATCACGTAGCTTTTTTAAATGAGGTTGCCGATACCATATTGCCGACCACCAGCTCGCCGGGCGCAAAAGCCGCGGATGTTGGCCGTTTTATGACGGTAATGGTGAAGGATTGCTACACGCCCGCAGATCAAAAAACATTTGTTGAAGGCCTTTCGAAATTAGATGATGCGAGCCAGAAGCAATTTAAAGGTAAATTTCTGGAACTCACTCCTGAGCAGCGCACCAACGTGCTCATTGCACTTGACCAGGAGCAAAAAGATTACACCGAACAGAGAAATAAAGAGGTGGATGCCGATAAACTAAAGCATCAGGGTGATCCTAATTATAAATTCGCAGGCAGAACGAATCATTATTTCAGGATGATGAAAGAGCTGACTTTGCTTGGATATTTTACATCAGAGATTGGCGCTACCAAAGCTTTAAGATATGTTGCCATCCCGGGACGTTATGACGGATGTGTGCCCTACAAAAAAGGCGACAAGGCATGGGCGACTTCTTAACTTGAAGATGAGAAAATGTGCGGATGTGCAGATATGCAAATGAGAAGATTTGGAAAATAATGAACAATGACTAAATGACCCAATGACTAATGACCGATTAAAATGAGACTAAGGTTAGGAATGATAGGCGGCGGACAAGGGGCTTTTATAGGCGCCGTTCACCGTATAGCAGCGCGTATTGACGATGAATATGAGCTGGTTTGCGGCGCCTTTAGCGGCGACCCCGAGAAATCGCGCGCAAGCGGTTTATCACTTGGTTTGCCGTCAAATCGCGTTTATAATTCCTATGCCGAACTGATAGAAAAGGAAAAGCAACTGCCAGAAAGCGAGCGGGTGCAGGTGATCAGCATTGTAACGCCAAACCATGTTCACTTTGCGCCGTCTAAAATGGCATTGGAAAATGGTTTTCATGTAATATTGGACAAACCGATGACCTTTTCGCTTGCTGAAGCAAAGGAGCTGGATAAAGTAGTAAAAGCTACCGGCAAGCTATTTTGCCTTACGCATACTTACACCGGCTACCCGATGGTGAAAGAGGCTAAGCAACTCATCAAAGCTGGTAAATTGGGTGAGATTCGCAAAATATATGTGGAATACCCACAGGGTTGGTTAAGCACGTTTTTAGAGGGGGAGCATCAAAAACAAGCTTCATGGCGTACCGATCCCGGTAAAAGCGGGATAGCCGGCGCGATGGGCGACATCGGCACACACGCCTTTAATCTTGCCGAATACGTAAGCGGATTGGAAGTTACCCAAATCTGTGCCGATATTAATATAGTTGTTAAAGGGCGAAAACTGGACGATGACGGCGCGGCATTGCTTAAATTCAATAATGGTGCCAGCGGTGTTTTAACAGCAACCCAAATTGCGGCGGGCGAAGAAAATAATGTTAAAATAAGAGTTTACGGCGAAAAGGGCGGATTGGAATGGCATCAATCTGATGCAAATTCACTAACGGTGATGTATACCGATAAACCCGCTGAAATATGGCGCACGGGCGGCAGTTACACGAGTTCGTTCGCATCTCATAATACACGTACACCAGCCGGTCACCCGGAAGGATACCTGGAGGCATTTGCTAACCTGTACCGCAATTTCGCACTAACAATTAATGCCGGAATAGACGGTAAAGAACCTGAAAAAGAATGGCTGGATTATCCGGGCATTGAAGAAGGTGTGCGCGGCATGGCATTTATTGAAAATGTAATAGCATCAGGGAAGTCGGATAAAAAATGGACGGAGTTTAAGATTTGATGTGCGAATGTGCAGATGGAAAAATTTGAATATTTGAAAATGAGTTGATTTGAAGATAAAATCAACAATGACTTAATGACCCAATGACTAATGACCATTGCCCCAATGAACTAATGAACCAGTGAACCAATGAACTAACAGGATGAAGACAATAAAAGGACCCGCAATATTTATAGCGCAATTTATAGGTGATGAAGCGCCTTTTAATAGTTTGGAGGGTATTTGCAAATGGGCAAAAAGCTTGGGCTATAAAGGGGTGCAGTTGCCAACACTTGATCCGCGCTTTATTGACCTGCAAAAGGCTGCTGAAAGCAAAACCTATGCGGAGGAGTTGAAAGGCGAGATCAATTCGTATGGGTTGGAGATTACGGAGCTTTCAACGCACTTGCAGGGTCAGTTAGTGGCTGTTAATCCTGTATATGACAAGCTTTTTGACGGCTTTGCGCCGGAGGCCTATCGTAACAACCCGCCCGCCCGTAAGGATTGGGCCGTTCAGCAATTAAAATATGCCGCAAAAGCCTCACAAAATCTGGGCTTAAATGCCTCCGTTACTTTTAGCGGGGCGTTGCTTTGGCCGATGGTTTATCCCTGGCCGCAAAGGCCGGCGGGCATTGTAGAAACAGCGTTTACCGAGCTTGCAAAACGCTGGGAACCAATTTTAAATGTTTATGAAGATTGCGGTATCGACTTGTGTTATGAAGTTCATCCAGGCGAAGACCTGCACGATGGTATTACCTATGAGATGTTTTTGGAGAAGGTAAACAATCATCCACGCGCCTGTTTATTGTACGACCCATCCCATTTTGTGTTGCAATGTCTTGATTATTTAGAATATATCGACAACTACCACGAACGTATAAAAATGTTCCACGTGAAGGATGCCGAATTTAACCCCACAGGAAAACAGGGCGTATACGGCGGCTACCAGAACTGGATAGACCGTGCGGGTCGGTTCCGCTCGCTGGGTGACGGACAAGTTGATTTTAAAGGTATATTTAGTAAATTAACGCAATATGATTATACCGGTTGGGCGGTGTTAGAATGGGAATGCGCGCTGAAACATCCCGAAGACGGCGCCAGGGAAGGGGCTGAATTTATTAAGAATCATATTATAAGAGTTACCGAAAAAGCTTTTGACGATTTTGCAGCATCAGGGTCTGATGATGCATTTAACCGGAAGACGCTTGGCATTGATTGAAAAGAACCTAATTATAAACCTAAATTATTAAACATGGAATCCATTAACCGTACACAACTATTCAGGGCAAGCTGCTTGTCGCTATTGGTTACTTCATTATCATTTGGTATCCGCGCTGGTATACTCAACAAGCTCGGTACAGATTTTAACCTGGACAAAGCACAACTGGCCTCTATAACAGCCACTGCTTTCTACGGATTTCCGATTGCCGTGGTTATTGGCGGCTTTATAGTTGATATCATCGGCATGAAGCGATTGTTGGTACTGGCCTTTTTATTTCACCTTGCCGGGATATTACTTACCATTTTTGCGCAGGGCTTCTGGACACTATATATTTCAACTTTATTGATCGGGCTTGCCAATGGTACGGTAGAGGCCGCTTGTAATCCCCTGGTAACTACCCTTTATCCTCAAAGCAAAACAACAAAACTTAACCACTTTCACTTGTGGTTTCCGGGTGGTATCGTGATAGGCACGTTGATCGTACTTTTATTGAATAAAATAGGTCTCAGCTGGCAGATACAGGTTGGTGTAATGTTGATCCCAACCGTTATTTACGGATATTTATTCTCAAAGCTGGATTTTCCGGTTACCGAGCGCGTTTCATCCGGCGTTACCACGCCTGAAATGTTTAAGGCAGTTTTAAATCCATTGTTCCTGTTCATGTTTATTTGCATGTTTGGTACTGCTATTACCGAATTGTTTACCGGGCAATGGATCGACGTACTATTAAAGAACGTAACACAGAACGCAATTTTAATCTTAACTTTAGATACCGGCGTGATGGTTGTAGGCAGGGCATTTGCCAAACCGGTTTTAAAAATGGTGTCACCGCAGGCATTGCTATTGATCTCAACAATATTGGCGGCACTCGGAATATATTTATTGAGCACCTTAACCGGCGACGCAGTTTTCTTGGGCGCTATCGTATTCGGCATGGGTGTGTGCTTTTTCTGGCCTACGATGCTTGGTTTTGTTAACGAAAATCTTCCCAGCACAGGTGCGTTGGGCTTAAATTTGATGGGAGGTGCTGGTATGTTCGCTGTTTCTATTTACACTATATTTATGGGTAAGCATTACGATAATATCGTAGCGGCGGCTCATGGCGATAGCAGCACGGCGGGTCAGCAGGTTTTACAAACCACGCTGGTAATACCATTGGTATTAATCGTAGCCTTTGGCGGCCTGGTAATTTATATGCGTTCGAGAAATAAAACAGCGCCTTTAAAAACGGCTGCTGTATAATAAAAAAGTTAACTTGTAATTTTCATCAATATCATCATCAATAAATTCAATACATGAAGAAAGTTTTTATACTCCTGGCTATAAGTGCGGCATTAACGGCATGCGGGGGCAACTCCAAAACAGGTACCAGCGACAGCACGTCGGCTTCAAATCAGACAGCAAAAGAGACGGAATCAAGCACTGACACAAATGTCAATAAAACCGGCACCGAAACCTCCGGCCCTTCGGCGGCACCAGGCGCCAAATTGATTGCATCGTCTGATTGTACCACCTGCCACAAGGTAGATCAGAAAGTTATCGGGCCGGCCTTTCAGGACGTAGCAACCAAATATCCCGCTACAGAAGCAAACATCGATACACTTGCCAATAAAGTGATCAAAGGCGGCAAAGGCAATTGGGGCGATGTACAGATGGTTCCGCATCCCACAATTTCGGTAAGCGATGCACAGCAAATGGTTAAATATATTTTATCATTAAAAAAATAACTTTTAAAGGCACCAGTTATGGCAATTAAACAAAACCGGAGATCGGCAATCAGGGACATGGTTGCCGGAACAGCAGCCATTACTGCGGGTGCTATGTTAACGTCATTTAAAACGGAAGGGGATAAAAAAATGCGTTCCGATAAGCTAAAAGGTAATATCAACCATTCCGTTTGCCCATGGCCGTATAGGGGCATTTCTCTGGATGAGCTTTGCATTAAAGCGAAAGAGATTGGCATTACAGGTATCGATCTTTGCGGACCCAAGGAATGGCCCACGCTCCAAAAACACGGCATGCATTCGCCGATGTGCAACGGCGCCGAAATTAACCTGGTCGACGGTTTTAATGATAAGCAATTCCACGAAACGCTGATAAAAAGCTATTCGGAGATGATACCGCTGGTTGCAAAAAATGGGTATACCAACCTGATCTGCTTTAGCGGCAGTAGACGGGGCAAAGACAATGAAACCGGGTGGAGTAATTGCGTCGAGGGCCTTAAGCCGTTGGTAGCTTTAGCCGAAAAGCATAACGTTGTGCTTGCAATGGAGCTGTTAAACAGCAAAATAAATCATAAGGATTACCAGTGCGACCGTACATCGTGGGGCGTTGAGCTGGCTAAGCGGTTAAATTCGCCAAACTTTAAGCTGCTTTTTGATATCTACCATATGCAGATTGATGAAGGTGATATCATCCATACTATCACAGATAATCATGAGTATATCTGTCACTACCACACCGGCGGCGTACCGGGACGAAACGAAATTGATGATACACAAGAATTGTATTATCCCGCAATAATGCGCGCAATAGTAGCAACCGGGTACAAAGGATATGTGGCCCAGGAATTTGTGCCAAAATATGAAGGTAAGATTGCCTCACTGCGAAACGCCATTCACATTTGTGATGTCTAGAGTGGTGATTAGAGACTAGAGGTTAGAGAATTGTGAGATAATGATGTTACAGCTAATGACCAATGACTAATGACCAATGAACTAATGAACAAGTCAACCAAATAAACTAATAAAATGAAATATTCAATTGTAATGACCGCATTGCTGGCAGGCAGCTTTTTTATAGCAGATGCGCAACAGAAAGCCAAGCCCGAGGAAACAGAAATTTGGGATCCTATACCAAAAGTGGTAACACCCGGCAAAACTTTTAGAGACGCCCCTTCTGACGCAATTGTATTATTTGACGGATCAAACCTCGACCAATGGGTCCAGGTATCGGACGGATCGCCCGCAAAATGGGATATTAAGGGTGATATACTTACCGTAAATAAAAATTTCGGCAGCATTGAAACCAAACAGAAATTTACCAATTACCAGTTACACATTGAATGGCGCGAACCCGAGGATATTGCCGGAACCGGACAGGGTCGTGGCAACAGCGGTGTATTTTTAGCGTCGACTGGCAAAGGTGATGACGGTTATGAATTACAGGTTTTAGATCCTTTTAATAACAAAACCTATGTTAATGGTATGGCCGGTAGTATTTACAAACAAGCCATTCCTTTAGCTAACCCCGGCAGAAAACCAGGCGAATGGCAGTATTACGATGTGATCTGGACGGCTCCCGTGTTTAACGAGGATGGCTCTCTAAAATCCCCGGCAAGGGTAACCGTATTTTTCAACGGGGTATTAGTTGAAAATAATTTTGAATTGATCGGCCCAACCCTTTATATAGGTAAACCTGCTTATCATAAACATGGCCCATCGCCAATAAAATTGCAGGCCCATGGCGATAAAAGCATACCGCTTAGTTTTAGAAATATTTGGGTAAGGGAGTTGTAAAGTGGTTCATGGTTGATGGTTCATATTACCGATCAACCCATTTTGTCATTGCGAGCGTAGCGTGGCAATCCCGTCGCCGTGCTTCACCATTATGCATGTTCGCCGTGCATAGTCACTAGATTGCCACGCTGCGCTCGCAATGACAAGGCTTTTAGATTTTTTAATACACAAAATATCTTATGAGAACAATTTATAAACGCCGTTCCAGTCTTTTGCTGTTATTTTTTATCTGCGTGGCTACCTACGCCAATGCAGCAGAAAGATATTATTACCAGATAAAAGTGTACCATTTTAAAACCACCGCACAGGAAGACCGCCTGGATAAGTATTTACAAAACGCTTATCTACCTGCAATGCATAGGATGGGTATTAAAAACATAGGTGTGTTCAAGCCGGTAGTTATTGATACTGCCGATAAGCGTATTTACGTATTAACCCCCTTCCGAGAATGGAGTCAATTGGAGAATGCTGATCGGAGACTGGCGGAGGATGCACAATATGTTATTGATGGAATAGATTACATAGATGCCGCTTACAACGATGCCGCCTACACCCGTTTGGAAACAATCGTATTAAAAGCCTTTCCAAAAATGGTTGCGCCAGCAGTGCCTGACCTGAACGCGGCCAAGGTTGATCGCGTTTATGAACTGCGCAGTTATGAAAGCCCGTCGGAGAAATATAATGTGAATAAGGTGCACATGTTTAATGATGGGGATGAAGTTGGCCTTTTTAAACGGCTCAATTTTAATGCTGTATTTTATGCTGAAGTTTTAGCGGGCAGCCATATGCCCAATCTAATGTATATGACTACCTTTAACAGCAAGCAGGACAGGGATAAGCATTGGGATGCTTTTTCGAGCGACCCGGAGTGGAAGTCATTGTCGGCAAAGGCAGAATTCCAGCACAATGTTTCAAAAGCTGAAATTTTATTTCTGCATCCCGCTGCGTACTCAGATTTTTAAATGCAGCTTGAAAAGCGTGATTATGATGCTGTAGTTGTCGGCTCCGGTGCTAACGGTTTGGCTGCGGCTATTTTATTGCAGCAAAACGGGCTATCGGTTTTATTGCTGGAGGGGAAAAAAACTATAGGCGGAGGGTTGCGTTCGGGCGAGCTTACATTGCCCGGTTTTGTACATGATATATGTTCGGCAATACATCCCCTCGCTGTTGCATCCCCCTTTTTTGAAACGCTGCCGCTCGAGGCTCACGGCCTGGAATTTATTTATCCGGAATTAGCAGCGGCGCATCCTTTTGATAATGGAACTGCGGCAATTCTGAAAAAATCCCCCGAAGATACTGCAAGGCTGCTCGGCGCCGATGAAAACGCCTATCTCCACTTAATGCAGCCTGTTTTGAAAGACTGGCCGCTGATTGCGCCGGATATTTTAGGGCCGTTGCATTATCCCGAACATCCGCTGGCTATGGCGCGTTTCGGGTTAAAAGCTCTTCCATCTGCCGCGCACGTGGTAAAGCGTTTTAAAACACCTGAGGCAACCGGCCTGTTTGCTGGGATGGCGGCGCATGCTATACAACCCTTAACTAATTTGACCACCGCAGCCATTGCTTTGGTGCTGCTAACCACGGCTCACGTAAAGGGTTGGCCGATCCCAAAAGGAGGATCAAACCGGATTGCTGATGCATTGGCGTCTTATTTCGTATCACTTGGAGGCGAAATTGAGACTGACTTTTATGTAAAGTCATTAGCACAGCTACCTTCGTCGCACGCGGTTTTACTGGATGTTACCCCAAGACAGCTATTGCAAATAGCAGGGCACAAATTCTCATCAATTTACAAATGGCAATTGGCGCGTTACCGTTACGGGATGGGTGTTTTTAAAATAGACTGGGCGCTTGATAAACCGATACCGTTTACCGCAGCAGAATGCCGGCGGGCAGGTACCGTACATTTGGGTAATACTTATGAAGAAATTGCCGAAGGGGAACAGCAAATCTGGCACGGGCAACATCCGGAAAAGCCTTTTGTGTTATTGGCACAGCCAAGTCTCTTTGATGCCTCACGTGCCCCCCAAGGCAAATATACCGCGTGGGCCTATTGTCATGTACCGAAGGGATCGAAAGTTGATATGACGGGAGCTATAGAGAACCAGGTGGAACGCTTTGCGCCCGGTTTTAAAGAAACCATATTGGCCAAACACACAATGAATACCGCACAAATGGAGGAATATAATCCGAATTACATTGGCGGCGATATAAATGGCGGCGTTATAGATATTGGTCAACTATTTACACGGCCGGTATTACGCTGGTCTCCATACAAAACATCGGCGAAAGGAATTTATATATGCTCCTCCTCAACACCGCCTGGCGGGGGCGTACATGGTATGTGCGGCTATCATGCAGCGAAGAGAGCGTTGATCACAGATTTTAAAGGATTTTTATGATTTCACAGATTTATCAGTCGAATAATTTTAATGATTGCATGATCATAATCATACTAATCAAAAAAATCATTCAAAATCTGTGATCATTATTGAAAATTTTGTCCGATATCGATCACTTTTTTAAACTAAAAATAATATAAGTAATTGATTTATAAATACTTATGTT
>Ga0206797_1038_pt2 | contig 11472 bp, 12 predicted proteins | sample Alteio_BWOrgCont_69_FD_152894 | JGI IMG/M metagenome (GOLD analysis project Ga0206797, IMG submission 152894) | Enriched cells from forest soil in Barre Woods Harvard Forest LTER site, Petersham, Massachusetts, United States -... | ecosystem: Environmental > Terrestrial > Soil > Temperate forest >...
TCCCAAGTATATGCAGACAAGAATAAAGTAGCAGGCGTTGAATATACTTCCACTATCACTCCCGCGAAAGCCGGAGTCCATTTTAAGAACGATGTTGAAGGGTTATATCAGGAATATTTAAGAGCGTTTAAGAAAGGCGTGTATAACTACATTAAAGAAGAGGTTGACCCTTTAACTCAAGAAGCCATACCAAGAAAATATTTTTCAGGTGGATTAATGTTAGGCGGAGCGCTGAATGCGGCCATGTCTACCATCCACACAATCTCTTCCAATAGTTTGACTAAAGATAGGTTAGAGAGAATTTCACTGATGTTTAATCCATTGGCTTCTCAGAATCGAGCGATGATCGTCAATACAGTCAATTTTGATAACGGTCTTTCTTATCAAGAATCTTATGATTACCAGGGGTTTTTGCAAAACGTTCATATGACAACAGAATTAGGGGCCCTTGAATTAAGGCGGGTCACCAATCGTTTTTATAATGTGTTTGAAGCATATTTAGACGGTCGAAAGATTTCTGCTGATATGACGGCTCCAATAAGCTTTACAATAAAAAACAAGGTGCTACATTTAGCAAAATTATATTTGAAAGAGCAAGGGCAAGGTCTTGGCAGGTTAATATTAGACTGGATAGTCTCCTATGTATATCGTCAACAGAGAGTCAGCCAATATCAAAGTGAAACAGATAATCCAGATATGTTATGGATCGATTATCAGTTTTTACAAAATGAATCAGTGACTATGAAAGCCGAGATAATATCAGCCGATGGAGTTTTTCGTGAGGACAATATTGAGGTTTCGCGAAATAATCTTTTAGGAATGCTCCAGCACCTTGATGTTCTTGCCCTTGATGGTCAGAATATCTTAGGTAAGCTTAATTTTAGTGAAACTGGCCAATTGAATTCATTTGATCTCAAAGGCAATAACTTCGCCACCCGTGAAATAGAGCGCAAGAATGATTTAAATAGGACTTATGAAGTAGTGGGAACTCGATACCGCGTAGAAGTCATCGATGGAATAAAGGTCCGTTTTTTTGATGGGGAACAGAGAAAATATGCTACCCGCTTACACGGGGCACAAATTTCGATTTCAGGTACACTCAAGGCCTCTAAAAGGCCAATAAAAAGGCCAAATTTGAATGTGGCAGACCTGGATCCCAGGTTTGATGCTAACCTTTGGGATTGGGAGCAGGCCAGGGTGATTATTCACGAAGAGAATACGCGTAATGGTGTGCCATCTGATGAACCTTATTATTTCAGTAACAGCGTTGATGTCAGAGAAAGGTTCTTAGAGTTATTGGAAAAAATGCTTAAAGGAAATATTACAGAGGAAGAATTTATAGAAAAAATGAAAGAATTCAATAGATTTCAACTTTTGGGAAAAAATGGAGATCATTATTATAAAAGTCCTAGGATGTTGGACCGGAATGCAAAGGAAAGAGCAGGCAAATTCATGGATGATACAGAATCTGAGGCAAAGCTTAGAAATATTTTCCGAGTTTTGCAGCAATTTTGCCAGCTTGACTCCAAGGAGGGTAATGGAAAAACCTTGAAAGATATCGTCAGGCTAGTTACAAGTTTTTATGTTCAATTTATGACAGGACAAATCGAAGCAAATTATATTTTTAGGTCAGCTAATCATTCATTAGTCATGAATATGGTCAATGGGATGCTGAGATTATATGGGCTGCAAGGTATTAGGCATGACGCACTGGATCATAAATTGAAAAACTTTGAGGGAAATTACAATATAGAACCATTTTACACCGTAATTTTAGACATGGTCAAAGACGCCAACCCTGGGGTCGATTTTAACGAAAACGCGCGTCGCCATCTTGAAAGGCATGATGCGGCAATGAAGGTGGAGAGTCTATCTCTTGATCAAGCAAATCATATTGTAGGGCAAATGGTCGATGGAAATGGTAGACCTCTATTTATATTAAATGAGGACGGCAGTATTCAACGCAACCCTAAAGCGACTCCTTTAACATTGGATGACATTAAACTGCTTTTAGTGAGGCATGGTGAAACAATGGCCAATTTATTCTGGGAATTGCAAGGAGGCGGAGCTGATGATCATTTGTTGAATAGTTTAGATAATGCCGGTCGAATGCAAGTGCGTGAGTTGGCAGAACATTTAATGGAACAAAAAGAAATCAGAAATGCGGCCCGACATGGGAAGCTTGTTGTAATGACAAGCGGGATGCTCCGTACCAGACAGACGGCTGCCCCATTTTTAAAATTGTTAGGTGGTCTTCAGTCAATAGATGACCGAAATATTGCAGAAATCAACAATGGCAATTTAGAAAATCAAATAGCAACAAATTTGCCCGAAAGTGAAGAGTACTCTCGGGAAATCCGGGACCGCCATAACACTCTTATCAAGATTGATTCTGGGGAATGTTATTTGGAATTCTTATTTAGGATTTATAGGTGGTTTAGAGAATTGAATAATGGAAAATTTAAGGGAAAAACAGTGCTCGTATTCAGTCATGGTGCAACGATGCGGGCTTTAGGAATCCTTACAGGAAACCCCGTATTCCAAGACCCCAATACCCATGTCATCGACTGGTTTAAGGGCAGGGTAGAGAATGGAAAAATACTAAGACTGGATGAGCCGCTTTTGCCTGCTTGGCTTTATAGTAATGCAGCTTCTAATCCCGACCAAGTGATTTCAGTTTTAAAAGATTTAGAAATTGGTGTTAGTTCCCTAAAGGAACTATCTCGGTATGGTAATATAGCGGCGAGTATAAAAATTTTGGGATCATTTAGGGAAGAAATGGTACATTATTATGCTATTCATGACACGAGTCAATTGTTAAAGAACATAGACAAGTTTTTGGAAATATTGAATGAAATGTCTAGAATGTTATCGAATCAAACTGAATATTCGGGATTATTGGAGCAAATTCACTATATGGAAAGTCAGTTGTCTTATCTTGGTGGAATAGTAACAAGGGACAAGGCCCAATTGGTTGAAAAGAATCGAGCTTCGAACAACACACTCGCCAGAATGTCAGGCATCCGTAAAGATGGCGGGAATTCCGTCCAGGCGCCTGGAGGTATCGATTTGACCCCTGCCAATATGAATTTGCAGACCCACCATAAAGGCGGCGAAATCAAATTTTATCTTGATCCTAAGCTCCTTGAACAGTTGCGCAACGTCCCAGGCTTTGTGCCGGTGATTATTAACATCCAACCTATGACGAATTTACGTCAGTTTTTAGATGTGCCGGAGAGTCCTGCTGCAACTTCAGCGCCTGCGTGATTGGTGACATACAACTTAAAATGAATTTTACTGGTTTGTTGCATTTGCAGAGCATATATGGCATATTCTCCGCAAGAGGTGCGGATATTATGAGGTATATTCATCAGACAGATATTTGGCCAAAATTTACATGGAATCAAAAACAGATCGTATCGGTGTTAGGGCCTGTTCGTAATCGACAGGGACGATTGAAGTCATGAAGGGCAGTGAGATTGTGGGGGATATTTTGGATTTAGCTAAAGTTCGCTCATCATTAAATGAAGCCCACAGAATATTATGTGCTCGCTATCGTAAGGATACTTTAAAAAATATCCTATAAGTGTTAGAAAGTCTTTCTCGACAGTATCAAAAAAATCTGGTATAAAATATGATTCTTCAGTCGGAAGCTTTAGCAGCAAAATGGACACTTTTTGACACTTGAGCAAAAATTGGAAACGTCCCAAAATGCTCAAGTATCAGAAGTCCTTGCAGTACATACAGTTTAAACTATTCGGGAAGTAGCGCAGTTGGCTAGCGCGCTTCGTTCGGGAAGCCTCCGGAAGTTTTTTCATAACCCCTTCAAATTACTCGAAATATAACTTTTAGCGACGAGGATTTTATATTTTCGAGTTGAACCAACTTATTTCAATTATAACGATTATTGACCAAAATTGGACACTTTTTGGACACTTTTTTTGTTCGTTTTTCCAACCTTAAATTTTGCGGACCAGATCATATTGTTGGCGCCAACAAAATGATTCCCGTGAAGTTAAACCGCATAGAAATCTCCTATTGCCTAACAAACATGATTAAAGTATATATTGTTGGGTAACGCAGGTGAGCTTGACCCTATCAATCCTTTAATGTCCCATTTGCCGCTCGCGGTGACTGTCGTGCCTTTGCGCCGTCCGTTCCCATTCTGTCAAAACACTACAACAATCCATCATGGGAAGCTCCCGGCTCCAGGCACGCCAAAGCGTCACCGTATCGAGCTTCTTACTATTTTGCTTCGGGTTTCTGCTTTTTAATGTTTAACTTGGCGTAATCTTCCACCCAATCATTAAATTCACTGGTGATGCAATATAAACGTCTGCCAATTTTACGTAGCGGACAGCCGGTTTTTATTTGCCACTTTTTACCCTGCATCGTCTGAGGTTTGATTCCAAGTATTTCTGCCATTTGCTCTACTGTTAGTAAAGCATGAGGGACAACATTACTTTGTGGATTTTTCATTTGGTCTCCTCTTTAGTTATATTACAAATAACATTACATAGTAACATTACGTAGAGACATTACACACGTTTGATTTTTAACCTATTAACACCAACGGGTGCGCTTGCCGTCACTAACTCTGGAATACCTTCTTGTAGATGCTGGAAGATTTTCTCTTCTTTAAAGACCCCGACTTCAAGTCCCCATTTATTCCCAAAGCTAATCGCTCGGATATAGCCGTCTGTACTGAGGAAGCCTGAAGAGCTAACATTAAATTCACCTCTGGCAACAACCTTGTTGTCCATGAGATATTCCCACAGCGCTCGCATACCGCCCAGATTTTTTCGTCTGGCCTGGTCTTTATCGTTGTCTTTTTTATGCCCGTCTTCATCGGGGAAGAGTTCGTAGTATTTGCTGAGAACATACGAATCGGTGTAGTTGGCCACAGGCTGATACCCGATGATCCCAAAGATGGTTGTTTGGTCTTTGGTGCTGACTTCTTGCCCTTCGTAGAAATGCTTGATTTGTTCTTTGCCATAGACAGCTCCTTGGTCATCAACCCATAATTTCTTTGTCATTCCTTCCAGCAGAACGACATCATCATGGACTGATCGAAAATTAACTACAACGTCACCCACACGGTGTTCGACCTTCAGTGCTTCATCACGATCCAGTTTTTCATACCGGACATTGGTGTTTAAACCTTGGACTGTTCCGTTTGTGTCTGTGATGCTGAGTTTTTTACCTGACATATCGGCTCCTTTCTTAAAAGCTTCATGCCTATCTGATCTGCGATAATCCGTAAATAATCAAATATGCTTTTGGCTTTTTGTTCACTAACTTCTTGTTTGGTTTCTAAGACGAATTGGTATTTGTCCGTCATAACGCCTCCTCGAAGCTATCAATCAAGACTGCTTCTGCTGTATCAGGGCAGGTGATGTTATGCCGAATCAATGCGCGGCAATGCACATTCGCCTCACCGATACCAACAAACACAATCCTAATGTCTTGCGCTTCTCTTGCGATTTGTTCCCTGATTGCGTCAACGTTCCCAACCTCGCCATCCGTCAAGATACAAACGATCCGCTTATTCGCTGGGTCATCTTGATGGACATGCTTCATGACAACTTTGAATGCGTGACCCAGATTGGTACCACCACCGCAATACTTATCTGATTCACCCATCTTTTGTACTTTGTAACAGCTGTCACCGAACATGAAGTTTTCATAATCTAAATCAACTCCATACATGTCCTTTGCCTCATCCATGACTTCCGATATAGCTTTGAATGCCGACACTGATACCTGAAGGCGGGTGGTACTTTGAGAGGTTTTGCCGGTGATTGCATCCAAATCCGGCAGGCTCATTGCTTCACCCATTGAGCTGGACACATCCATCAGGAAATACACCTTAGTCCGCATTTTCTTTTCGATCTTGGTATCACTAAAGACCTCATCAATGTCGCCAGTAAGCAGGGCAGTGAGGTTATCGCAATTTAGTGTCGTTCCTTCATCAATGATTTCATTTAATGACTTTTTGAGTGATTCTTTGATTCGTGCACGGGCTTGTTCATTCAAGTCAATCAAATGAAGGCCAAGTTCGCTTAAATCAAGACTGTCTTCATCATGGCTAAACCCGCTACCGGGTGTTTTAGAAGCCATGACTGCTATTTCTTGAATTGCTGTTTCTATTTCTTTGACTCTCTGAATGCCGATTGCTGCGCGTATATCCTCACCGCCGATTCCGTTGCCATCCTTACTCTTTTGCTGTTGTTTTTCTTTCTCTGGCTCCAGCTTTGGCATATTGAAGATCGCGCGAAACTCATCTAACTTTACATACAGCTCTTCCACATTGCTTTTAAACGATTTTGCAATGTTGACTGTAAAGATACGGCGATAGATGTCACGCAAATCGGCAATCAATTTCTTATGTGTATTTTCAGCTTGCCTGGTATCACGGTCATCGCAGATTTTCACACCGCTGGCCTTGCAGGCGATATTCAGGATAACCTTGCTTCCCAGATCAGTCTGGCTCCTGTCATGTCGACGCTTGGCGTCATACACCATCTTCTTCAAGAAGAAGGTGAGGGCCTTGAGCTGCCCAACCGCAATAGTTTCAATCCGGCAATCTTCAAGACCATTAAAGATGAAATGGTCAACCGGGTCTCTGCATAGGTCAGACAGCCACTTTGGAGTGTGTTTGATGTGCATTGATTCGTGAATCAAGGTAGCCAGCACTGCATCTGAACTGGCCACCGAGATTCTTTTGGGCATGTGTATGATTCTGTTGTGCACATCCGCACGCGGACAACCGCCTTCTTCTTCGTCAAACATGATCTTGGCTCCAGTCTGTCTGGAACACCACTTAATGATTGCCAAGAAGGCTTGTTTTTGACGTTGTTTTTCGATAGGATCACCCATTTTGAGCTCCTTATTATGGCTTACCAGCACCTGCCATGTTCTTGGTGCTAATCTGGCCAGCTAACTTTGCTTTTAATTCATCAACCTTCGTATCTTCGCTTTCCACTGGATTCAAATCCCTGAAGATTGTCCGTGCGACATTCAACATCCCATCACGGGCGCTTGGATTACTGATAGCATCCAAAACACTAATCATGCCATCTTCCAGTGCGTCTTTGAGGCTCATACCCGCCAGAAAGAACTCAATGCTGGTTTGAAGTTGACGAATGCTGATGTCAACGGCAATGCCATTGGTCTTTAAATACTGGCTGGCTTCAAAGAAGAAATCAGCAAATTCCAGCATTTTGTCTTCTTTAAGCGCTGGATACTTCTTCTTTAAGATGACAACGATTTCATCCCTGCTGAAGTCCGGGAAGGTGATGTAGCTGCAACGGCCTAAGAAACTGCTTGGTTTAGTCGTGCCGCCAATATACTTTGCCGAGCGAGGATTTTGAGCAAAGCCCATCTTGCAATCCTTATGCAATTTATAGACTTTACCTTGACCATCATTACCGTCTTTGACATACAGCTCACGATTCTGTAACAACGCATGAAAGTCATACGACTTAGCGTTCTCAATGGCATTGATCTCATCCCATAAGATAACGGATGGGACCTGAATCATTTTGACCAGCGTTCCCTCACGGAACACGATAGAACCTTCTTTGAGCGTCTTATCGCCAAAGAACTTGTGCATCACCATGTCCGGGTAACAGGAAATCAGCATAAACGGCAGCTGTTTCTGATACGCATAGAACAAATGGCTGAACGTCTTGCCGGTTCCTTGTGGCCCTTGAGTGATTGGATGCTTGTCACTGGCATAATGCAACGCTAACCGTACATCAACATCACGCTCAAGATACCCGGCAACATCCCGTTTGGTGGGAATGTACGCTTTTAACTCATCGGGTACATCAACGTTCATAACAGCTTCATGTGCGACAATGATCTCTGCCGCTTGTTGGACTACTTCTTGGAGAGGTTTAGGAGTTGCCATTTGAACCGGCACTCCACCTAACGGCTTACCTATGGCAATGAATCGCCCACGGATCGTTGATTCATCCGCATACAGTCCTTCTTTGGCTAACGCATCTTTAATCTGCCAGGCCCTGATGATCGCCCGCGGATTAGCCAAACGCAACGTTTCCAACACTTCGACCATCTTTGTATCTTCAATGCTTTTTGTTGGTGGCATTTTTGACCTCCTTTAATCAGCAGACTTTGGACTGCTAATGTTGTTTAACTCATTCATATATATTAAGAACTGAACAGAACTAAACCGAACAGATCAACTTTTGTTCATACCTGGCAGTCTCCTTCCTGTCAGTACGGTTCAATTCAGTTGCGTTCCGTTCTATTCGGTTCTGTTCGGTTCAGTTCTAAATATATATAAGGGGAAACTATGAGCCCATCACTTGATTGGTACTGGATTGCGGAGGCTTCCTGATTTTTGAATGCCGTTATGTCTGATTTGAACGACATCACCAACATTCACAGGCCAGATTTTCCTGACTCCAACGATTACACCGCCATGGTCAACTTCAAAGCGAGTATTCTCAACCTTGGTAACGCGCAGGGCGACAACGTCCTGTCGTTTGACTTTAACCCAACTCTGCGTTGCTAACGTTTCGTTGAGATTTTTAACTACCACGCCTTCGTAGTCTTGAGATTCCATTGCTTTGGAGTGGGCGGCGACTTCGATCTTGTTATCAAGCACAACACTATCAACTTGATATTCAGGCTTGATAAGATCAGCGATTTCTTTACGCCTATCTATCAGATCGAATCCGCTAACAGTGTTTTCATTGATTGACAGGACATCGAAAACCTTGATTGATGTGCCGGGCATTTTCGGCAAAACTCTGTTTCTCATCAAGTCATACAGCGTTCCATTTTTGCCGTCACCACTGATCCATTCAGCCAGATATTCAGCTGATAACGTGGTGTTGTTTTGCGTATGAATGGCCAAACCACACTGGAACTCTGTTCCTTCCTTGGTTGTTAAACGAAGGGGAGAACCTGCCCTGTATTGAACATTGACCAGAATCCCGTCATATTTGATGTCAACCAGGCACGGATACTTGATCCCGTTCATATTCCCGCGTATCTCAAAGAAGGGGATAGAGGCTTGATTTGCCTTGACCTTCAGAACTGGTGCTGGAATTGCTTTTGCACTGCCTTGATACACATCCAAGTGCTTGCAATGCTTTTTCATGCTCCAAGCTATGCACGTACAATAAGTCACACCGTCATCGCCTAACCTGATTTCGTATGACTTATTTGGATTCGACATGCTTGGTATTGTTTGAAGGACTGTCATTTAAACCTCCTGACTCTTTGCTTCAGCTTGCTCAACCAATGTCACCAGTTCGCTCATCTTGTCGATTGGTATTGCAACGCCTTTTTTGGTTGGAAAAGTACCACTCGCTGTTGTGAAGAACTCACGAATGTCCATGTACTTCTGACCTTTATAATTCATCAGCTGCACTAAAGTAAATGTAGTCTTGTTCTTTTGAATCCGTCCGATTTCTAATGCGGTTTGATTGAGTGTCATGGTTGACAACCTTTCTTTTTGTACTACGAGTTAGCGTTACGTCTAACTTTTCTGTGAAGGGCACACACCTTTGAGTTATTTCACATCCGACGACCATACCGTCGAAAGAAACGTCTTTGTATATGCGACCCATGAACCGATCCATAGAGCGCTTCATTGCTTCTTGTTCATTTAATGCCTCAAGCAAATAGCTGTGAGTGATTATTACTTCATAAGGTTTTTTCATGTTTAGCTCCATGACTTTGGAATCTTGATTGAGTGAGAGTGTGAATGTGCTGAATGATTGTGAGGATACGCATTCGCATTGCCGCCAGTAAATACGACAAGCACAATTAAAACCAATGTTAATAGGTAACTATAAACAGGAGCGTGCTCGACGGACATATTGCTCTCAAACATTTCATAAGCCATTTGAGATTCTTGGCTCATCAGATTCCAAGCCATGGTTCCGTTTAGATGGTCATTTATTTCTTCAATCATCGACTGTCTTAAAGGCTCATCACCATTTGAAATTTCAGTAATACATAAATCCAATTCGCTCATCTTGCTCATGTGCATCTCCTTTTAGGCAAAAAGAAAGCTGGGTTCGGCCTAAACCAAACCCAGCAATCATTTAATAAATAAACCTTATTCTAAGATTACGTCTAACTCTGCACGACGCACTTCCTTTGTTTTGAACATACACGCACTACCCATGCCTTTGCTTATCAACAAATGCCATTGATTCAACATCTTTGATTCATCTGCTTCAGCAACGCGGCTAAAGTCTTGTTCGGCTCTCATTGTTTCATGCCCATGAGCTTCAAATCGTTTTGTCACACCATCCGCACGCATGACACCTTCTGTAAACGGACTATCAGCCAATACAATCACATCTTCTATCGTGCTATTCATATAAACCTTTCATACCCTCTAAGGGCTGAGTAATTCCAAATTAAAAAAAAGGATAGAGCGCAACCTACACGCTCTACCCATCACTTCGCATACACTGGTCTATCTTCTAACCTAACGATCATTCTTTCTAAATCAACAATGTCTATCATAGACACCGTCCTTCCTACACCTTCTTTGCTGCAATCGAGAGCTTCCAAGCGTCAATCTTGGCTTTATCCCAAGGTGTAAAGGATACTGAAATCATCTCGAACTTCTCACCAGCGCGTGTGCTGTTCTCACCGCAAATCCCTGTAATGCTTACCGGATTGATTGCGATCTTCACATGGTCATTCTCATCAAACCATTCACCCAACTTGACATAATCTTCACGATCCAAACTTAAACAATAACTGCCTGCTGACTTACCCTGATTCGACTTGAACGCTTGTACTGTCATGCCTACTGTTGCTCTTGCTGTTTGATTTAATACCATATTGAACTCCTTCTTTTAATACATACATCATCAACAACAAGGTTTGTGTTGTGTGTGTGTATCGAAGCATTCGCACACGGGATTGGCACGCAGTCAGGACTGTGGTAGCGTGCCACCTGAGGGCGGGAGTGGGGCAGTCGAAGCGTGTGTTGTCAACAGCACACGCATCCATCATCAACGCATCATCATCAACGTATCATCTATAACATGTGTGGTGTTAGTGTGCGATTGTGCTGTGGGTGAGTGTGCCAGACCCCCCCGGCTACCTGGCTACCAATCGACTCGTCCGCTGTGTGACCTCCCTTCAGGGACCATGACCCCCAAAATATTTCAGACTTCATAATTCATCAATATATATAGGATTTAATATAATATGAGGGCTCGACTATAGAATTGAGGAAATTCTTGAGTTGAAGTTGAAAATAGTTTTAAAAAAACATTGACCCAATGTTAAATATGCCTCATTCTTAAAGTAGATAGAGCTAATACCTCCCAACCTTGAAGTGCAGTTCTCGTCTCAATCAAGGGAGCTCTATCTGAAATGTCATCTAAAGACTCAAAATCTCAAGAGTATCAAAATCGCAGAAAAGCAAGGAGAGTGCTTCCTTGGGTACGGACACGCGAAACCATATCT
>Ga0206797_1154_pt1 | contig 11311 bp, 15 predicted proteins | sample Alteio_BWOrgCont_69_FD_152894 | JGI IMG/M metagenome (GOLD analysis project Ga0206797, IMG submission 152894) | Enriched cells from forest soil in Barre Woods Harvard Forest LTER site, Petersham, Massachusetts, United States -... | ecosystem: Environmental > Terrestrial > Soil > Temperate forest >...
CAAAGCTATAGGATCCTTACAGGAATAGGATAGCCTGGCCGCCGAAATAAGCTTCACAGCTCCAAGCGCCTATTCCTAAAGGTAGTATCGAGGGAATAGGTTTTTTGTTTTATAGCCCCATAGGAGAGCATATGATGAATAAAATACTCATGGTGGAGCAAGAAATCAGAAATATCCAAAAAGCTAAAGATCACCTTTCCAGCTCTGGTTTTGAAATGATTTCTGCTTTCGACGGTTGTCATGCCTTTCGGATTGCCAAAAACAGGATGCCGGATTTGATCATCACTGATGCCCAGATCCCGGTGATGAGCGGTTATGAATTATGTAAAGCGATTAAGCTTGATGAAGACACCAAATCTATCCCTATTGTTGTAATGACTGAACAACATCGCATGGAAGAGTCCTTTATATTTTTGGGTATTAGGGATTTTTTGAATAAACCTCTTTGCATGGAGGAGTTAGACAGTGTTATTAGAAGAAAGATTGATTTTTCCAAGGCCATGGAGCTGCAAAAATCTAAGATCTTTATCCATGGGAAACCCCAGATTTTGACATGTTGCCAGGAGTTGCTTAAGAATGATCAGCATTGGATTGGATACTTCTCTGGAAGCGTCAGTTCCTTTTTGGCGGATGCCATTAAATATGTCCCTGATGTCATTCTTTTGGACCTTCTCATGCCGGAGATCCCTTCAGATGAGATGATCCAGAAAATTAAATCCATACCTGAATTAAAAAATACCGTTATTTTGACCTATTATTCAAATGTGTCTATTAGCCGCGATGAAATTACCATTCAAGCGCAGATGATTGAAGTGCAATACATGAAAAGGATCGCCCAGGAGGCAGGGGCAACAGAATATGTGGGGCCCTTTAATCCGGTGACTTTTATGAACCTCATTAATATTTACCGCAAAGATTTTTTACAGTAATTTTTATCATTTAAAATTTGATTGTCTAGAGAAGTTTTGTTATAGTTTTTTTATGTTCATTGTAGGGTTAAGCCACAAAACAGCTCCTATCGAAATACGGGAAAAATTTTATTTAAACCCTCTGCAGCAGGACTTGCTGTTAAGCGAACTTAAAAACCATCCTTTGGTCGCTGAAGCCTTTGTGCTTTCCACTTGTAATCGTATAGAGGTCTATTTAAAGAGGACTGGCCCTGCCGTTGATTCTTCTTTTATCATTTCTTTGATCGCGAAGATCAAAAAAATTAATTTTGATTTTAATCCTACTTCCCATATTTATACTTATGAAAATACCCAAGCTTTAGACCATCTTTTAAGAGTGGCTTGTGGTTTGGAATCTCTGGTTTTAGGGGAGAAACAAATTTTAGGCCAGGTCAAAGGGGCCATTGAGCGGGCCCGTGAGTTTGGTGCTTTATCGCGTTATTTTAATATTTTAACAAATTTGGCCGTACGCACCGGCAAAAAAGCCCAGCATGAAACAGTCATCGCTCACGGTGGATCTTCCATCTCTTGGGCGGCCATTGAAATGGCCCAAAAAGCTGCGGGTAATTTACAAGATAAATCTGTGGTGGTCATTGGTGCCGGTAAAATGGGGGAAATTGCTCTTAATCATCTACATGACCTGGGAGTGAAAAAGATATTTTTGATGAACCGTACCGGTGAAAAAGCGGAACATCTGGCAAGCCGGTACAATGGTATTCCAGCTTCTTTTTGGAACATCAAAGAGATCTTAAGCGAAGTGGACATTTGTTTTTGTGCGGTGGGAGCTCCGCATTACATTTTAGACAAAGAAAAAATCACCAATATCATGGAAATCCGTCAAGGACGAAAACTTGTTCTTATTGATATTTCCATGCCTCGTAACATTGACCCTGAAATCAAGACCCTGCCTGGAGTGCATTTGAGCTCCATTGATGATTTGCATGAAGTAGTTGACAGCAGCATGAAAAAGCGCGAAAGTGCGATTCAGGAAGTAGAAGCTATTATCCGTCAAAAAATCCTGGAATTTGATGATAAGATTTCCAAGTTAGAAAACAATCCCAATTCGGATTTTTTTACCGTCCCAGCTTAAACCGGTTCAACACCGGGTGTTGAACCGGTCAATAATATGATTACTGATGTTGTTTTAATCGCTTACGCTTTTTTCCTTATCTTAGGCGGCTTTATGGGGCTTAAAAAGGCAAGTAAGGTCTCTCTTATTGCCGGGTTAAGCAGCGGTATTTTAGTTTTGATGGGGGTGTGGATCATGGGTTTTGCTCCAAGACCTGCTTGGATATTTTTAAGCTGTCTAAATGGTTTATTATGCCTAGCGTTTATCTCTAGGCTCATTAAAACTCGAAAATTTATGCCCTCTGGAATGCTTTTATTGGCTGCCTTAGCTGTCTTAATCTTCTGTATCGTCCATTTGAATGCCTGATAAGCGTCCCCAAAATCGTCCGGAACTGAATTTACTGATCAAACTTTTTAATTTAGGCAGTATCATTTTTATTTTGGCCCTCATCGGTTTTTGGTTTGACCAAAAATTTCATCGCCTGCCATTAGGGACGATCATCGGGATCATTTTAGGCATGTTGTACTCGTTTTATGAAGCCTGGCAGATTTATCATCAAAAATAGAAAGCCTCAAAATTCTTCTGGAAGTGCTTGCGTAGCTTTAACTTATCATCTAAGATACCAACAAATTAAAGAAACCCCTCACCACGAAGAAAGGAATAGGGAATCTTGTCTGCCCCATTCGATTTGAATGATTTTATCATGCATCACATCGGCGATTCGTATGAGTGGCATATCCCACTTTTATCACCCATCCATTTGCCTAGCTTTTTGACGGTGCATATGCTGATGCTAATGATTGGCACAGCTTTCCTTCTTTTTTTAATGCTGGTCGTTTACCGGAAACAAGACAGGGTCCCTACAGGGATAACTAATTTCATTGAATTTTTTGTAGTATACATTCGTGATGAAATAGTCATTCCTAATATGGGCCCAGAAGAAGGGGAGAAATTTACTCCCATGTTTTGTTCATTTTTTTTCTTTATCTTGGTGCTTAATTTAATGGGGCTCATTCCCGTTTTTTCAACAGCTACAGGAAATATTAATCTCACTGCAGGGCTCGCTTTTTTAATTTTTACACTGATGGTTGGAGGGACCCTGATGCGCGGCGGCCTCATGGGTATGTGGCATGCTTTAATACCTCCGGGCATCCCAGGATGGTTTGTGCCTATCATGTTTGTTATTGAGGTGTTTTTGTTATTTGTGCGCTGTGTCGCATTGGCCATGCGTCTTTTTGCCAATATGATCGCAGGACATATTGTTATAACGGCATTTTTGGGGTTATGTATTTTATTTGGTGTATTTGCCGGTATCCTGGCTTTTCCTATGGCCGTGGTCTTTTATTGCATGGAGATCTTCGTGTGCCTTTTGCAGGCTTTTATTTTTGTATTGCTTTCAGCGATTTTTATAGGACATATGTATCATCCGAAACATTAAGACTTATAACGCTGTCATTCTGAGCGTAGCGAAGAATCTTTAGATGTCTTAAGATCCTTCACTGCGTTCAGGATGACAATAAATGACGAAAGGAAATTTTATGAATCCACCAGTAGAGCATTTAGGACAGATTTCCGCGGCAGCAGGCATGGGGCTTGCTGTCGTTGGCTTAGGTGTAGGTGTTGGCCTTATTTTTGCTTCTTTTATCCAGGGCATTGCCCGTCAACCAGAATTAGAAGGTAAGCTGATGACATGGACCCTGGTAGGTGCTGCCATCGTCGAAGGTATCGCGATTTTCGCTGCGATTATGTGCTTTTTGGCCATTCATGGTTAAGGTTAGGACCAACTAAGGATAAATTATGATAGAGAGATTCGGACTCTTAGACCCTGAAAGAATAATGGCCATATTATTGTGGGCCACTTTTTTTGTCGTACTTGGTGTTTTGCAAAAATTTGCCTGGAAACCTATCCTTGCGGCATTAAAGCAAAGGGAAGATGATATCCGTAAATCCGTTGAAAATGCGGACAAGATCAAGGCTGAATTAGCGGCCATTGAAGTTGCCAAGGCAAAAATCATTGATGAGGCCAAGGAAAAAGGCAACGCCCTCATTGATCAATCGCGTAAAGTGGCCAATGAATTGGCGGTGCAAATTGAGCAGAGGGCCAAAAAGAACGCTGAAGAAATCATCAGCAGTGCCCATCAGGAAATAGAAGGGGAGCGTGAACGTGTGCGTAATGCGCTTAAAAAAGAAAGTGTTCAAACAGCCGTGTACCCGGCTGAAAAAATCCTGAAGGAAAATCTGGATAACGAGAAAAACCGTAATTTGATCAATCAAGCCATGAAAGATGTTTAAATTTTATGAGCCAGGCTGCTAACCGTTATTCAAAAATGCTTTTTGAATTGGCCCAAGAACAGAATAATCTTGAAGCCATTCAAGCGACGATGACTGATATCAGAAAGCTCATAATTAATTTATCGGATTTCCGTCAGTTTTTAAGCAACCCTTTACTTTCTTACGAAGAACGATGTGCTATCTTAAAGGCTTTATTTGAAGGGAAAATTCCGGATATTGCCTATCGGTTTCTCTTATTTGTTACTTATAAAGGCCGTTTGAATATCTTAAAAGATATCATTGAATCTTTTGATAACATGTACTTGGAGCAAACCCATCAAATGCGTGTTTATGTCAAAACTGCGTTGCCCATCAAAGAAGAAGACAAGACTTCTATCAATCAACATTTGCAGGACAAATTTCATCAACAGATGATCACCCAATGGATTTTGGACCCTTCTCTGATAGGAGGGTTTCGTATTTTTGCCCAAGGAAAACTTTATGATTACAGTTTTAAGAATCAATTAAGCCATTTCTTTCAACAGACAACGTAGGAAAAAAGCGTAGCATAGGATGAACCTTACGACAACCCCTAACAGAGAGATAATATGCCACAACAATTAAATGCTGATGAAATATCATCCATCCTTAAGAAACAATTAGCCAATTTTACCAGTAAGGTGGAGACCTCTGAAGTTGGCACCGTGCTTAATGTTGGCGACGGTATTGCACGCGTTTATGGGCTCGCCAATGTCATGGCCGGTGAATTGGTTGAATTTTCCGATGGCATAAAAGGGATTGCCTTGAATTTGGAAGAAAGTAATGTAGGGGTGGCCATCTTCGGCAAGGACTCCCATATTAAGGAAGGTGATGAAGTCAAACGCACCGGTAAAATCGCCTCAGTCCCAGCAGGAGAAGGCCTTTTAGGCCGTATTGTGGATGCCTTGGGTGCCCCTGTCGACGGAAAACCGGCTTTTACTCCCAGCTCCATGCAGGCCATCGAGCTTAAAGCTCCTGGTATTATAGACCGTAAAAATGTGCACGAGCCTTTGCAAACAGGTATCAAGGTCATTGACGCTTTAACGCCCATTGGCCGCGGCCAGCGCGAATTGATCATCGGAGACCGTAAAACTGGAAAGACAACCTTGGCCATTGATACCATTATCAATCAAAAGGGCAAAGGGGTCTTTTGTTTTTATGTGGCCATTGGCCAAAAAAGATCGACGGTCGTGCAGGTTTATGAAACTTTACGTAAATTCGGGGCCATGGAATATACGACGATTGTGGCGGCCACTGCCTCTGACCCTGCACCCATGCAATTTTTAGCACCTTATGCCGGGACCGCCATGGCAGAATATTACCGTGATAACGGCAAACATGCCTTGATCATTTATGATGACTTGACCAAACAAGCCCAGGCCTATCGCCAGTTATCGCTTCTGTTACGCCGTCCGCCGGGCCGTGAAGCTTATCCAGGGGATATCTTTTATTTGCATAGCCGTCTTTTGGAACGCGCGGCGAAACTATCTGATGCCAAGGGAGCGGGTTCGCTAACAGCTTTACCTATCATCGAAACCCAGGCCAGTGACGTATCTGCTTATATTCCAACCAACGTCATTTCCATCACCGACGGTCAGATTTTCTTGGAAGGTGATTTATTCAATGCGGGTCAGCGTCCGGCCATTAACGCGGGTCTTTCGGTTTCGCGTGTCGGTGGGGATGCCCAGGTCAAGGCCATGAAACAAACTGCAGGTTCACTGCGTTTAGACCTGGCCCAGTACCGTGAATTGGCTGCTTTCTCGCAATTTGCTTCGGACTTGGATGCAGCCACTCGCAAACAACTTGACCGTGGTAAACGTTTGATGGAAGTCATCAAGCAGGGCATCCATGTGCCGCTGCCGGTGGTTAAACAAGTGGCCATTATTTTTGCAGGGACAAATGGATATCTTGATGACCTTCCGGTTAACAAGGTTAGGGACTTTGAAGATTATTTAGGGGCGCAAATAGACAGCCGTTATGGGGATTTTGTGCAGTTATTTAATAAGACGCTGGCCATGACAGATGAAGTTAAGGCTGCATTGAAAAAAATATTAGAAGAGGTCAAAGGTACATTTAAAGTATAGGAATGACTGTCATCCTGAGCGCAGCGAAGGATCTTTAGATGCCTTTAGATTCTTCGGCGAACGACTGTGAGTGTCGGTCAATACGACCTTCGCCTTAGAATGGCATAGAGAAAACATATGATCGGCATTAAAGAATTTAATAAAAAAATCGTCTCGCTCAAAAACACGCGTAAGATGACCAAGACCATGAAAATGGTCTCAGCCGCTAAATTCAAACGGGCCCACAAAGCCCAGGTCAGCGCAGAGGCCTACGCCCATAAGATCACTGAACTCATGGGGCGTTTGGCTGGCTCAGGCTCCAGTAGTCATCCCATGCTTATCACTAAAAAAGCAGTCACTAAGGCCCTGGTTGTTTTGTTTACCTCTGACAAGGGTCTTTGTGGTGGTTTTAACAATAATCTGATCAGAAAAACAAGGCATTGGATCATTGAAAATCCTTATAAATACACCACCATTGGCATGAGTTTTTGTGGTCGAAGAGGACAGATGGCGTTCAGGCGCACGGCCAACATTAATAAATATTATGAAAATATCACCGCGAAGCCGGGCTTTAGTGATGCTCAAAAAGTGGCCCAGGACATTTCCGAAGATTTTATCATGGGCAATTATGAAGAAATTTATCTGGCCTATAACCGTTTTGATGGGCCAATCACCCAAACGCCAGTGATTGAAAAGATCCTGCCTTTGGATGCTTCTGTGTTTAAAAAGAAAGAGGCAGCTCCAGAGGCAAAATCTTCAAAATTCCCAGGTGCCACCTATGAGTATGAACCCGAGGAGAAAGACATCCTTTCTTTTTTGATACCAAAATTTCTAAGTTTTAAGATTTTTTTTACTTTACTGGAAAATGCCGCCGGAGAACATGGGGCCCGCATGTCAGCGATGGATAAAGCATCAACGAACACAGGGGAGTTAATCGATCGCTATATACTTTTGCGCAACCGGGCCCGTCAGGCAGCTATTACAACGGAGTTAATCGAAATTATTTCAGGCGCAGAGGCGCTAAAATGACACTGACGAAATGTCAGTGTCATCCTGAGCCAACGGGCGAAGGATCTTAAGGTTTATTAAGATTCTTCGCTAGCGCTCAGAATGACAAGAGCTTATTTTAAAGAAAGGTCATCTATGAGTGAAGCTAATAAAAAAATTACAGGTAAAATCGTCCAAGTCTTGGGCGCGGTGGTGGACGTTTATTTTCCCATGGAAGGCCTGCCAGCCATTGGCACAGCGCTAAAAACAACTAATAAATCCATCAGTGATAAACCAGGTAATCTAACTCTCGAAGTTGCCCAGCATTTGGGTGATAATCTGATCCGTACGATTGCCATGGATACCACTGAAGGCATGGTGCGAGGACAGGAAGTTATTAATACCGGTGAAGGTTTAATGATGCCTGTTGGTGAAGGTACCCTGGGCCGTGTCATGAATTTACTGGGGGAGCCTGTGGATGAAGCAGGCCCCGTCAAGGCCGTCAAATATATGCCGATCCACCGTCTGGCACCGGATATTGCTGAACAAGACACCTCCACCTCGATTTTAGTGACAGGTATCAAGGTCGTTGATCTCCTGGCACCTTATCGAAAGGGAGGTAAAATCGGGCTTTTTGGTGGAGCAGGGGTTGGAAAAACTGTTATCATCCAGGAGTTGATCAATAATATTGCTAAAGAACACGGCGGGTATTCAGTCTTTGCTGGTGTTGGAGAACGCACCCGTGAAGGTACTGCCCTTTATAAAGAAATGAAAGAAGCCGGTGTCATCGATAAAACATCCCTGGTTTACGGCCAGATGAATGAGCCTCCCGGGGCACGTGCCCGGGTTGCTTTGTCGGCGTTGACGGTGGCAGAATATTTTCGTGATGAAATGCACCAGGATGTGCTTTTGTTTATTGATAATATTTTCCGTTTTACCCAGGCTGGTTCTGAAGTCTCAGCCCTGCTTGGCCGTATACCCTCGGCGGTAGGTTATCAACCGACCTTAGGCACCGACATGGGAGAGCTGCAGGAGCGGATTACATCAACTAAAAGTGGGTCCATTACTTCTATCCAAGCGATTTATGTGCCTGCGGATGATTATACAGATCCAGCACCGGCTGCTACCTTCGCGCATTTGGATGCAACGACAGAATTATCTCGTCCTATTGCGGAGCTTGGGATTTATCCGGCCGTTGATCCCTTGACCTCAACTTCAACCATCTTGGCCCCGGAAATAGTCGGAGAAGAACATTATAAAGTCGCCCGCCGCGTGCAGGAGATTTTGCAAAAATACAAAGAATTGCAAGACATCATCGCAATTTTGGGTATGGATGAACTTTCAGAAGAAGACCGGCTGACCGTTGAACGTGCCAGAAAGATCCAGAAATTTCTCTCACAGCCGTTTCATGTGGCAGAGCAATTTACAGGCATCAAGGGCAAGTATGTGCCCCTGGAAGATACCATCCGTTCTTTCAAGGAAATTTTAGAAGGCAAGCATGACGCTATTCCTGAACAGGCATTTTATATGGTAGGCAATATTGATGAAGTTGTAGCAAAGGCAAAAACACTTTAACCAAGTGTCAAAAGGCACAATTGCTTCGACTTCGTTAGGTTTGTGTCAATATTCCCTGTTTCCTGGTCGTCGAATGCTTGTGTCATTGCGGGCCCTGCTTTTTAGGGCGAAGCAATCTCTAAAAGAATTAATTTTGATGGGATTGCTTCGTCGCTGAGAAGCGCTCCTCGCAATGACAGATAGTTTACGAAGTTTAAACAATTTGGTCTTTTGAAATAGAGAAGAATTATGGCCTTTAAATTTTCCTTAGTCGCACCCAGCGGCAAAATTTTTGAAGACACGGTTGATTCTATCGCTGTTGTCGGCACTGAAGGCGGTTTTGAAGTTTACAGCCGGCACATGCCTTTGATTTCGTCTTTAAAAGCCGGCCGCACCCGCGTGCGCCAGGGGGGCAAAGAAACGGCCTTTGAAATTACCAGCGGTATTTTGGAAGTTGACCTCGATCATAACGTGACCTTGTTGGCCGACCAAGCCACTGCATTGTAACTTCTGTGTCATCCCCGAATGTTTTTCGTCGGGTAAACCGACACTCGCAGTTGCTCGTCGGGGATCCATTTACCACTATGAAAAAACTCAACGAAAAAACTGTTTATGAAGGTAACTGGCTTTTGGTGAGTGAGGCCATTTACCAAAACAAGCAAGGCCAGGAGTTTATTTGGGAATGCGTGCATCGCAAGCGCTCAACCGTGGGTGTGGTGATTGTCGCACGACTCATGCCTTCCAAACGTTTTGTGCTGATCAAGCAACACCGTCCAGCGATAGATGGGTATATCATTGCCTTGCCCGCTGGTTTAGGATTTAATGATCCCAATCATGCTCTAGTCGAACTGCAGGAAGAGACAGGGTATATTGGAAAAATCAAGGATGTAAGCCCGGTCTTAAAAACTGGTGCCTCCCTGATCAATGATAATGCCAGGATTGTTTATATTGAGGTAGATGAAAATTTGCCTGCCAATCAAAATCCCGTACAAAAATTAGAGGACGCTGAAGATATTGAAGTTTGTTTGGTCAAGAAGGAAGAGGCCAAGGATTTTTTGTTTAGGCAAATAGAGCAGGGCACGCACATATCTGCTAATCTGTGGTATGTTTTTGGGTTGAGTGAAATACTATGAAAAAAACATATAACTGGATTCCCGCTTTCGCGGGAATGACAGTCACTTTTATTTTTTATGCCTATGCTTTTGCCGGCACGATTGAAGGGACCATTAAATATGATGGTCCAGTACCTGCGCCGAGGCTCATCCACATGGACGCTGACCCAATTTGTTACACGATCAATAAAGGGAATGTCCATTCTTCATCACTTGTTTTAGGGGATAACAACACTTTAGGCAATGTGTTTGTGTATGTTAAAAGCGGATTAACAGAAGTAGTCAGTGACCAGGGTACAGAACCTGTAGTGGTCAATCAGGCAGGTTGCAATTATTCTCCTCATGTGATCGGGGTCATGGTAGGGCAGAAAGTTAAATTTCTTAACCCTGATGGCACCTTGCATAATGTGCATGCCATGTGCAAAATAAACCCTGAATTTAATGAGGCCATGCCTGATTTTCGCAAAGAGATGGAAGTGTCTTTCAATAAGCCTGAATTCATGTTTCCGATACGTTGCGATGTCCATCCATGGATGCAGGCATGGGTGGCGGTCATGGCGCATCCTTTTTTTACTGTGACAGGCTCTGATGGTAAATTTGAGATTAAAAATGTCCCTAATGGGACCTATGTGGTAGAAGCCTGGCATGAAAAGTTAGGGGCCAAGACGGCTACCATAATTGTGTCAGATCATTCAACTCAAAAAGCAGATTTCACTTTCTCCGAGCCGAAATAGTGTTATTATAATTTTAGAAAACTGGATTCCCGCTTTCGCGGGAATGACATGGTGTGTGATGTGGGAATGACAAAGGTTATTTCTTATGGGCATTAAATATATACATGTAACTCTTATCGTTGTTTCTATTCTTTTGTGCCTAGGTTTTGGTTTTTGGACGTTTGGGCACAGCTATTCTATATGGGGATATTTATCATTCCTCATGGCCGTGGGTTTATTTGTTTATTGTGTGCAATTTATTAAAAAAATGAAGGTTTTATAAAATGGTTTTTTGCGCGGTTTGCTTTGGTGATCCTACTTCACCTTTGACACAGGGTTATAATTACGCTGTGCTTGCATTATTGGCGATTATCGTTGCGGTATTAATAGGATTTGGGGCCTTATTCTTAAATTTTCGTAAAAGAGAAAAAAATCTAACCACCACAACACCCGGTGTTTAACCATAAAACCAGTTCAACACCGGGTGTTGACATGGTCCGATAGGGTCATTTAAAATAAATAATTTTAAGATTCATTTTTTATTATTTTGTGATAT
>Ga0206797_1156_pt1 | contig 11119 bp, 9 predicted proteins | sample Alteio_BWOrgCont_69_FD_152894 | JGI IMG/M metagenome (GOLD analysis project Ga0206797, IMG submission 152894) | Enriched cells from forest soil in Barre Woods Harvard Forest LTER site, Petersham, Massachusetts, United States -... | ecosystem: Environmental > Terrestrial > Soil > Temperate forest > O...
GGGCGGCAGGCTGCGGCTATCTATCCCGCGGTCGCATTGCATGAGGAATAATTTATCGTAACAAATGCTGCCGATGGAACATCAAACATTGTTTATACTTGTGTGCTAAGAATATGATACTGATCATTGATGATGATATTGCGGTTCGGGCATCTTTACTACTTTTGTTAAAAGACGAAGGGTATGATGTGTTGGATTGCGCAGATCCCGTCGACGCCATTCAAATCGTCAAAAAGACTGAACCGGAACTGATCATTCTCGATCTCAATTTTTCCAACGATACGTCTGGTAAGGAAGGCATGCAATTATTAGATAAAATCAGGCAATTAAATACAACAGTACCGGTTATATTGATCACAGGCTGGGCAAGTATAGAGCTGGCGGTGCAGGGAATGAAAAACGGCGCCAATGATTTTATAAATAAGCCCTGGAACAACGACCACTTGCTGCAATCGGTTAAAACCCTGCTTGATCTTAAAGAAAAAAAAGCAGGGCACCATACCCGCAAACAATTGGATAAAGCTTATAATTTTCAGCACATAATCGGCGAGGATCCTAAAATGCTGAATATCCTGGAAATAGTCGGCCGTGTTGCCGATACCGACGCATCTATCCTCATCATGGGCGAAAGCGGAACGGGTAAAGAATTGATTGCGGAAGCGGTTCATCAAAATAGTCCCAGGCGGAATAAGCCCTTTATTAAGGTTAACCTTGGCGGGATCTCGACTTCATTATTCGAAAGTGAAATGTTCGGGCATGTGCGGGGGGCCTTTACCGATGCACGGTTTGACAGGGTGGGCCGTTTTGAAATGGCGAACAAAGGCACCATTTTTTTAGATGAGCTTGGCGAACTTGACGCCGGCAGCCAGGTTAAATTGCTGCGCGTATTGCAGGACAGGACCTTCGAGGTACTTGGCAGCAGCCGCACAAAATCAGTTGACGTTCGGGTAGTTTGTGCTACCAACAAAAACCTCGACGAAATGGTAAGCAGGGCAACCTTCAGGGAAGATTTGCTTTATCGTATAAACTTAATTACCATTTATTTGCCACCTTTACGGGAACGGGCCAAAGATATTCCGCTGCTGGTAAACTTTTTTATCAGTAACTTAAAAGAAATCTATAACCGTCCCAAATTATCGGTAACAGGCAGCGCTATGAAGTGGCTGCAGCAATTACAACTGCCAGGCAATATAAGGCAATTGAAGAACCTGGTGGAACGGACGATACTTGTAACCAAAAAAGATGAACTGGATATTGAAGATTTTCGTTCGCAGCTGGAGTTGTCGCCCGTTAAAAAAGGGAATATTCAGTTGCCGGGCATCGGCGCTTTAACGCTGGAGCAGATGGAGGTGGAAATGATAAAAAGGGCAATGGAATACCATAAAAACAAAATATCAAGGGCGGCGGCTTCGCTGGGCCTAACCCGCAGCGCTCTGTACCGGCGGCTGGATAAATACCAAATAGCTTACGATGAAGCTGAGGACTAAGTATATTTTATTTGTTGTTATACTGCACCTGGCCGCGCTGGTACTTACCTATTTTATTTTCGATGATAACAAGATATTTTTCATTGCATCAGAGGTGGTAATCCTTATCTCGATCATTATTTCACTACAATTATACAGGCAATTGATACAGCCGTTAAAAACTTTGATGCAGGGCGTGGATGCTATCAAGGACCGAGATTTTAACGTTAAGTTTCTATCAACCGGCAAGCAGGAAATTGATCAGCTGGTTGATGTTTATAACCAAATGATGGACGAGCTGAGAACCGAACGTACCCGGCAGGAACAGCAGCATTTCTTTTTAGAAAAATTAATATTTACATCGCCAACGGGTATCATCATTCTTGATTATGATAAGAATATCCAGCAGATCAACCCAAAAGCCCTGCAAATTTTAGGCATGGACGCGAATTTAGTTACCGGATATGCTATCGGTCAACTTTCGCACCCGCTGTTTGAGCAGATTAAATTGCTGCAATCAGGCGAAACAATCGTGGTAAAACCCGACGGAATAAACACCTATAAACTCCAAAAATCGCACTTTATCGACAGGGGCTTTTCCAGGCACTTTATTATGATCGAGGACTTAACCATCGAGATATTGGCCGCCGAAAAAAATGTGTACGGCAAAGTGATCCGCATGATGGCGCATGAGGTTAATAACACCGTTGGGCCGGTAAATTCTATCATGCAATCGGCATTAAAAACCGACCGGCTCTGGGAGGGGCATCAATTTAACACCTTAAAGGATGCCCTGCAAGTGGCGATTGACCGTAATCAGAACCTCAACCACTTTATGCGCAATTTTGCCGAACTGGTAAAGCTACCCTCACCTAATAAACGCCTTATTGATCTGCATCAGTTGATCAACGTCGTTTCAAAATTATTAGGCGTTAAAGCGGACGAAAAAGAAATTACATTTGAATTTAGCCTGTCTGAAGGGCAGTTTTATATCGTTGCGGATGAACAGCAAATGGAACAGGCGCTGATTAACATCGTAAAAAACGCTATTGAGGCAATTGATCAAAAAGGCAAGGTGACTTTTCAAACAGATATCTCGAGGAAAAGCCTCGTTATTTCTGACACGGGAACAGGTATAAATGCCGAACAAATCGCGAACCTGTTTTCGCCTTTCTTCAGCACCAAAAAAGACGGGCAGGGGATAGGTCTTACGCTCGTACGCGAAATACTGATAAATCATGGATTTGAATTTTCGTTAAAAACCATTGCCGAAAAACAGACTGAGTTTAACATCATATTTAATTAATGTTTTATTAAGGTTAAATATGCTGCTGGCCAAGTATTTATATTTTGGCCGATTAACCAATCTGAAAGCAACCAATTCAATTTTCTGCACGTAACTTGATACAGAAGTGGTTAATATGACAAGAAGCGAATAGCTCCAATTATTACTAACCAGTTTACCCCTTTCACTATTAGTTCGCGCCGAAACCATTGAAGCAAATTTTCACCGGTATTTTTGCTATTTTAAATAGCAGGGAAAAGATAAAGCTCGGTAAGCTTATCATCTTCGACCTTGTTATAGGCATTTTGGATATTGCATTCCTGGGGTTACTGCTGATCGTGATAAATTTCTACACCAAGAGCACGGCGTCGCCTAAAATCTCCTTTATTCCGGCCTCACTATTAAATCAAAACTCATTAGCGCTCATCGGCGTGTTTTTAATTCTTTTCAGTATCAAAAACTGGTTTGCCTACATGGGCCTACGGTCAGAGCATCATTTTTTTTACGGCGTAGCCTCCAGATTATCGAAAAGAAATATAAAAAACTACCTGGCAGGCGATTACATACAGTATGTAAACGTTGACTCATCGGTTCAAATCCGGAAGATCAGTCAATTGCCGATTGAGTTTAGCCACTACATACTTACTAACTTTCAGCAGGTTGTCTCACAAATCATTTTGATATTTTTTACCGCCTTCGCCATCCTGTTTTATCACCCTACGCTCTTCCTTTTGTTGTTTTTGCTTTTATCTCCGCCGGTGGTCGTGTTGGCTTGGTTCATCCGGAAAAAATTAAAAGACATACGTGCGGATACAAAAATCGTAAGCGAAAAAACCATCCAGCATTTACAGGAGGCGCTATCGGGATATGTTGAAAGTAATGTTTATGATAAAGATACTTTTTTCGCCGATAGGTACTACAGTCAACAACAGCAGTTGAATGAAAATATCTCAACCATGCAAACGCTGCAAAGTTTGCCATCGCGGCTGATCGAAATTTTTGCTGTGCTGGGCTTTTTTATACTGGTTATGATCAATAAGTGGTGGTCCAGCGCGCCGGGTATTGATCTGCTGACTATCGGAATTTTTATGGGCGCGTCCTATAAGATTATCCCGGGCATAGTAAAAATATTAAACTGTACCGGTCAGATGAAGACTTATCAATTCACTTTGACCGATCTCTCACCTTCTAAAAATCAAACCTTTACAAAAGAAAACAGTCAAACGGTTCACATCGATTCGATAAAATTTGAACAAGTTTATTTTAAATATAAAGATCGAATTATTTTAAACGGTATCAGTTTTCAAATGGAACCAGGCGACTTCGCAGGAATATCAGGGGTTTCCGGGAAGGGGAAAACAACGCTTATTAATCTTCTGCTCGGTTTCTTAGAGGCCGATTGCGGATCCATCTATTTAAATAAAAAAAAGGCAGGTGCCAATGATCGTCAACTCTATCGAAACAGAATTTCGTATGTAAAACAACAACCATTTTTTATCAATGATTCTATCGTGCAAAACATAACCCTGGCGGATGATAATTATGATTGGAGTAAGCTGGACGAGGTGCTTGCGTTCTGCGGGATCGATAAGTTTCTGGCCGAGTACCCGGAAGGCCTGCAGAAAGTAATTAAGGAAAATGGAAAGAACATAAGTGGCGGGCAAAGACAAAGGATAATGCTTGCGCGGGCACTATACCATGATTTTGACCTAATCATTTTGGACGAGCCTTTTAGCGAAATGGACAGCGGAGCTGAAAATTATATCCTGTCTAAATTGAAATTGCTGGCGCAGCAGGGCAAGATGATCCTTTTTTATTACGCATAACCGAGCCAGTTTATCTTTTTGTAACAAAATATTTTCACTCGATGGAGAATAAGCCGGAAACACTGGTTATACTTAGCCCCGGCTTCCCCGCAAATGAGGCCGACACCACCTGTATGCCTCCTCAGCAAATATTTGTGAAGGCCCTGAAAGAGGTATGCCCCGGCCTGAATATTATTGTATTAGCTTTTCAATACCCCTTTGTTGCAGGTGAATATGACTGGCATGGTGTAAAGGTAATTGCTATTGGCGGGAAAGAAAAAGGAAGGCTGTTTCGCACGTTTACCTGGGTGAAAGCGTGGACGATTTTAAGAAAGTTAAATAGGGATTACCAACTAATGGGCCTGTTGAGCTTTTGGTTCGGAGAGTGCGCTTTTGTCGGCAGCTATTTTGCTAAACAACACCGTTTAAGCCATTACAGCTGGCTGTTAGGGCAGGACGCAAAAAGGGGGAATAAGTATTTTAAGTGGATAAAGCCAAAGAGTGATTCTTTGATCGCCCTTTCTGATTTTATTGTGAAGGAGGTCAGGACCAATTACGGCATTTCGCCGGTTCATGTGATCCCGGTGGGTATTGATACTTCGCTATTTAATAGTGCGCCGCTAAAACGGGATATTGATATTTTCGGGGCGGGTTCGCTCATCCCACTAAAACAGTATGATCTTTTTGTTGAAGCCATCAGTTGTTTAAAGAAGTCGTTTCCGGAAATTAAAGCTGTTGTTTGCGGAAAAGGCCCCGAGCTGGACAAATTAAAAGCAGCCGCAGCAGCGAAGAATTTAGAACATAACCTGGTGTTTGCCGGGGAATTGCCGCATGAGGAGGTGTTGTGCCTGATGCAGCGGTCGAAGATATTTCTGCATACGTCCAATTACGAAGGGTTTGGGGCTGTTTTATCAGAAGCTCTATATGCCGGTGCACACGTGGTTTCATTTTGCAAGCCAATGGCAAAGGATTTTAGGCACCATCATGTGGTAAAGTCCCTGGATGAGATGACCACCGAAATTTCAGCAATACTAAAAAATACAAGGAGAGGCCACGACCCGGTATTAATGTGCTCCATTCAGCAAATAGCAAAGAATATGATCAGTTTGTTTGTATAAAATCAAGAGCCAAGAGATCAAGAATCTGGAACCAAGAGAATCAAGACCCAAGAGATTATATCTTACTACCCTGGCTCTTGATTCCCCGCTCTAACAACGAAGTTGCGATCGTCTCAATTTGCTCCGCGATAGCTTCAAAGGAGAGTTTTTCTTTGAAATGGGTCAACGACCTGTTTCTTTTTTTCCCCAATGTCCAGGCTTTGCGTTTGCATTAAGGCCGACAACAAAGCCTTTTCATTGCCAGGTTCATATAATATACCGCATTCTCCGTTGTTTGTTATCATCCGGAAGGAAAGTATATCTGTAACAACAGGCACACAACCGCATGACATCGCCTCGCAAACCGCCGTACCACTGCCTTCATAATGCGACCCTGAAAGGAAGTAGTCTGCACTGTTAAACCAATAAAGTAAATCGCTATGCGGCACCTGGCCTATCAATTTAACAGGGCAGTCGGGTGTATTCAATAATTTTTTGATATAGTTAAGCAACTCGTCTGTATGATAGATCATATATAAACGTACATAGGGATAGGCTTGCGAAAATTTTAAAAATGCTTTTATAACGTTGACAGGATCTTTATTAGCGTTAAGTCGCCCCACCCATAAAAAAACCCGGTTTCCTTCTGTGTTTGTTTTCAATTTTGCTTCGGCCTTATTAATAACATGGAAAATGGAAGATACTTCCATCACTTCATGTATTTTTTTTGGGGAGGATAAATTTCCTTTTTCCACCCATTCCATTCCCATGGCATGTGAGGCAAATAGATAAGCGTTAACACACCGGTCGGCTATGCGTTGGACATATTTTTTAATTCCCGTAAACGGTTTTTCAGCATGGTGCTGGGCAATCATCTTTGTTTTTCTTGGAAGCAGCCAACGTAATTGGATCAATTGCAGCGGGTGATGTAATCCCTGTACAATAACTATATCAGGATTTAAATCTCTCACAAATTGATTTAGCTGCCGGGGGAAATAGGTTTTCTTTTTTCCAAAATCAACAAAATGATAGGTGACACCGTTGTGAATGCTTTTACCTTCAAAATTTATCTGTTTGACGTTAAAAACGGTATGTTTTTTACTTAAGCATTCCAGTATGCCGGCATACCCCTCCGTCCGTTTAAACCAGCTTTCGGGCGAATCAAAAAGAGGCGAATAATTGTAACTGACGGATACATAGATCATGAGTAATTCGGGGTTTTAAAATATGCCATCAATACTTTTATAGTTACCCTTTTGAAACTGTAAAAAGCCAACGTGATAGAGTGACGAAGATGTTTCCTTTCTTTTTTTATCATTTAAAACTTTCCCCACCATCAGCATATGATAGCCCATTTTCCTGTTTTGTATAATTTCAATTTCTTTGTAGGAGCCCGAAAAACTTGGGACGTGAAAGCCAAACAGCTCGCTTTCACTTACACTAAACGGAAGGTCGGCTATGGGTGTTGGTGCGCTGCTTGAATGCTTCCCCAAATTATAAACTGTGTTTATATCAACAGTGTCTGTATCACAAACTACAACTTTTTTTGCTTCGAGGATTTTATTAAGTGTAACATTTGTTGTTCTCAGTCCGAGTATATAGAGTTGTTCTTCAGCAATATAGCCCTGTATATCCATAGGGAATATGTTGTAATAGTCGTCATCTTTATAGGATACGATAATAATTTTTCGGGGATAAGAATAAAGCGCGCTGATAACCCGTCGGCTATTGTAAGTATTTTTCTTCGATCGTAAAAACCAGGCAAAAAGCGCAAGCCGGTGTAATGGGTTAAGCTGGCGGTTTTTTACTTTTCCGATTTTGTATAACAGCAACATGCCTTTTTCGGTGGGAGTTTTTTCGATAATTGCTGCTTTTATGGAGGCATTAAGCTTTTCGCCCTTTTTAAACTGTATATCTACAAGGTCAGGATCAATCGAATTCAGCTCACCGGCAGTTAACCAAACTGCGATACAAAACGGGTCGAGGCAGATCATAGCGTGATGCGCTGTTATGTCTATTTTCTGCCGGTCTTTTTTTAAATACACTTTTTCCTCCACCTCAATTTCGGGCAGGCGGGTTATAAAAAACGTTTGTACACTGGTATTTTTAAAAAAAAAATATTTTTGATCGGTGAGTTCATATCAAAAGGTATCAATATCAGCTGTGGTGAATTTAATTTTATGAGAAGGTGTGCCGCCACACGCAAGGTCGAGAAATATAATAGGAAAAGAAGGGATCGCATTAAAATGTTCGGCGAACAAGGTATGCAATGTTGTTCCCGGGCTTGAGTGAAAATGCATTTCCTTTAAACCCAACTTGCGCGAAAGCTTTTTTAAACTGGTCATAAGTTTATCAAAATCGTCTGATGATACTGATACGTCGCCGATTAATAGCTCGTTGCCAACCTTTATCCATAAAGTTGCGAGATCCAATTTGATTACCTGTGTTATATTGTAGGTTTTATATTTCAGGTATTGATAATCGCGTAAAACCCCGGCGAAACCATCCGCGAATACAGAGTTCTCAATCCCTTGCTGCGGTAGCAAATACTTTTTCAGCGACTTTTCACAGTATGCAGCATGTATTTTTTTTATGATGGGAAGTTTTTTGAAGAGACGGCCCATGGTAAATGAACCTGTCGGGATAATGAAACAGTCCATTCGCTCGATTATTTGCCAATTCAATTTATTCACAAACCCAGGTAACGAATTTTGATTTGGGAAGCCGAATAGTATTTTGATTCCCTCGCTATGACACAAATGGAAGGTGAGCAATGCCAATTCAACAAATAGGCCCTTGTTGCGATATTGGGGATGGGTCATTGTATCAGCCGACTGGGCCGCCAGTATGATCTGATCTTCAAACCGGATAAAACAAGGGATGACACCATAAAATGCAATAGGCAGTTGTGCTGCATCGTAGGCGATAAATCCTGTGTAAATTACACCCGTAAAAGCGGTATCATATTTCCTGGAAAAGAATTCCGCGGCAGGTAGCTTTTTATAAACTGCGGTATATAATTTCTCCAGGTCGGTTAAATTAACGGAACTTAACCTGTCTATGCGATAGTCTCCGTTAGTGCTGTTAGTGCTCATACCGACGTACTATAGTAGCATACATCTGATTATTGGTAGATATAAAAGGATTAACCGTAAAGCGCTCGCGCATCATTGAGTCGTTTTGGTCCGTAGCTGAATGAAAATCTGTTGCAAGAAGTTTTTGGTAACCTGTTTTTTTTCGCTGCGTCAATTACCTGTTCAGTATATGTGCCATACGGAAATGCACAGCTATTTACGGGTTTGCCAATAATATTTTCCAGGTATTTTTTTGAAAATATGAGTTCGTCTTCAGCATCGCGAATGCTGATTTTCGCCAAATCGTTATGATAATGCCCGTGTGCACCAATAGTAACGAATGGCGAAGCAGATAGCTCTTTTATTTGTTCCGTTGTCATCTGCAGCCAGTAATCTTCCTCTTGTTTATTTGTTTTAAATGGAACCAAAGGATACAGTATTTTCATCATTTCAGCTTTTTCGCCAAATCCCGAAAAATGGAGGCTTTCAACCAAACTTATGCCGCTTACCGCGGAAATATACTTGTCGAAACGACCCTTGTAATAGGGCTCATCCTTATAAACAATTTTATCCGGGCCGTATTTACTTACAATTCCTAAAAAATCATTCCATAAAACATCACAGTCCACTGATCTTATTGCCGTAACAAAAAAAGTGGCCGGTACTTTATATTGCTCCAATAAGGGCAGCACATATTTATAATTATTTGCGAAGCCGTCATCAAAGGTGATACAGATATTGAATCTATTGTTACTGAAACGCTGATTATAATAATCGTCCAGTGAAATAACATTGAAATATTTTTTATAGAACTTAAGGTGCAACTCAAACGTATCCCGTTTCAAAAAGATGGGATTAAACCGCAAGTGATCTTCCTGGCAAATGCCGTGATAAACCATGATCCGACTTCCCCTTGCAGCTCGGTAGAAATTATCAGTGAGCCCCAGTTTATACTTTACGTCCCTTAAAAGATATTTTGATTCCCGGTTTAATTTTGATCCTATTTTTTTAATTATGGTCATAAATTAAGGGGGCCTTTCTATGCTTATCGGAAAATCAACGGTCGGATTATATTCCCTGATTTTTTCCATTAAGCCGGGCAAATCCCCCTGTACATACTTACAGGCCCCTGTTATATAAATTTTACTAAAATCGTTTAAATCTAATGTTTTCAGTTGAGGTAGCAATTTTTCATCAAATAACCGGATGTTACCTTTCTGAATAACCAGCAGCAAGTCGGCGGGCCTAAGTGAAAAAAAAGAGTTTAAGTCACTCTTGCCATGTTTTAATTTAGCTATAACTATGTCCGCATCTTTTCCGGGTGCTATTTCCCCGCAGTGCAACTGCCAGGCATCCGAAGCATTTTTGTTAACCGTGTTGTATAGTTCTTCATCGTTTAACTGGTTGGTTTCTCTTGCTAAATGCAGGTGTTCCCAAATATTCCAGTTACTCGTTAATGTCGAGTCGGTGCCAAATAGTATAACAGTGTGCTTTTTTAAAAGGTTGATTTTGGCAGTCTTGTTCAACAAAAAGAAGTTGGATTGCGGGCACCATATCAATGCTTTAAATTTTTTGGCCTGGCTCTCTGACATAGCAACAGCATGAATGCCAATAAGTTTTCGTCTTAATAGGTTCCACCAGGTTAATTGATCAATTTCTTTGTATGAGAGCCAGTCGTCTCCTTCACCTGTATGAATCGCCACCGGCAGGCCTAGCTTGTTGGGATTGTTTAATTTAAATTTCCAGTTTTTCTCAAATCCTACAGAATGCAGGCAATGACATTGTTCAAAAACCGTTATCAGATCGTTTTTCGTGCCAGAATGTTCCCCATGGTTTACTACTGTAGTAACGCCGCAAAGCAAATTTTTGTACATGCCCCAGCGCGAACGCAATAATGTTGGGATTTTGAGTACTTCGGCAATCTCCTCTTTATAATTCTTATGGATATAGTTGCCCCACTCAGTATAATTGCTATAAATTTTATTGCCCAGCGACGGGAACAAGTTAAAGTCCAGGTGATCATGGGAGTTAATAAGCCCTGGAAAGGCGATTGCACCATCAAATTTTAGCTGAAGGATGTCAGGGCTGTTATTTAAGTGGTAGGGCGAAATATTTTCTATTTTTTCACCCTTTATCCCTATGTTAACCGGGCTATCGTCGCCGGGCATCTTTATGTTATTCAGGATCATCACATCCTCCTGAAATGGATTCCATAAATAATTGGAAAGCCTTTAAATTTCTCATAAACATGCAGCGCGTCCCGCTCAAGGTAATAGTGCATTACCTGCTCGTCAATTTTCCTTTCCTGTTCGCTAACAATATAAAAATTGTTTCGCAAAAGTATCTTCCTTATGGTAATTGTAGAATGGACAAAATTCCGGACGGCAATTTG
>Ga0206797_1157_pt1 | contig 10902 bp, 10 predicted proteins | sample Alteio_BWOrgCont_69_FD_152894 | JGI IMG/M metagenome (GOLD analysis project Ga0206797, IMG submission 152894) | Enriched cells from forest soil in Barre Woods Harvard Forest LTER site, Petersham, Massachusetts, United States -... | ecosystem: Environmental > Terrestrial > Soil > Temperate forest >...
ATTTGACCCAGCATAAGTTATATGTTTTGAGTGTTGAAAATGGGGTGGTTGACGCTTTGCAAGATTTTTACCAACCCCAAGGGCAGCAGGGTTTTCCAATAGGTCAGGAAATTTCTTCAGAACAATTGCAAGCAGCCATTCAACAAGCAGTTACAGCTTCAAAAGAACCAAAACTTTTGATTTCCGAACCAGGGAAGGTGCGTATTATGGCGTTGACTTCCCAGGAGTCTGATAAATAAGCAAAGGCCCAATTGCTTTGATTTCGTAGCGGGGTAGGTTTTGCAAAGGCCCAATTGCTTCGGCTTCGATAAGGTTTCTCTTGACTGCGGACGGGGTCTTATGTATAATTTCACATTCTTAAAGGTAAGATAATGATAAGCGCATGAGCGCGTCTTCAGCCACAAGGCAGAAGAGATAACAAGCCCCGCCTAGCCTGCCCCGCAGTTTTGTTGCGGGGGCCAGTCAGGCCAAAGCGGCCCCGCATATTGCGGGGCAGGCGGGATCAAAAGGAGAGTCAGTTGTGGCTATAGTTAAGGACAAGAAGACAGAGGTCATCAACCGTTTTAAAACCCATGCGAAGGACACAGGTTCAGCGCCGGTCCAGATCGCTGTATTGACGGAACAGATTAATCAGCTCAACGAGCATTTTAAATCCCACAAGAAGGATCACCATTCCCGTCGTGGTATGTTGATGCTTATCGGTCGCCGCCGCCGTATTTTGGATTATCTCCAAAAACAAGATCCTAAAAAATACGAAGAAACTATTAACAAGCTTGATTTGCGTAAGTGACATGAGGACATGGGTTATGGAGCGAAGCGACATAACCCATTGTCCGAGTGTCATCCCGGCGCAAGCCGGGATCTTTAAACTATTATGAATGAGATTCCGGCTTTCGCCGGAATGACATAAAAAATTTGAAAGGGTCTTAATATGGCACAAGCGCGTGTGGAAATTCCTTTTGGGTCTTCCAATTTAATTATTGAAACAGGTAAGATGGCTAAACAAGCCAACGGGGCAGTAACTTTGACCGTCGGTGGTACGGTTGTTTTGGTGACTGTATGTATGGCTAAGAAACCACGTGAAGGGATGGATTTTTTCCCTTTGACCGTTGAGTATCAAGAAAAAACTTATTCCGCAGGAAGAATTCCTGGCGGTTTCTTTAAACGTGAAGGCCGTTCAACCGAACGCGAAATTTTAGTTTCCCGCCTCATCGACCGTTCCGTTCGTCCGTTATTTCCAGCTGGCTGTTTGAATGAGGTGCAGATCATTGCCTCTGTCTTGAGCCACGATGGGGAAAACGATCCAGATATTTTAGCCATGATCGGTGCTTCTGCAGCGCTCATGATTTCAGACATTCCTTATGACGGCCCTATTGGTGCCACACGGGTCTGTATGCTCGATGGCGAATTGGTTGCAAATCCTAGCTTCGCAGAGCGCAAAGAAAAGAATACCATGGATTTGGTCGTGGCAGGTTGGGGGGAAGGTATCGTCATGATCGAAGGCGAGGCTAATGAAGTCCCTGAAGCGAAAGTTTTGGAAGGTTTGAAGTTGGCTTTAAAAGATTTGCAAGCGTCCAAAGCAGCTCAGGTGCAATTAGCCAAACAAGTCGGTAAAGCTAAAACTCAAATGCAGATCAAAAAAGCTGACCCAGCTTTTTCAGCGCATATTCGTCAATTAGCTTTAGGCCCTTTGAATGATGCTTATACAAAGATTGCAGATAAACAAAAACGTGAAGACGCGGTTAATGCTGTTCATGAGAAATTAGCCAGTGATTTAAACGCCTATGCTCAGTTTAATTCGAGCGATCACGAAATAGGCTCATCTGATGTGGCTGCTGAGTTTGAGACGCTGCAATATGAAGTTATCCGTAATAATGTTTTTGACAAAGGTATCCGTGCCGACGGGCGTGGTTTAAAAGATATCCGTCAGCTTGACGGTGAGGTTGGTGTTTTGCCTCGCACCCATGGTTCAGCCTTGTTTACCCGTGGCCAAACACAAAGCTTGGGGATTGTTACCCTCGGCACCAAGGATGATGAGCAATTAGTTGAAGGCTTGGAAGAAACCAGTTATAAGACCTTCATGCTGCATTATAATTTCCCATCTTTTAGTGTTGGCGAAACCAAACCTATGCGTGGTCCTGGCCGTCGTGAAATTGGTCATGGGGCATTGGCTGCCAAGGCGATCAGGGCTGTTTTGCCCGCCAAAAATGATTTCCCATACACCATCCGTGTGGTTTCTGAAATTCTAGAATCTAACGGTTCTTCGTCCATGGCGACTGTCTGTGCCGGTTGTTTGGCGCTGATGGATGCGGGAGTCCCTATCAAAGCACCTGTTGCGGGTATTTCCATCGGGCTTATATCCGACGAGAAGAGAACAGTTTTGATTACCGACATTATGGGCTTGGAAGATCATTTTGGAGATATGGATTTCAAAGTAGCTGGCACCGCCGAGGGCGTCAATGCTATCCAATTGGATCTTAAGATCAAACAATTATCCATTGAGCTAATTGAAAAAGCTGTTGCTCAAGCCAGGGACGCTCGAATGATCATTTTAGACAAGATGCACTCAGTGATGCCTGCTGTGCGTACCGAGATGTCGCCATATGCGCCGCGCATTGTCACCTTGCAGATACCTCAGGAAAAGATCGGTGAGATCATAGGGCCTGGTGGAAAAACTATCCGCAAGATGATCGAAGAAAGTGGCGTGACTTCCATTGATATCGAAGAAGACGGCAAGGTCATTGTGGCTTCTCCAGACAAAGATGCTTTAGAGGTCGCAATTGGCATGATAAAAGCTTTGACCGAAGAGCCTGAGGTTGGTAAAATTTATGAAGCGACCGTCAAAAGGATCATGAATTTCGGTGCTTTTGTTGAATTTATACCTGGACGGGAAGGTTTAGTCCATGTTTCAGAACTTGCTAATAAATTCGTTAAAGATGTTAATGAAATTATTAAGGTCGGCGATAAATTTAAAGTTAAACTCATGGAAAAAGACGAGCAAGGCCGTTTTAACCTGAGCAAAAAACAAGCCGAAGTTCAAAATTAATTTTATTATGGATTCCCGCTTTCTCGGGAATGACAGATAGAGGGCCTAAGGGATGAAGCTTGAACATCTCAATGAGATCAAGGGCATTGTGATTCTGGCCTTAAGCCTCATTCTTTTGGCTAGCCTAGTATCTTATACCTCGACGGATCTGGCTTGGTTTACCTCCCAGCCGAATCCTCAGGCGCGCAATTGGATTGGAATTGCCGGTGCTTACGCGGCCGGCATTCTTTTTTTTCTGATTGGTTTAAGCTCTTATTTTTTGGTAGGTATAGGCATTTTTTTTAGTTGGAATAAATTCACCTCCCGTGACCTGCCGTTTAATTTTTTTAAATTCTTAAGCATCCTGATTTTATTTACAGTTACAGCAGGCCTTTTTAGTTTTTTTGCCGGGGATAACGGTGGTGCCCGCTTTACTAATGGGGGTGTTGTTGGGGTTGTTTTCAGCGGATTTTTGGTTGGCTATTTTCAGCCGATGGGTGCATTGATTATTTTACTTACCTTGGGTGCTTTAACCCTGGTTGTTACCGGTGAATTTTTGGTTTCGCCTTTTTTTATATGGTTGGGAAAGGGTATTATGCACGCCTTTCAGAGGATTGTTAAAGGTGTGCCCATTCCTAAAATACAAAGTTTTCGTCTTTCTGAAGGAGAACAAAAGGTGACCGAAGAATCTAAAAAAAGAGAATCTTCGTTACGCCCTGCGGGCTTCACTCAGAATGACAAGGAAAAAGAGAAATTCAGAAGTACAGTTTTACCAAATGTGGCAAAAACCATGTCAACACCGGGTGTTGACACGGTGAAGCCCAAAATTCATATTGTTGCCGCTCCCAAGGTTGAAAACGCTCCTGAAGCGGCAAAGGTTGTTAAAACAATAGGTGAGTATCATCTGCCCAGTGTCGATTTGCTTAAAGATGCCCCTATTGTTTCGGATGATAAAATTCAAGAACGGCTCATGAGTGGTGCCAGAATTTTGGAAGAAACTTTAAATGATTTTGGTGTTAACGTTAAGGTGGTGGATATTGAGCGCGGGCCCGTGATCACCCGTTATGAACTGCAGCCAGCCCCTGGTGTCAAGATCCAGAGTATATCGAGCTTGGCGGATGATTTGGCGTTGGCATTAAGTGCCTCTGCCGTGCGTATTTTGGCTCCCATTCCCGGGAAGAATCGGGTTGGCATCGAAGTGCCCAATGGCTCTTCAGCAGCGGTGTTCTTAAAAGATGTCCTGACCCAAAAACATTTAGGACGGGCTGATTCAAAATTAAATTTAGCGATTGGTAAGGATACTTCCGGTAAAGCTTTAGTAACAGATCTGTCGGATATGCCGCATCTTCTGGTCGCTGGAACGACGGGTTCGGGTAAGACAGTTTGCTTGAATAGTTTGATCATATCCATTCTTTTTAACGCTTCACCGTCGGAAGTTAAGTTTATCATGATTGATCCCAAGATGGTGGAGCTGGTCCCCTATAATGATTTGCCGCACCTTTTATGCCCGGTCATTACGGATGCCAAGAAAGCTGGTCCTGCCCTTAATTGGATCGTGATGGAGATGGAATCAAGGTATAAGCAATTTAATAAGGAAGGCGTGCGTAATATTAAAGGGTATCATGATAAAGGTCTTTTGATGCCCTATATTGTGGTGGTGGTTGATGAGCTGGCGGATTTGATGCAGGTTTCTGCCAAGACAGTTGAAGGGGCCATTGCCCGGTTGGCGCAATTGGCACGTGCTGCAGGGATTCATTTGATTTTAGCCACCCAACGCCCGTCGGTGGACGTTATTACCGGAGTTATCAAGGCTAATTTTTCATCTAGAATTTCTTTTAAGGTTGCTTCCAAGGTGGACTCACGTACGGTGTTGGATACTAATGGGGCAGAAACACTTTTAGGTAAGGGGGATTTTCTTTTTATGAAAACCGGAGACCCTAAGCCGATGCGCGGTCAATGTTGTTTTGTTTCTGATCAAGAAATCACTCAGGTGATAGATTTTATTAAAAAACAGGGCCAACCAGAGTATAATGACAGTGTTCTAAAGCCCCAAGCCTCTGCAGGTGCGGGATCGAGTGAAGAAAAAGATGAGATGTATGATGAGGCTGTGCGTGTGGTGATAGAAACTAATCAGGCTTCTGTCACGATTTTACAACGCCGCCTGCGCCTGGGTTATGGCAGGGCTGCACGGCTTATTGATATGATGGAACAACAAGGGATTGTTGGGCCGTACGCCGGCAGCAAGGCAAGGGATATTTTAGTGGACCGCGAGAAGTGGATTTTGGAAAATATGGCAAATAATAACCCAGAAGTAACAGAATAAACCAAACGAGGAGCAAGGTCCTCATACCGGACACTCACAGTTGTTCGTAATTGAACCTTTTGCCGCCGATGGACAGCAATAGCGATCAGCAGCCTTCAATTTTAAAAAGTACGCGTGAAGCCAAGGGTTTGACCCTTGAGATCGTGCACGAAGCCACCAAAATCCCTATGGACGCTTTAAGGGCCATTGAAGAAGGCTATTCTGTACGTATTTTGTCGCCCTTTTATTATCGTGGTTTCATTAAGATTTATGCGGAGTTTTTAGGTTTGAACGTCGGGGAAATGTATAAGCAGTATGGCCTTGACCAGCCGGCTGTGCCTACGTCCTCAGCAACGATATCGGTTAAATCAAGCCGAAAGGTTGTTGCACAACCAAATGTCGTTTTAGAACAGACGCAAGAATGGGCTACTTCGGTTTTTAAGCCTAAAACCCTTAAATTTATTGTTAAGATCCTTGCTTTTTTATTGTTGTTGCTTTTGCTGTTTAAAATGACAGGGTGTGTGGTTGCACATTTTCACAAAAAGCAAAGTTATGTGCAAAAAACAGCTACTTTTTTTAATCAAAAAGAGAGAGTAACGACAGCTGGTTATATAGATCAAGAAGAAACTAGAAGCGTTCCACAAGAAGTGAAGCATGAAGCCGTTCAAGCCCCAAGTCAGGATAACAAGGTTGAAGTAGCTGTTCGTGCAGTCAAAGATACCTGGCTTCGCGTTAAGACAGATGGTCAGGTGGTTTTTGAAACGACTTTAAGCAAAGGTTCCCTGGAAAGTTGGAGTGCGAAAAACAAGATTGAATTATCCGGCCGGGATATTGAGCAATTAGATATGGAAGTCAATGAGAAGCATGTAGGTTTTTTGGGTGGTGGTGAACGCAGGATCAAAAGAGTATTGATTACACAAGAAGGATTGACGGTGAAAAAGTGAAAACCACCAAGGATTTTCAGAAGGAGCGCTTAAGCGCCGGCCAGAAGGTCGGCGTTATTAATTTAGGTTGCGCCCGTAATTTAGTCGACGCGCAGATGATGCTGGGGCGCCTGAAGAAAAACGGCCATCGCATTGTCCAAGTTGAAGAAGCCCAAACTGTGATTGTCAATACCTGTTCTTTTATCGAAGAAGCGCGTAAAGAATCGATTGATACCATCCTGGATCTTATTGAGCTTAAAAAACAAGGCAAGATCAAACAAGTGATTGTGGCTGGATGCCTGGCCCAGCGATATGGAAAAGATTTGGCCCGTGAATTTCCTGGAGTAGATGCTTTTGTTGGTACGCCCACCCTTAATCGTGATGAGATGCCGCAACAGATGCAGCTGACCCCTCGGCATTTTGCCTATGTCAAGATTTGTGAAAGTTGTTTTAATGCTTGTTCGTTTTGCGCCATACCTAAAATCAAAGGTAAATTTATATCGCGTACCATTGAGTCTATTGTTAAAGAGGTTAAAGAACTAGACGTTCAAGGGGTCAAAGAAATTAACATTATCGGCCAGGACATAACAGCCTATGGCATGGATGTTTACCGTCAGAAATCCTTGGCGCGTCTTTTAAAAGAACTTGTCAAGGTGATTAAGAATATTGAGTGGATAAGATTATTGTATGCTTTTCCGTCTCATGTAACCGATGAGTTAATCCAGACGATAGCCCAAGAACCTAAAGTTTGTAAATATATCGATATGCCTTTGCAGCATATCAGCGATCATATTCTTCTCGAGCAAAATCGTAATATTACCACGCAACAAACTGTTGAATTAATTCAAAAAATTCGTCGTGCCATGCCCCAGGGATTTGTGCGCACAACCTTTATTACAGGTTTACCTGGCGAAACCGATGCTGATTTTGAGCAATTAAAAAGTTTTGTTAAAGCATCACGTTTTGAACGTGTGGGTGTATTTGTTTATTCAAAAGAAGAAGGCACCTTGGCTGCAGGAATGAAATCCCAAGTGTCTGAGAAAACTAAGAAAGCCCGTCTGGATGCCTTGATGAAGGACCAGCAAACTATATCCTCAGAAATTCAGCTGTCTTTTGTTGGTCGTACTTTGAAGGTTCTGATTGAAGAGCAGGAAAAAGATTCACTTGAAACTTATATCGGCCGCAGCGAATATGATGCGCCGGATGTTGATGGGGTGGTGTACGTGCGTTCCAAGAAAGCTTTGAAAGCAGGGGATTTTGTTCAGGTGATGATCACCGATGCGTATGAATATGATCTTGCGGGAATAGCAGAATGAATTTACCCAATATTTTAACCCTTTCACGGATCGGTTGGGCCATTGTCCTGGTTTTTTTGCTGGAAGCTAATTCTTTAACAGGCAATGTCTTGGCCGTTATTGTTTTTACGATTGCTTCCCTAACTGATTTTTATGATGGCTATTTGGCCAAAAAACAGGGATTGGTCAGTGATTTTGGTAAAATCATGGATCCTGTAGCTGATAAGATTTTGCTTTTGACAATTTTTGGGGTATTGGCACATATTGGGATGGTCGCGTGGTGGATGTTTATTGTGATTGCCATCCGTGAAATAGGAGTGACGGTATCCAGGCTTTGGGCTATGCGAAAGGGTCAAGTACTGGCTGCAGAACGTGCTGGCAAGGTTAAGACCGTCGTGCAAATCGTTGCTGTGTCAGCAATTTTACTCTATCTGGTAGCCCAGCAGTCTGAGTATTGTTCTTTTTGGTTTTATAATGTGCAACGGATTTGGCTTGGCGTGAATTATACATTGATGTTAGCCGCGGTGGTCTTGACAGTTTATTCGGGGCTGGAGTATTTCCGTAATAAATCAAAAATATGAGAAATTCATTAATCAAAGGTTTTGCTACTGTTTTGGGTGTGGGGTTTCTACCAGTTGCTCCTGGCACTTGGGCAACCGTGGTGGGGGTGGCACTTGCGTATTTTTTAGGCGGTAATTTGCCAGCCTATACCATCCTGATGTTGGTTTTATTGGTTTTAGGGGTTATGACAACAGGGATCATTGAAAAACAAATGAATCAAAAAGACCCTGGTATACTGGTTATCGATGAAGTTGTAGGTGTGATGATTGCTTTGTGGGGGCTCCCATTGATATGGTCAGTTATGATCTGCGGATTTTTCTTGTTTCGGGCCTTTGATATGTTTAAAATATACCCGATCAACCGGCTAGAAGCCCAATCTGGGGGGTGGGGGATTATGCTTGATGATTGCATGGCCGGGGTGTATACTAATATCATCTTACGTATTGCCTTGCGATGCGCAGGCTTTTTTTAGAAATTAACAGGAGGGTAGTAAAATGGAAAGCAGCAATCCGACATTAAACGAAAGAACATTTGGTGCAGCCCGGGTGGGTATTGGCGAGCCAGCAATGACTATCCAGGGAACGGTCAATAAAACTTTTATTTTGCTGGCACTTTTAGTGGTCGCAGCCACATGGACCTGGTCTAAAACTTCTGATCCGAGCAGTACAGGGTTTGTGGGCATCACCTTTATTGGATCCATGATCGTTGGTTTTATCCTGGCAATTGCTACTTCTTTTAAGCCAAAATGGTCTCCGATCACGGCTCCATTATACGCCGTTTGTGAAGGTCTACTTTTGGGTATTCTTTCAGCGTACTTTGAAGCGCGCTATCCTGGCATTGTCATGCAGGCTGTAGGTTTGACCTTTGCCGTGACCTTTGCCATGTTGATGGGCTATAAAGCGGGTTTCCTGCAAGCAACACCGGCATTGCGTAAAGGCCTTATGATTGCCATGGGTGGTATTATGATATTTTATGCGGTTGTTTGGATCGCATCTATGTTCGGTATTCATCCACCAGGATTTATTAATGGCGGCGGCCCGCTAGGCATTGCGTTTAGTTTGTTTGTGGTTGGGATCGCTTCCATGTCCTTGGTCCTTGATTTTGACCTCATCGAATCAGGTTCACGTGAAGGTTTGGAAAAGTATATGGAATGGTACGGTGCCTTTGCCTTGATGGTGACCTTGATCTGGCTTTATATGGAAATCTTGCGCCTTTTATCAAAGATCAATCGTCGCAACTAAGCGCGTAAGACAAGTAGCCCGCATTTAAGCCCCGTTAGCCCCGCCTTTGGCGGGACAGGCAATAACGGGGCTTTATTTTTGGAATTTCTTTTTGTTGAATTCGTAGGCAGCGTCGAGGATGATGAGGAATAGGGCGATGGTTACCAAGTCCCAGGATTTGTCGCTTAAGGCTTTGTGTTCAACGAAGACGCGTGTTTTGATGTGGAAAACAACCAGTAATATAAAAATCCAGAACACAGGTTTGTGTTCCTTGCTGTCGATAAGCCTTTTTAAATTAAAAGGCCATTTTTCGCCTTTGTTGTAAGGGATAAGGCAGGGGATCATGGCAGGAACGTGTTTGCAATAGTCACTATAAGCCCCTTTAAATTTTTCTAAAAGCATACCTTGCTCACCTTGAATAGTCCGGTAATACATAAAACTTAAAGCCAATAAGAATAGGCTCCCTGCGACCCACTCGAGCGATGGGGGATTGCTTTTTAACACAATTACAAAACCAATAGCGATTAAGAAGGTCCCTAAGTAAAGCGGATTGCGTACAAAGGCATAGGGGCCTGAAGTTGTTAGCTTGTCATTTTTAATGGCATAGCCGTTGGACCACAGGCGGATGAGCGCGCCCGCGATAATAAAGCCGACGCCTGCCCTAATGGAAGCTTCATCAAGAGAGCAGAAGAACATGACGAAGAATCCAAAGGGATAGATGACGGCAAAACGTGGTTTAAAACTGCGTTGTATTCTATGGGCAAGACTCATGTCACATATCATAACCCAGGTTTGCCGAGCAAGCAATAGGGAATATAAGGTTTCGAGGTTTCACTTAGCCAGCATTTTTAGGGCTGTTTGAGCGGCAGCTTTTTTGATGGCAAGGCGGTTGCCTTTAAAGAGAAATTTTCTAACTTTTGTCTTTTGGGGGGTGCTGAGGGCGATAAACACTAAACCAACGGGTTTGGTTTTACTGCCGCCACCTGGCCCGGCAATGCCGGTGATACCAAGGCCATAATCAGTTTTAAGTATTTTGCGCACACCCTGGGCCATGGCCGCGGCCACGGGACGGCTTACAGCACCATGTTTTTTAAGCAGCCTAGCAGGAACGCCTAGTAATCGGGTTTTAGCGGCATTGTTATAAGCGATAATCCCTAATAAAAAATAGGCTGATGCCCCAGCCATATTAGTCAAGCGATCTCCCATAAGGCCGCCTGTGCAGGACTCTGCCAGAGCTAATGTCTTTTTGCTCTGGACAAATTTTTTTAAGACTTTTTTTTCAAGATGCATGCTATTAAGAATATTAGAGTTATGAAACTTAAGAATCATTATAGGGACGGGGAATTCAATTGACAAGGGCTATTTTTGGGCATATACTTTCCAAATACTTTACAGTCATTTGTTATCCTGAGTGAAACGAAGGATCTCAACAAGAGTAATTCTTTAAGAGATTCTTCGCTTCGCTCAGAATGACGGAGTTAATTAATGACAGTGATACCAATTTTGGAGAATATCATGTTTAATACTATTGCAGAAGTTTTGGAAGATCTAAAAGCCGGGCGGATGGTCATTGTTA
>Ga0206797_1116_pt2 | contig 10806 bp, 8 predicted proteins | sample Alteio_BWOrgCont_69_FD_152894 | JGI IMG/M metagenome (GOLD analysis project Ga0206797, IMG submission 152894) | Enriched cells from forest soil in Barre Woods Harvard Forest LTER site, Petersham, Massachusetts, United States -... | ecosystem: Environmental > Terrestrial > Soil > Temperate forest > O...
ACCCTTTGCACAGCAACACAGCTATAAATAGAATAACGAATGCATTTTCTGCCAAGACAGGACGATTGGCATAGACAATCATTTTAAATGCCGCAGAGCTCCATAGAAAAGTCAGCACAAGTTCGAGAACCAAATATTCTTGGGATTTCTTTAACAAATCCTTAGTATCCAAATTCTTACGATTAATCCACAGTAAAAGTGACTGAAACAAAATCCCAGCAACTAAAACAAGATGATAGATCACTGTTTTCCATTCAGGTTTAAGCAAATACCTCCACTCAGGCAATACTTGGGGTACCAAGGCCGACGTGGCTGGATATTGGCTAAAAATAAAAGAGGATGCCAGCATCACCTGCCAAGCCCATAAAAGGCTTAGTAATGTCAAAAAGAAAAGATTACGATTGAATGGTGTTGATGATTTCATTTTAATATTAATGCCGTCAGATACTGCCCCTGTGCCTGGTATTGATAATGCATCCGGATAAAGGCCATCAATAATTTAAACCCCTCATGGCTGTCTTCATAGCCTTGGGCTTGAGGGCCTTGATATAACCGCGTCTGAATAAACAAATGGGCAGGCTTTTGGTCTTGCAATTGATTGAGTGTTCTCTCAAGCCTTGCATAGGTATGCAGATAAATGCCGCGCAATTTATCACCCTGCATATGTTCTGATTCCATCATGGGAAAATAATAAAAAAAAGGCCGGCGATTGGCTTGCATTAAAATCTTGGTTTCAAAACTGCTGATCAAGGGCACAGATTCGCCACCAGCAGTCAAGGAATCGATCAAGGCGGCATCCTGATTAAAATCAAAATTCTTCACATAAAAAAGCTTTTCCTGAGACCAGTCATAGCCTGACAAATTTAAAGGGCTTGGATAATACAAAAATAAAAAACTTGTCATCAAAGCTGTCAGCGCCCATACGCATAAAAAAATCTTTAATCCTCTCTGCCATTGGATCGTCAAGCTCTCCAGGCAAGCCTGGATCCAAAAAAGTAAAACAAAAATCAATGGGATCACCACCGCATAATAGCTGGTTACACCCGAGCGATGGATAAAATAATGATACAGTCCCAATCCATAAACACTGACGAGAATCATGAATAAATGCGGCCGCGATTGGCGATAAATAAACATCCCCATGCCGTACAACAGTGTGGCTAAATAAACTACCGGGATCACAAATCCCATGCAAAATGCAAAAAACTGTTTATCGTTTAACCCGTCTGTAATTGGCAATGCCCCCCAGCCTTGTAAAAACAGCCTTGCAAATTCAGAAGTATTCTGCCAAAAACCGCCTTGCCATATCAACGGGCCGTAAAAGACGCTCAGGACCCCTAGGGCCACGAGCCCGGGAATAAGAAGCACTCCTATCGCTTTGTGCAAAAACTTCAGGTTATTGTGATAGGCATAGGCAGCTGTTGCCGTCAATAATACTAGATACATGTACGCCCCAACGTCCATGATCCACGCCAAGGCAAGCCCATTCACTATGGCCGCAAACAAAAGCCAACGCAGGCTGATACTTTGAGTGAATCGTAAAATAAAGAATAAAAAAACAACATCCGGTAAATAGCGGATAGGTGTCGCGCTGGGATAAATCCAAATTAAAGGAACGACCCCCCAATGAAAGAACTGCAGCTTGATGCTCACAACAAGAGCAAAAAAAGAAAGCCAGGCGCTTTTTGTCCAATAACGCCAAAGGCCATAAAGTAATAAATAATAAATGGCAGACAAAGCAATCATGGTCCCTACGGCATGCGCATAACTAAATCCCCCGGCTAATTTCATAAGACCGTCGAAAACAATAGGAATAATCAGGCTGTATTCGCTGCAAATGTCTTTATTGAGGACCAAGCCTTGATGATGCGCCCAAGCCGGAGACATGATAAAGCTGTCAAGATGATAAAATTTGTCATAACTAAACATCCGGGTTAAAACCTTGCTTAGATCCGGGGCAAATATCAACATTGAAACAATGCCCACTCCCCCCGCCTCTAATAAAATCCTTAACCCACGTGGGATTGAAAATGTCCAGATCAAGGCGAGTAATCGTCTGCACTCCGGCCAAAAAATGCGCGCAAGAATACCAAATCCCAGGCCAAAATAAAATAAATCCCTGGCCCACCAGGGATTGCCCCATAAAAGCATTTTAAAAACAGCAAAAATTTGAATCATGAGAATAGCTGCCATGGTACAGATATACGGTGTGCATTTGCGCCATAAATTATCTTCTCCCAGACGCTGTCGATTCAAAAAAATCAATAGCCCCTGCAATCCAATCCCCAAAGCTATCCAAAGATGATAAAACGACATGTCTCTTTTTAAATGCACATCGTACTGTGTCAGGGGATAAAATTTGTACACTAAGGCAGGTATCGGGATCGCAATAAAACTAAAGACTAAAACAACAATGATAAGAAGCTGCAAAGATTCAACCAAAGACAGCACGGCAAGGGCTATGATATTGAAGGTATTCTTATCAAAAAAACCTCGACCCATGCCTATCTGACCCTCTTCATAGCCACCAAGTATTGGCCAATTTGTTCTGGTTGATAATGCCCCTCGATATACCTGATAAGGTCAATGCAATCCCCAAACTGGTACCCGTACCACATCGGCACTTGTGGCGTTAAAAATACCCGCTCCATAAAAATATAATCAGGTTTATCCTGATCTATTTGATTAAACATCCTTAAGAGCTCTGTTTTGGTAAATATCGTTGAGGTGACAAAAGACCTTGTGCGCATCAAGCGCGAACTAAGATAGGGAAAATAATAGAAGAATGGTTTTCTGTGCGCTTCACTGAGGATTAAAACTTCAAAGCTCGACAGCAAGGGCACCCGTGCGCCTTCCGGTGTCAGCCGACGTATCAAATCACAATCTTTAGAAAAATCCGTGTCCTGTTTATAAAACTCAACCAATTGACGATCTGTCTGAAAATCTTTCTCAAATTTAAGGTTTTCATCCTTTTCACCTAAGGAATTGACCGGCAATTTCAAATCTTCGGGAAAATCGACATACAGTTGATTAAAATAATACCCTCCATTGTCCAGCTTGATGGCCACATTAGGATCAACGATGGGGTTCTGTGACAAATTAAAAAGATTAGGATAGGCCGTAAACATCGGTGCGCTAATCAACGCAAAAAGACTACATCCCAGCACCACCATCTGAATTTGTTTTTGCTTCGAGGCTGTCAATTGCCTGCCCGCAAAATCAATCCAGAAAAACAACAGGAACACAGCTGGAAGCCCAAATGATAGGTACTTGATGGAAGTCTCAATATAATAGGCATGCAGGCAAAGACCATACACAGCCAACGGAATAGTCAGCACCAATTTATAATCAGCCTTTTTGAGAAAAATCAAATTAACCGCATAAAGAATAGAGCCAAGATAGAACAAAACAAATCCTAAGCCGCCAGCTACAAAAAGGTACTCCTTGGCCTGCAAGGCATTTGTCAGATAGCTGGTCCCAAACCCATTGGCATACAGCCAATGGAATTCCATCATATTATTCCAAAATTCAGGCTTGAAAATATTGCCTTGCACCGTCAACCATGTCAAGAGCAAAAAGAAAATAGGTGCAGCGACGATAATACAGGCCAGTGACAAATAATCTTTCTTTGATTTGATGATGTATGGACGAATTTCAGGGATAACCGCGTGAATGCCAATATAGGCTAACAAAGCCACCAACAAGCCCATGCCTGTTGAAATCATACTATAAATGCCCACACCCGCAGCCAGGGCTGCCAGCCATAAATAAACCCGGCGATGCGTTTTGACATGCAGGCATAAGAACCAAAAAAATAATACATCAAAATAAAACCGCATCACACTTGCTGTTACTTCGTGCCATGGGTTGGGAATGACGATCATCAGGAACATCTGCGAACGCATGGCCAACACAATCGCAGCAAAGGCAAGCATGCCGCTATAAAACCAGCGGCGTAAAATAAAAAACCATCCGGCGTAATAAAGAATGCCTAACAAAACCAAACTTTTGATGACATTAAGATAATCAAAACCGCCGAATAATTTCATGACCCCAGCGATAAAAACCGGCATGCCAAAGCCATATTGGGAATACACATCCACATCGGGAACAAGGCCGTTAAATAGCCCATACACCGCACCCAGGCAGTCAACATCCCAATTATGGAATTGATCGCCCATATACAACTGGGCAACCACGGCTTGCGGGTCAGTGATATAAATGACACAAAAAATAAATAGGACAGCCAGGGCATTGCCGCGCCAGCCTGAAAAATTTGATGAAATCCACGGCATTGCCCGCGGCCAAATTCTATTTTTAAAGGCCAGCCATTCAGGCCAAAATATTTTATTTAACAGTGATGCAGCTAAACCTAAATAAAGAATGGCCTCTGCCCAAACCGGGCCTTTTAGCATAATCAATTTAAACGCTGCATAAAGCTCCAGAAAAACCCACACCCCCTGCATCCAGACCCAATGCTTCAATTGCGCGAGCCATTGGGCATTATTCGCCTTCTTGCGATAAACAATCAACATCCCTGCGTAAATCACCAAACATGCCCCTATAAATATCGCGTATAGGTACAGGTCCCGTTTGGGAAAGATACTGCTTTGCTCTTTGAGGAGTAGAACATCCCAAATGGGATTATGCGCGAAGGGAATGGCGTTAGAGATGAGAACTGCTGCCACTAAAACTTCTATCGCCAACAATAGTGAATAAACGACCAAAATCATTGATTAATCCATTTCTTTAAAACGCCGGCGATATCATCAAAAATAAAAAACAGGTTCCTTTTATTTACCGAGGCATACTGGCCGTCTTTTTCATTGATATCGCCTGAACCCAAAAGACGCTGTAAGCGTATTTCCATTATGGTTTGGGCATTGTAACGTTCTGCCAGTTCTTGTCGTGTAATGCCCTTGGCACCCGCTTGAGCGATTTCACGGACCAGGCGCATACGCACTGATGTTTCATACGGACCAAAAATACACAGCACATAAACAAAACACAATAATCCCTGAATCAAGACGGCGACGAGCGTACTGCAAACCCAGCCTGAAAAAGGAAGATTCTCTGCTTGAGCAGCGAAAAAAACCGCCATCAGCAAGACTGGAAGCATCATCACGGCTATCACGCAAAGCAGCAATGATTTCAGCAAATGCTCAGGGGCCACCCAGCGAAAGGTAATCAGGTGAATCAATAAAAAAACACCGAATGAGAAAACGCCGGCACCCAACGTCAAGATATCGATGGTCATCAATGCTTATCCCCCCACCTTGCGGCCAAGAAAAAATTGCATCAAATTCAAGGTCAGCGCAATTTTCTGGCCCTCTGAAGTCAGCACATAGCGGCCATTGTTTTGTGCCACACAGCCGCTGGCACATAGGTCATTGAGACGTGTATTTATAAAATCCTCTTCTTTGACACAAGTCAAAATATCTGCATAGCTCACACTCCCCTGACGGGCGATGCTCTTTAAAATCTTTTTAGAGGGGCTGGTTAATTGGGTCAACACGTAAAAACATAAATAAACAGGAATTAATAAAATAAAAATTACTCCCGAACTAATCCTAAACGGCAATCCCCATACAGAGGCTAGTGGCAATACCCCGGATCGCTGGATGATTGCCCCTCCAAAGAAATATACGAGCAGAAAAATAAAGGCGATAAAAATAAAAGCCTTGGCTTGCAAGCACGATTTAGATGCCTTGCGGCAAAAAAAGACATGCGTCATCACCGAAGCGCAAAACAAAAGCAAAGCCAAAAATAAATACGCCATATAGTTATCGGCCTTAGACCTAAGGCTTCCAATCATTCCCCTGCCTGCGTAATTTATACAAGTGCGGATCTTGTTCTAATTTCTTAATCAAAGCCTCTGTACCCCACTGGTCAAAAACCACACTAAAATTGCGCCCGCTGACCGTCTTTCGGTCTGCCTTAACCAACCAATCGCAACAATCCAAAACATTTTCCATCGGCGTGCCTTCATCCCCGTCGATCTTAGTCTTTGTCTTTTGATAATCAGCCCCTGCCCTATCGCCTGCCTGCAGTGTTGCCTGGTGGATTTTAGTTTTGACCCAACCTGGGCCTAAAATAACAAAACTTGTATCTGGAATTTCCGCATCCAGCAATTCACACATCTTGATCAAGGCGATCTTGGATACCGTGTAAGCTGAAAAATTCTCCGTTGCATTATTGGTCCCGCCGCCTGCAAAAAATAAAACCACCGGCGGATGTGCTCCGTTTTTATTACGCGAAGGCAATAATTCACGGACAAATTGCATTTGCCTGATGAAATTCACTTCCAGGGACTTTTCCCACTCTTTAAAATCTACTTTTGCAAAAGCACCAACTGGCTCCAAGGTCCCGGGACATAGGACAAGATAATCCCATAACCCAAGATCCCCATACAACTTGGCACAGGCGTCACTAACAGACCCGGCTTCGCTTAAATCACATTGAAAAGTTTTGACACCTTCTTCATTCAAATCTTCAACCAAAAAAGACGGCGTTCTGTACGTACCTGCTACCTGCATGCCGCGCTGCTGCCATCTTTTAGCCAGGCAATAGCCAATGTCACTGGAAATCGACACAATCACGGCTTTAGGTAAATTTTTATTCATATATTGTTTTTGATAAACTCATGCGTGATGCCGTGGGTTTTTAAATAGTCTCGATAAACAATGCCGTCGGACGTATTTTGAAAATACCCGTTATAAAAAATCCCCAGCAGGTATTTGCCGCGCTCAATGGCGCATAAACGCCAATTGACGCTTGCGGTCAAAATAAGGCCCAAAAAGAACCACCAAAGTATATTCCGGGCCAAAATTTTCTTAACCATCAAAGCCCCCATAATAACATAAGCACTGCCCATAACAAAAATATAAATAGCACCACCGTTGCGGTTATATAGACCCAAGTACCGCCGGGCGGATGATAGGAAAATTCTATTGTGTGCTCTCCCGCAGGGACCTTGATACCCTTAAATGCTCCATTGGCACGGAGCAGTTCCACCGGTGTTCCATCTAAGAAAGCTTTCCATGAGGTGGTGTAACTATCATTATAAACAACTACTTTCTCCTTCGAAAAATTCGAATGAAGCTTCAAGGCATTGACATCAAAATAATCAACAAAAAGATCTTTATTCGGCCCCTTAACAGGTTCACCTGAAGAATTTATATCATCATATAAAATAATTTTATATTGGGCGTAGTTAGCCAAAACGCTTGCTGGCGTGTGTTCGGATAAATCAAATGTCCAACGGGTTGTCGATTGCGGGTATCCTACCGTTGGCGGTGCATCAGTCATGCTCATGTCATACCAGAAATCTTCGTAATGAACAAATTGGTAAATGCGGCTGTGGTCCACGGCCGGTTTCAAAGGCCTCACCCAGGAAAAAACCGGTGTGACATGCATCGAGGGCAAAACCATTGCAAATTCTTTGGCATTTAACGCATACGCATTGAGAATCCATGCAGGTTGAATGATCAAAATAACCGCAAATACTCCTGCCCAGGCTTTAGAAGAAAGCTTAATGATTCCCGAAAAATAAGCAGTGAAGGCCACAAGGGATATTCCCAAGCTCAGATAAGAAACCGTTGGCACGCCCTCAAAATGTTTTAGAAACCAGAAAAAAATAAGATGCAAAACAATAACACCAAAAATAATCACCTTTTTAGCACCCATCTGTAAATTGTCATCCCCGAATGTTTTAATCGGGGATCCATTTTTAGAATTAATCATTAACAGCATTTGTAATTGATGGATGGCCAATAAAATCACGATGGGGATAAGGCACGCGCCGAAGAAAAAAAGATTACGGAAATACGAAAAAAAAGAAATATGACGGTATAAAAATCCAAGCAGGCCCGAGGCATTACCTAAAGCAATCAGACCGACGAGCAAGGCCATGGTGCTCAAAAGAACCGTCAGCCGTGTCAATGGCAAAAATATTGAAAGCCCCAATAGGGCAAGTACCCAGACAGATAAAAAGAAGAATGAATCACTGCCATAAGAAATTTTGTCCAAATGCCCGAAGAGATACTGCATATCCAAACGCTCGCCTAAGCTGCCGCTGCGGGTGATTTCATCATACGACATCCCTCCTTGACGACCCATGGTACGGTCATAACACTCCTGGGCAGAAGAGTACTGGCAATGCCGCCCAGGAGCCACCACGTCCCCGCTGGAATCCAAAATTTTATACGCCACAAGAGGTGCCGCAGCCAAAAGAATTCCAATGACACAAAACAAGGATAAGCGCCAATTCTTGACGATAAAATTATACTTATTTATACAAAAACTCCGCGCTTCTTTCATGTATAAAGGTGTAAAAACTGTAACAAAACATAACAGCACTGTCATAAAATAAAACGGTAGATATGAACTTATCAGAATCATTGCGCTAAAGGCCAGTCCCAGAAAATTTCCTTGAGATTGCTGGCGGGCAAATCTGAACAAGAAGACAAAGAACCAGATACTAGGCACAACAATTTCCAAAAATGTCATTTGGGTAAACATTGATGCCCCCAGGCTTGAGAACATCAGTCCTAAATAAGCCAGATACGACATGGCCCGGTCTTTAAAGATTTCCTTGGCTAAAAAATAAAATCCCGCGCAACCGATAAAGAAATACACCACCATGTAGGATACAAAAGCATGGGCATAATTCATTCCTGCTAGTTTTAAAAGCGGGATGATTTGAGTGACAGGGTTAAAAAGATTGCAGATAGATATAGCGTAAAAAGGACGGCCCAGGCTGACAAAAGGTTCCCAAAGAGGAACAACGCCGTTAAGTAGATTATTAAAATAAAACTTTGTAACCCCATAGATGGTATTGGTATCCATGTTCAGGGGAACAGTCCCAAGCACAAAATCGCGCATTAAAAATACCCACAATACACATGGGGATAGAAAAGCAATGATCCTAAGCAACATTCCCTATTCCTTCCTAAGGCTTCGGGTTCTTTAATTTGAACGCTATTCTAGCAGACGGAACGGATTAAAACCAGCATCAACAAATATCTACAAATATCTAAGTCAATATCTCCAGGCCACTTATACGCCTGTTATAAATAGTCCTATAAATTATCCCTCGCTAGCGGGTCCTGTCTCGGCCTTGCTGTTGCGGTGCTGCACTACGCTTCTATAAACTTGGCAGTTATTCTTTACAATCCATACACACTCGCCTAAAATGTTTTCATGTCTTTTGTGAAACAGCACTCTCGAAGCCTTACTTTATTATTAGTCCTCGGCCTCGGTATCTTGATCGTTGCTCCTTACGCTAATTTTCAAAATTATCTCTCCCAGGGCGATCATGGGCGCGATCTTTATGCGGCCCAGGCGGTTTATCGCGGTGAATTGCCTTACCGGGATTTTTGGTGGGTTTACGGGCCTTTGATGCCTTATTATTATGGACTGTTCTTCAAAATATTTGGCACCCAAATTAGCAGCATGATACTAGGCAAACTCATTCTTCGCGTCATCGGCGGTCTTCTTATTTGTTTAGCCATGATGGAAGTGGCTTCAGAAATAACTGCTATTCTTTGCGCCTGCTGGCTCATGCTTTTCCACCAGGATTTTTTCTTTACCTATAATCACTTAGGCGGCATTGTCATGATTCTGGGAGCGGCGTACTGTCTTTTGTCTTACATCCAAAAAAATTCATTTAAGGCCGCCTGGGGTGCCTTGGGTTTTGTTTTTACTTTATGCCTGATCAAGGTTAATTTTGGTTTAGCAGCACTGGCCGTATGTGTCGTCACTGTTGCTGCGTGTGATTGGGTGCGTCATATTCCATTTACTGCAAATAAGAAACTCTTTTATTTGACCGCCATCGTCGGCATTCCGCTCATAGTCTTTCTTATTTACTGGTCTTTATTAAAAGGTTTATCTGAAATGGAAATCCGGGAATGCCTGCCTTATAAAGAAGGTGATCAGCCTTACAGCATGAGTCCCTTGGTTGCGATCATTAATTTCTTTCAAATCACCTGGCATACCATTCAATCGAATTGGACTAATCTTAGTTTTGCCGTAATCATCAATGCCAGTGCCTTGAGGTGTTTGTACTTGATCGTAAAAAATAAAATATCAGACTCCCGCAAAACAATTTTTTTATTGTCGCTGGGCATGCTTGGCCTTTTTTATGTAGCTAATCTTCATGAATACCTTAAAAGCGGAGTATGGTACCGCTCTTTCTGGGCCCAGCCGTTGAGCATCATGATCATCTTTTTATTAATTGATACCGCTAGCCAAAGCATCCCTAAAACAGCGCGTAAAATACTCTTTACCTATTTAGCGCTGCTATCAATATTCTGTTGGTTTTCCACCATGCGCTCGGTCAACGCTGTCAAAATTGATAGCCAATACCTGTCGATGCCCCGGGGAGGCATTTATATAGCCAATTCTCCCTCGTGGATTGCCACCGTTGAACAAACCACCGACTTCTTGAACAAAACATTAAAACCTGGTGAACTTTTCTTTGCACTTCCTTATGATTGCCTTTATTATTATCTGACCGGCAAAAAGACACCAACGCGTCAGCTGATCTTTTTTGAACATATTAAAATTCCATTAGAACAAGAGCGGTCAGTGATTGCCGATCTGGAGAGCAATCACACTAATTATGTCTTACTATCCAGCCGGGCTTATGCACGACAAGAATACGGACTTGGGTTTCTTGGAACAAGTTATTGCCCGTTGATCGGGAAGTATATTAAAGACAATTTCACCCCCATCGCCCAATTTGGCGATTGGAAGGATGAGCCAGGCTGGGCGTGGAATCATGGGACATTAATACTTAAACGCAAA
>Ga0206797_1141_pt2 | contig 10760 bp, 10 predicted proteins | sample Alteio_BWOrgCont_69_FD_152894 | JGI IMG/M metagenome (GOLD analysis project Ga0206797, IMG submission 152894) | Enriched cells from forest soil in Barre Woods Harvard Forest LTER site, Petersham, Massachusetts, United States -... | ecosystem: Environmental > Terrestrial > Soil > Temperate forest >...
CCATTGATCGAAAAAACCTACCGTGCAAAACCGGGCAGGAACAACCGGGCAATTACCGGACTATCAATGGGAGGGGGACAGGCTTTTTTAATTGGCTTGCGAAACCTGGATAAGTTTGGCTGGATAGGCGAATTTAGTTCAGGTACTCTTAGCGACAAAGATTTTAATTTGGATAGGGAACTGCCGGGGATCATGAATACGTCGTTAAATCAAAAGCTCGGCATTTTATGGATCGGCTGCGGCGAAAACGACCCACGGTACTCCGGCCATATCGCATTAGTGAAAGCACTGAACGACAAGGGAATTAACAATAAGTTTTTAAGCGTACCCGGCGGCCACGAGTGGCGGGTGTGGCGAGATGAGTTGGAAGGATATATGCAGGCAATTTTTAAAAAGTAAAATCATGGGTAATAATCGAAGAAGATTTCTTAAAAAACATTGGCCTGGTAACATCAGCAGCCGGGCTGGAGCTGGTGCTGCCTGCAAAAACATTTGCCGGCAACAACCACAGCGACGGAGAAAATAAGATCACTGCATCTGTATCAAATGCAGTGGCCGAAACTTCTTCCGGCAGGGTAAGGGGATATACCCGAAACAATATTTTTACATTTAAAGGAATACCATACGGGGCAAGCACCGCTGGCGAAAATCGCTTCATGCCTCCTGTTAAACCTGCACCATGGAAGGGCGTTCGGAACGCATTGGTATACGGGCCGATCAGCCCTCAAAAGCAGGATACGGGCTGGTTCCAGCAGGAATATGGATTTTTATACCAATGGGTAGATGGATTTCAGCATGAAGATTGCCTGCGGTTAAATATTTGGACTCCGAGCATCAGCGATCAAAAAAAACGTGCGGTGATGTTTTGGATACATGGCGGAGGTTTTGCCACGGGCTCAAGCCAGGAGCACCCATCTTATGATGGTGAGAACATCAGCCGTTTGGGTGATGTGGTGGTAATTTCCATCAACCACCGGTTAAACGCGTTCGGCTATCTTGATCTTTCTGCTTATGGCGACAAATATGCCAGCTCGGGCAACGTGGGTATGATAGATATTGTTGCTGCGCTGGAATGGGTACGGGAAAATATTGACAACTTTGGCGGCGATAAAAACAATGTTACCATCTATGGCCAATCGGGCGGGGGAACTAAAGTCATTACGTTAATGGCAATGCCATCGGCAAAGGGATTATTCCATCGTGCCATATCTCAAAGCAATTCTATTGTACAGGTATCGACCCATGATTATGCCCGTAAGTTAACAGAGCTGATCCTGGAGGAGCTAAAAATTGATCGCTTAAATATTGACAACATCCAAAACGTGCCCAGTGAACGCATTATTGAGGCGACAGCGATTGCCGAAAAGAAAATGGGTTCGTCCGTTCCGGCGGATGTGGGCCGTGCGGGGTTACAGCCGGTTGTTGATGCCCGTATTTTGCCAGCCCACCCATTTGACCCTACAGCGCCGGCGATATCGGCATCGGTTCCCTTTATGGTGGGTACTACCCGTAACGAGGCATCCGCAAGTATTGACAACGCTGCGATGGAGGAACTCACTGAGGATGGACTGAAGGAAAAAATCAAGGCCAAATATCCTACTAAAGGCCAGGCTGTTTACGAGGCCATGCGCAAAGTGCATCCGAATACCAAACCGGTGGAAATATTATCATTTTTAAGCGCTCAAAACCCGATGGCCTTTTTGCAAGCCAGTCGGAAAGCTGAACAAAACGCCGCTCCTGTATATTTGTACATGTTTGCCTGGCATACGCCGATGCTTGACGGCCGGCCGAGATCATTCCATTGCAGCGAGATTCCTTTTACTTTTGCCAATACTTTAAGATGCGAAAATTATACCGGGGCAAGCGAAGAAGCCGCACAACTGGCCAATAAAATAGCAAAGTCTTGGATCAGTTTTGCAAAAACCGGCAACCCCAATCATCCTGGCTTACCGGCATGGCCTTCATTTAACGAACAAAAGGGCGCCATGATGATATTTAACAAAACAAGCAGAGTGGCTATTGACCCTGACAGAGAAGCCCGGCAAATACTGGAGCGCGCTTATTACAACAAGGAACTATGAAATATATTAGGTTAACAATGCTATTGATGTTAATTGCAACAGCAGGTATGGCACAGCAAGAGCCTGATAGAGTGCTGATATATAGCAAAACATTAAAGTACCATCATAATTCTATACCTGATGATTCTATACCTGATGCGATAGCTGCTATTCAAAAACTGTGGAAAGAGCATCGATTTCAGGTGGATACCACTACCAACAGCGCCAATTTTTCCACAGCATATCTAAGAAAATTTAATACCATCATATTTTTGAGCACCAGCGGCAATGTATTGGATTCCATACAAAAAATTAACTTTAAAAAATATATTGAGGCAGGCGGCGGCTTTGTGGGTATTCATTCCGCATCCACATCGGATAAAAACTGGACGTGGTACGGACACCTGGTTGGGGCAGTATTTATAAATCACCCCGAACCACAACCGGCCATTGTAAAAGTGGTTGACAATACAAACGAAGCCACGAAGAATTTGCCAAAGCGATGGAGCTGTAATGACGAGTGGTACAACTTCCGGGATACTCAAAGCGACCTGCATATCTTGCTGGAAGCTGATGAAACAACTTGCTCTGGTGGTACCAACGGAATTAATCACCCGCTGGCCTGGTATCATAGCTATGATGGTGGGCGATCATTTTATACAGCCTTAGGGCATTTTTCGAAATCTTATACAGATCCATTATTTCTGGGCCATATACTTGCGGGAATCGAATATGCCATGGGCAGATAATAAATATAAGTTATGACAAATTACGATTATGACGCAATAGTGATCGGTTCCGGGATTTCGGGGGGCTGGGCAGCGAAGGAACTGACAGAAAAAGGTTTGAAAACACTTTTGCTGGACAGGGGCCGGAATATAGAGCATATTAAAGATTATAAAAACGCAACCAAAAACCCATGGGAATTTCCACACCGTGGCGTTGCCAAACTGTCGGATAAAATTGCTCACCCGGTATTATCGCGAAGCGATTATGTAAGTGAAGCGAGCCTCGACTACTGGGTCGATGAAAAGGAAAGCCCGTACACACAAATAAAACCTTACAACTGGATGCGCGGGTATCATTTGGGGGGCCGCTCGTTGATGTGGGGCAGGCAGAGCTATCGATGGAGTGATTTCGATTTTGAAGCCAACCTGAATGAAGGGGTTGCGATAGACTGGCCGGTGCGTTATAACGATATTGCCCCCTGGTATGACCATGTTGAGCGGTTTGCCGGTATAAGCGGGTCACTTGAAAATTTGCCGCAGCTGCCAGACGGCCAGTTTCAGCCTCCGATGGAAATGAACTGTGTTGAGAAGGATGTAGCTCAAAGGCTTAAAAGAATTTATAACGGAGAGCGCCACATGATTATTGGCCGTACGGCTAATATTACCACGCCCTTGCCCGGTCGCACCAACTGCCAGTACCGCAACAAATGTATGTTAGGCTGTCCCTTCGGCGGGTATTTCAGCACACAATCATCAACGCTGCCTGCAGCCATGGCAACTGGAAAATTAACGGTACGACCTTGGTCGATTGTCACACAGATTTTGTATGATAAGGATTCAAAAAAAGCAACAGGAGTAGAGGTACTGGATGCAGAAACGAATGTTACTTATCAGTATAAATCGAAGATTGTTTTTCTGAATGCCTCTACTTTCAACAGTGCATGGATACTGATGAATTCGGCAACAGACATATGGCCGGATGGCCTGGGCAGCAGTAGCGGCGAACTGGGACATAATATTATGGACCATCATGTTGGGGGAGGAGCATCAGGAGTTATGGAGGGTTATGAAGATAAATACTATTTTGGCCGCAGGGCTAATGGTATTTATGTTCCGCGTTACCGGAATTTATTTAGCGATAAACGGGATTACCTGCGCGGGTTTGGCTACCAGGGTTCTGCCGGGCGCGAAACCTGGAGCAGGGAAATAGCCGAGCTGAACATCGGCGCCGGTTTTAAAGATTCGCTACAGGAACCGGGCGAATGGGCCATGTCCATTGTAGGCTTTGGCGAAGTGCTGCCCTATCACGAAAATAAGCTCACTATCAACAAAAATCTGAAAGATAAATGGGGATTAAATACACTTGCTGTTGATGCTGAGCTAAAAGAAAATGAGCATAAAATGAACAGGGATATGGAAGCCGATGCAATAGAAATGCTCGAGAAATCGGGCTTAAAACACGTAAAGGGTTTTGTTCGGCGGCCTATAATGGGCGCCATACATGAAATGGGTTCCGCCCGCATGGGCAATGACCCCAAAACATCCGTATTGAACAAATGGAACCAGGTATGGGATGCCCAAAATGTATTTGTTACCGATGGTTCGTTTATGGTATCCTCATCCTGTGTAAACCCCTCACTATCGTATATGGCTTTTACAGCCCGGGCGGCTGATCATGCTTTGAGCGAGCTTAGAAAAATGAATCTTTAAATACCAAAAGGGTCACAATATCTGTGTTACCTACCAATATCATTGGCAATTTTCTGGAATTATTGTGTATTTAAGCCAAACGCATTAAAACAGTATTGAAAATATAAGTTCGCCTAAATGCGTTTTACCTTATAGTGATTCGAATATTTAGTAAGTAGTTTGAAGAACAATTTGCTGAGATATTCTTAATATTTAGATCGCACGACTAAATTACTATTTGTTGCGTTTTGAAAATAGAGGATAGAAATGTAATATTCTATCAAACAAAAAAACCCCGCAGACATGCGGGGCTTTGCTCCTGAGGCTGGGCTCGAACCAGCGACCCTCTGATTAACAGTCAGATGCTCTAACCGGCTGAGCTACTCAGGAGTATTTTTGATTAGAGTGGTGCAAAAGTATAATTTCTGGGGTAATTTCACAATCTTTGCCGCAAAATATTTTAAAAAATAGCTGCATGAGTTTGTTAGTAATTGGTACTGTGGCGTTTGACGCTATTGAAACACCCTTCGGTAAAACGGATAAAATTGTTGGCGGAGCTGCCACCTATGCAAGTTTGGCCGCTGCCTACTTTTATGATAAGGTAAAGATAGTGGCTGTAGTTGGCGACGATTTCCCGCAAAGCGAAATTAAAGACCTTAACAATCACCACATTGATACAGAAGGCTTGCAAATAAAGCATGGCGAAAAGTCTTTCTTCTGGGCGGGCAAGTACCATAACGATATGAATAGCCGGGATACGCTGATAACAGACTTAAATGTGCTGGCTGATTTTGACCCGATCATTCCTGCATCATACCAAGATTGTGAATACCTGATGCTGGGCAATTTAACGCCGCAGGTTCAGCAAACGGTGATAAAACGGTTAACAAAACGTCCTAAACTGATCGTAATGGATACTATGAATTTCTGGATGGATATTGCACTGGACGATTTGCTGGAAACCATAAAAATGGTGGACGTATTAACCATTAACGATGCAGAGGCCCGCCAGCTTTCAGGCGAATATTCTTTGGTAAAAGCTGCCCGTAAAATATTAACCATGGGTCCGCAATACCTCATCATTAAAAAAGGTGAACACGGCGCTTTACTGTTTCATGACAACCAAATTTTTGCCGCACCGGCACTCCCGCTGGCCGAGGTATTCGACCCTACAGGCGCAGGAGATACTTTTGCAGGTGGCTTTATTGGTTACATGGCCAAGGTTGGCACGGTGAATTTTAACAACATGAAAAACGCCATCATTTTTGGTTCAGCATTGGCGTCGTTTTGTGTGGAAAAATTTGGAACAGAAAAAATAAGAAACCTCACCGAACAGGAAATAGCCGCAAGGATAGCAGAGTTTGTGAGTTTGGCGAAGTTTGAAATAATATAGTAGTGATTAGAGGCTGGAGGTTAGAGATTAGTTAAACTTTATAGCGGGTGAATTTTTCTAATCTCTAATCTCTAACCTCCAATTTCCCAATCGGATCGAAATGATCAAATACCCATTCATCGTGAGGGGCATCAGGGAGTTCCGCGGTTAGGTCCTGACCCGCCCAGTGCTCGTAGTGTTTGCCACTGTTCCATAGCCGGCTCCGGCTTACGTCGTAGATCAGTCCTTTATAAGCTATCCATACCTCTGGCTTGTCCTGCCCGTTGCGCAGGGCCAGCTGAGATTTGGTATAAACAGGCAATTCGTCCATACCGGCTAAAATAGGCAAAGAATTTGAACCCTGCCGAAAATAAAAAAGCTCCCTATTCAAAGAACAGGGAGCTTTCATATATATGAGGAGATTGCTTAGTTTTCGGCGTAAATTGGTTTTGCAATGCCGTTATCATAAGCCTTCAGGCTCTTCTTTAATAACTTGCGTGCAACATGTATACGTGTTTTAACGGTACCGATAGGGATGGTTAAATGATCGGCTATTTCATGGTATTTGTGTCCTTCAAAATACATGGTAAAAGGAACGTAGTAATCTGCCGGCAACCTGTCTAACGCCCTCTTAACGTCGTCCATTATAAATTTGGATTCGCCCTGATTTTTTGTTGAACTGTATACCAGGTTTGGTGACGATATCTCGTCACTCTTAGTTACAAAAGTGTTCATCTTAACAAACCGGCGGTAGTTATTGATAAACGTATTTTTCATGATGGTATATAGCCATCCTTTTAAATTAGTTCCTTCTTTAAACTTGTTATAGTATGTTATAGCCTTCAACATTGTATCCTGAACAAGGTCGTTAGCATCATCTGCGTCGTGGGTAAAGTGTAGGGCGTATGACCTCAGCGAGGTAGCCTGACGTAGTACTAGGGTGTTAAACTCAATCTTAGTCATAATGTTAAAAGTTTTGTATCAACACTTATTCAAACTTGATACCACTTACAAAAACTTTAACTGTAAACTCATACCCGGAAGCAAAAACCCGCGTTCAACACCCAAAAGTGTATAACTTACACGAATATAGTATATAAGTTACTGATAAACAGTTTATTAATTAGGAATTTACTTTGATTAGATGAGACCAATAGGAAGATTTAACAGGCAATATGATTAATTTTTAAATAAAAAATTTAACCAATAATATTTACCTCACGCTGTAGCGAAACGCCAAATTTAGTGTACACACTGTCTATGATTTGCGACGAAAGACTGTACACTTCTTCGCCCGTGGCGCCGCCATGGTTCACCAAAACCAGCGCCTGGTTCTTCCATGTACCGGTGTGGCCAACCACTTTTCCCTTCCATCCGCACTGCTCAATGAGCCAGCCGGCGGCCAATTTTACATGGCCGTTATGGGCCGGATAATGCACCACACCCGGGAAATTTGTTTGCAGCGTTTTAAACTGTTCCGTTCCGATAACCGGGTTTTTAAAGAAGCTGCCCGCATTGCCGATGGTGGTAGGATCGGGGAGTTTGGATACACGGATATGGGATACCACCTGCGATACATCCTTTATAGTCGGCTCGGTAATGCCGCGTGCTGCCAGCTCCTGCTCGATGGCCCCGTAGCTTAAATTGAAATTGGGCACCAACGATAAATGCAGCTTTACCGATACAATAATATACTTCCCCTTCAGCTCGCTTTTAAACACACTTTCGCGGTAGCCAAATTTGCAATCGGCTTTATTGAAAGTTTTGAACGCGCCAGATGCTACCTCGAAGGCACAGCAGCTATGGAATACATCCTGCAGCTCCACGCCGTAGGCACCTATGTTCTGGATAGGGGAGGCACCTACCGAGCCGGGTATCAGGCTCAGGTTTTCCAGGCCGGCATAGTTGCGGATAACGCAGAAATTTACCAGGTCGTTCCAAACCTCGCCGGCGCCGGCCTCTATAAATACATCCTGGTGACTGATGCGGTGCTCGATGCCACGTATGTTTATCCTGATCACCAGCCCGCCGAAATCGTTGACCAGCAGCATGTTACTGCCGCCGCCCAATACAAGGGCTTCCGTTTGCCGCCACTGCGGATCCATAAACAGCTCGGTAAGCTCGTCGCGGTGGTTTATCTCCACAAAATACCGGGCATTGGCCTCCACGCCAAACGTATTAAAATTTTTAAGCGAAACGTTTTCCTGTATTTGCAGCATGCTGTTTTGAAAAACCGAATTTCGTAATTTAAATCAGATAAATGAGAGCAGATGTGCAAATATGCAAATGTGCGGATGTGCAGATGAAGAATGCCAAAAGGATGCCTAATCTGTTCACAAAAACGCCTTTCTGACCAAAAAAACGACTGTTTTCGGCGGAAAAAAGCAGAAAAAAGCAGGTAAAAATTGTACCGTTCACGCGTGTGAGTGAACGCCATGAACGCGTGAACACCGTGAACGCTGGCAAAACAGTGTCAGCACTATTATCATTTCCGGTAGTTAAATTTGTGATGAAGTCCGGAAAGTCGGAAAAGTCAGTAAAGTCCGAAAGACGGGAAGATGGAAGTCAGCAGCCCGAAGTCGGAAAGTCCGAAAGACAGGAAGATGAAGTCCGGAAAGTCGGAAAGTCAGTAAAGTCCGAAAGACAAGAAATCGAACTATGCAATAATGACCGAATGACCAATGACCGAGTGACTAATTAACCATTCACCACTCACCACTCACCACTCCCCACCATGTACCACACATCCGAACGTCCCCTCTTCATCGAAATGCTGCGCACTGAAACGCGCGAATATGCCGACCGTACCCGCAAAGCCGGCCAGTTTGGCCGCATCCCTGATGAAGAGCCAGCCAGAAAACTGTTCAGCATCCATACCGGTAACGAGTGGATGCAGCTGGAAAAAGATACGCCCAAACCCAACATGCTCTTCGGCGAACTGTGGCACCAGGGCGAGCTGTGCATTTTATTTGCCGATACCAACGTGGGCAAATCCGTGCTGGCCGTGCAAATCGGCAACTGCCTGGCCCGCCGCGAGCAGATGCCCCCCTTCGGCTGCGAGGCGCCGCAGGTAAACGTGGTGTACATCGATTTCGAGCTTTCGGGCCCGCAGTTCCATGCGCGCTATACGCATAACGATGTTACTTACGACTTTGCCAAAGGTTTTTACCGCGCCGCGTTTAACCCCGCCGCCGATCTCCCCCTCGACTATAAAAACTACGACGAATTTATGAACGGCGCCATCGAATACGCCATCGCAAAAACCGGCGCCGGCGTGGTTATTATCGATAACATCACCTGCCTGCGCAGCGGCACCGAGCGCGCCTCGCAGGCCATGCCGCTCATGAAACACCTCAAGGCCCTCAAAACCAAGCTCAACCTGTCAATCCTGGTACTGGCGCATACGCCCAAGCGCAACCCCTCCAGGCCCATCACCCGTAACGATTTGCAGGGCAGCAAAATGCTCATCAACTTTGCCGACAGCGCATTTGCCATCGGCGAGAGCAGCCATTACCACGACCTCCGCTATCTCAAGCAAATAAAGCAGCGCGCCACCGGCGTTGTTTACGGCGAAGACAATGTGGTGCTGTTCCGCATCACCAAGCCGCTTAATTTTTTAAAGTACGAGTTTGTAGGTTACGCCCACGAGCGCGGCCACCTGTACCGCAAAACCGCTCCCGACATGCAGCTGCTGGCCGGCCAAATCACCGACCTCGCCGCCCAGGGCCTCAGTCAGCGGCAAATCAGCGCGAAGCTGGATATTGCCCTGGGGACCGTGAATAAGTATTTGAATAGGGAGGAGTGAGAGGATGATGTGAAGATGTGCAGATATGCGGATGTGCAGATGAAAGAAGAATGATGTGCGGTCAACCCAAAAAGTCATGCCGAACTTGTTTCGGCACCCCTCAGGACGGTAACCGACATGGCGGCTACTTAGCATGAGAGGTGCTGAAACGAGTTCAGCATGACCTGTGTTTATGAAGAAAAAGTCATGTCGAACTTGTTGGGAGCAATTGAACAATCCTGATTTTAATGTTACCGAATTCAGTAAAATTAAAAATGAAGCCGGCGACGACGGCAGGTTTGTGATGTGCGGATATGCAATTCCCGCCACGCGACGTTGCGAGGAACGAAGCAATCGCTAAACTGTGCCAGTCAAACAGGAGAATGTCCTCAGTGGTCGTTTTAAAAATTACTAATTGTGTTACATTTGTAAAACAGGAGTCTTTATGACAGCTTTTAAAACCACATATAACTTTACGGCGATATTGTCTTTATTCCCTACTGAAAACGGCGGGCGTAAAAAGCCTGTGTATGATCATTACCGGCCCTCGTTTTCATTTAACACCGTGAATCATTTTTCCGGTGAGGTTTCATTCCCCGATTTAGATGAATTACAACCCGGCGGCACTACCGTTGCCATTGTAAAACTTCTGGCATCGCGCCACATTCCTCAAAAATTAAAAAGCGGCGATCCCTTCACCATTCTCGAGGGTGATAAAATAGTAGGCAGCGGGGTAATTCAGGAAATACAGCAAGAATACAGGGCGCCTGTAGCGCAGTAATCTTCGACATCATCACATCCTTTTAATCGTCCCTTTTACATTATTAAACTCCCCGTTTGGCAGTGTCCAGTTCGAATATACAACGCCATTTTCATAGTCCTGCACCAGCGTAATGGTATTGCCGTTTTTTTCCTTCCAGGTTGCAAGGTACAGTTGCGGCCGCAGTTCGGTTAGCTTAACCGCTACCGTTTCAGTCTCGTTTACCGTATCTCCATCTTTTTCGGTGATGGTAAACGTTAATGCAGTCTCGCTTTCAAAGTTTAATATGGCTTTTGCCATTCCAAAGTCCACCAAATATTTATCGGCAGTTATATTCATGGCTTTGTTTTTTTAAACAACCCGCTTC
>Ga0206797_1158_pt1 | contig 10726 bp, 10 predicted proteins | sample Alteio_BWOrgCont_69_FD_152894 | JGI IMG/M metagenome (GOLD analysis project Ga0206797, IMG submission 152894) | Enriched cells from forest soil in Barre Woods Harvard Forest LTER site, Petersham, Massachusetts, United States -... | ecosystem: Environmental > Terrestrial > Soil > Temperate forest >...
CGTTTCGGATGATTAGGCCGATTTCACTTGCCGTGGCTGAGTTTGTGACTCGGTCTTCGCTCCGGGGTCGCACCGTGACTTGACCGTCACATCGACGAGCGGCATCCGTGGTGTCTTCAACTCTGACCTGCTTCCCGAAGACATAGCCGAGTACTCACGGAGGTTCGTCCGCGTGCTCGGAGCCAGCGAGCTCCTTGTCGGCAGGGACACGCGCTTGACCGGCCCAGTCGCCTCGCGCGTCGTTACCAGTGGCATCCTCGGGATGGGCGCTGATGTGGTCGACTACGGCGTCATCTCTACCCCGGCGATTTTCCGCGAGAGCAGGAGGAAGGAGAGGCCTGCGATAATCGTGACCGCCTCGCACAACGAGCCGGAGTGGAACGGCCTGAAGTTCGTGGTCAATGGCCGCGGGATCAACCAAGCCGAGTTCGAGGAAATCCTACGAAAGGGCGCGAAGGATGACGCAGCCATCTCCCCGGGAAGGGTGATGCACCCTGAAGGCTTCTCCTACAACAGGGAGCTGGTGGAGATAGCCGGGGAGGGCTCTGCACGGGGAGTGAAGGTGGTCCTTGACCTCAACGGCGGCGCGGCAATCGGGCACGCCCCCGAGATCCTCCGCGCGCTGGGGTGCGATGTCTCTACGATCGGGGACACGCGTGGGATCTTCTCCCGCACAATCGACCCCACGAACGACCCCCTGGATGTGCTCTGCAAGGCGGTGAAGAAGGAGGGAGCGGACGTCGGCTTCGCGTTCGACTGTGACGGGGACAGACTCGCGCTGGTCGACAGCGAAGGGAGGGCGCGGACGGGAGACTACATGCTCACCCTGGCGATAAAGGAGGCCCTCCCGAGCGTCAGCCCGAAGGACGTCGTCGTCTCAGTAGACACGACCCAGGCTATCGACGAGGTCGTCAAGGAGTCTGGAGGCCAGGTCTTTAGGGCCAAGGTCGGCGAGGGAAACGTCGTGGGCTTGATGGCCCAGAAGGGCGTGAGGTTGGGAGGCGAGGGAAGCAGTGGGGGAGTAATCGATGCCAGCTTCAACAACTGCAGGGATTCCCTTGTAGCGGCGACCGTGATAGTCCGGGCGCTGAGACGCAAGGGGACGAAGGTCTACAGCCAGGTGAGGTCGTATCACATAGCCCGCGAGAAGATGGGGATGCAGCGAAAGAAAGGCTTGGAGGCGGTCCGGAAGCTGCAGAGGGAGAATCCGGGGGCAGACGCCCTCGACGGGCTCAAAATCAAGACCTCGGGCTCATCCTGGGTGCTGATACGCGTCTCGAACACGGAGGACGGCGTCAGGGTCTCCGCAGAAGCACCCAGCATTAAGGAGGCCGAGCAGCTGGCGCACTCCTACATCCTCAAGGTCAAGCGTGCCGGTGCCTGACCGTTGCTCGACGAATATGACATCATCAACCTGATCACGAAGCGCTTCGGTAGGCTTCCGGAGGGCTATGTCCCGATAGGCGACGACGTCGCGCTGATCCCTCCGGGGAAGACGGGGGACGGCGTCGTCTTGAAGTGCGACATGCTGGTCGGGAGGACCGACGTCCCGCCGGGGATGTCATGGAAAATGGCTTCGAGAAAGGCTGTCGCCATGTGCGTCTCCGATTTTGCCGCCAAGGGCGTGCACCCGACAGCTTTCATGGTATCCATCGGGCTTCCTAAGGGAACTTCCCGGGGGCGGGTCGTCTCGCTCGCGTCGGGCCTGCTGGAGGCCTCCCGCGAATGGGGCGTGAAACTGGTCGGAGGAGATACGAGCGAGGCGGACGACCTGATAATCGACTGCACGATGGTCGGCTTCGCAGAGCACATAGTCAGGAGGAGCGGGGCGGGGCCGGGCGAGTATGTCGTGACGAGCGGGACGTTCGGCGAGACCACTGCGGGGCTAAGAATCCTCATCGATGGCGCAAAGGCTGAGCCGGGCTTCAGGAAGGGGGCGGTTTCCTCGGTGTACCTGCCGAAGCCGAGGCTAGCACTCGGGCTCGAGGTATCCGGGTGTCTCTCGTCTTCTATCGACTCGAGCGACGGTCTGGCGATATCTCTTAACGCCATCTCGGAGATGAGCGGCGTCGGGATAATGTTGAGCGAACTGCCCTACGCGAAAGGCCTCCAGAAGTTCGCATCGCGCAACTCATACTCGGCGCAGGAACTTGCGCTCTACGGTGGGGAGGAGTACGAAATCGTCGGGACGGTGTCGAAGGGACGCATCCAAGAGGCAAAGAGCAAGGCCCGCTCAGCAGGGTGCGGGCTGCGAGTCATTGGCGAGACCGTGCCGGCGGAGGTCCTCAAGGGCGTCGCCCTTCCCGACGGGAGGAAGGTGCGGAGGGACGGCTGGGTTCATTTCCGAAGCAAGCCGTAAATGATGCGGGCTATGCCGACTTGACGGCCTTCACGAACTTCTTCGCGGTCGAGTCCGCCTTCTCCTTGGTCTCGGACTCGGCGAAGACTCTGACGATGGGTTCGGTGCCGCTCGGTCGGATGAGCGCCCAGGTCTTCTCGTCTACCCATATCTTCAGGCCGTCTACCTTCTCCACCTTGCCGTCGCCGTGGCGCTCGATAGCCCTCATTATCTCTCGGACCCTGCTCGGGTCGATGGGGACCTTCGTCTTGCTCAGGTAGAACTTCGGAAAGGCTGCTGCCATGAGCCTCGAGAGCGGTGCAGCCCTAGCTGCGATCACTTCTAGCATTACGGCCGTCGTCATGCCACCGTCGCGAGTGGGGATGTGGGTCGGGAAGAAGCCGCCTCCGTTCTCCTCGAAGCCCATCAAGGCCTTCCTCTCTATGATCGTCCTCGACACGTCGACGCTCCCCACCCTGGTCCGTATCACCTTCGCCGAGCGCCTCTTCGCGACCAATTCGATCACCTGCGAGGAGCTGATGGGGGTCACGACCGCGGAGTTTGGGTTCTTCTCCAAGAGGTAGTCCGCTATGAGCGAGCCGCTCTGGTCGCCCCAGTACAGGTTCCCCCCCTCGTCGCAGAATATGCAGCGGTCCCCGTCGCCGTCATAGGCCACGCCGAGGTCCGCGTTCGAGGCGCGCACCGCTACGACGAGGTCCCGCAGGTTCTCCGGAGTCGGCTCCGGCCCTCTCCCTGGAAAGCTCCCGTCGATGATCGAGTTGACCGTTATGACCTTGCACCCGAGCGCCTCAAGGAGGTATGGGGCTGCGAGAGACTGCGCCCCGTTCCCTGCGTCGATGACCACCTTGAGCCTCCTTTCCGCGATCAGCTTCGCGTTTACCTTGGACATTATGCCGTTCATGTACGTCCTGATGACGGAGGGTTCTGGCCTGGCCGTCCCGACTTCCTTCCAGTTGGCCTTGTTCGCGGAACCATCGTAGAAGATCTTCTCTATTCTCTGCTCGTCTAACCTGGAGACCTCAACACCGTCCGGGCCCGTCACCTTGACGCCATTGTATTGCGACGGGTTGTGCGACGCCGTGATCATGACAGAACCCCTGTACCCCAGCGCCTTTGTCGAGAACTGGAGTGCGGGAGTGGGGACCACGTCTGCCTCGGCGATGTTTCTCCCCGAGCTCATCAGCCCTGCGGTGACAGAGGAGAGCATCATCTGGCCGGTGAGGCGGCCGTCCCTTCCTACGAGAATCTCGCCTTCGGAGAAGTAGGTCCCGATGCTCTCCGCCAGCTTCAGTGCAAAACTCATGTCGCCGGTCACCCCGGGGATGAAGCGGACCCCGTTGGTTCCAAAGAGTCGTCCTTGGGGCGCGAGCACGCTGGCGTTTCCTCCGTTAACTCATTAAAAACCTTTGAAATAAAGAATTGGGTCTTCATTAGCTTTATGATGCGAGAATTACAATAATCTATGAGGCTGTCATCAATTCATGCAAGATGGATGGTGTCTTTCGCGGACTGGCGTCGTCTTTCGCATAAACACTTATGTTGAATCTCGAACGCGCCTGCTTGTGGGCCCGTAGCTCAGAATGGATAGAGCACTGGCCTTCTATCTAACGATGGAAGAGAGCCAGGGGTCGCGAGTTCAAATCTTGCCGGGCCCGCCAAATTACCTAGAATTAGACTGTATACCTTGTCAGGGTTGAAAGATGCTCTATTGAGTCGGATTTCCTCAATTTTCTACGTTTCTCGGCGGTCGAGGGTTCGAATCCATTCCGGCCTTGTCCCCGCTTGTGAGGGAAGACAGGTATCGAGTAACCAGCCAGACTGTTGCGAAAGCTCCCGCCGAGGAGGCAGCGAGGACGAACAGTGCCAACCACACGGGGATGATGTCTGCTGGAAGGACTGTGAAGAGAGAAATCAAGACGAATGTGAGCAGGAACGCAGGAACTATGGTGTAGGTGTAGGATTGGAGCCTGCGCTTCAGAACGGAAGTTTCGATGCGTGTATCCGCGAGTCTCCTGAGGAAGAGCGACATGTCGAGGATGGCGAACAACGCCAGCGTTTCAAACGTTAGCAGTAGGAGATTGGGCATCCAAAGTGCGGTAAGAATAATCAGCCCGAAGAAGAGAATCGACCTGTCGACGGATATGAGGGTATCAACCGAAAAGAAAGTGGCCGCGCCGTCAAGGACTACCAGGGCGACGAAGAGCAAAAAGTAGGCCTCGAATGCTTCCATCGCCGCCACGCACAGAACGCAGAAGATGAGGAACGAGCACACCTCGAAGATGCTAAGACGGCTCATGGCCTGATTCCACTCGGGGTCCGAGTTGGGGTCTGCCATCCCGCGCATTTCACCCTCCCAGCTTTCTCTCGTCACACCCCACTTCCTTTATCCCCGGCCCGGCCTCGCGAACTCCCTTACCAACATGTGCCGGTTCGCATCCAAGACCTTGTCGAGGGGGTCCGAGACGTTCCAATCAATCACAACCGTGCGCGCCGCCCGAAGCTGAGAGATCTTCGACTTCCTCTCTAGCTCCACCAGCCTCCGTGCCAGCACCCATTCCCTCAGATTAATGCCCCCGCCCGGGTCCTTCGCCGCAAACGAGAGCGGGTTCGGCGACACTATCATGGTGCTGTGCGCGACATCGCGCGCTAGGTCAGCGGCCGCGCTGAAAGCGAAGTCGTCCGAGAGAGGCGAGATGAAGACCACCTGGGAGACACGCGGATAGAGGTTATGGAGAGTGTGAGCGATGGACTTCGAGAACAGATAGCCGGCCTCCAGTTTCGCAAGTGTCACCGCCATCCTGTTGAATTGCCGGCTACCGATGGCCGGAGCTAGCGTCGGCGTCGATGAACCAATTGCCAAGAGCCCCACGCGGTTCTTGTCCCTGAGCAACCTGTCCGCTATGGACAGGGCTGCCCTGACAGCGTAGGTGCAAGCAGGGTCGGGTCTGGCCGCGAGAGCACCGGCATTCCGTGCGTCCACGACGACCATGACGTCGGCCCCAAGCTCGGCGACGTAATCGTTAGCCATGAAGCTCTGCTCGTCGGTCAGCCTAGCCGTCGCCCTCCAGTTGATCCGCTTGGGAGACTCCCCGGCAAGGAACTGCCTAGTGTTGTAATAGTCCAGCCCAGATCCGGTCCGTCTTGTCGGTATGTTTCCGGGCTGAAGCCTAGTCCTTCTTGGTCGTATCGCGAAGCGCGTGAGTCTCCCCGCGCTTTTGGGTGTGACGACCAAGGCAGAGCGGGACCCGATTACGATGCTCGATTCTATGAGCCCTCCGACGTCTTCCGCGGAGACGACTACAGGCCCCAGGACGTATCTCCCGAAGGTCTTTGGCCGCACCTCATAGAAGAGTTCCCTGGTCTCGTTCCCCTTCAGCTCGAATGTGAACCCATTCTGCGTCAGTCTTTGATCGAGCTGCGAGGGGATGAGGTCACGGACCTGCAGCGCGGCGATGCCGGTCGAGCGCAGGTTCTTCACTTGCAGCAATACCCGGCACGGCTCGCCCTCAGCGACCGTCGCTTTCTCCAGGATTCTGGAGACCTCGATATCTGTGTGCGGCGGCTTCAGATAGAGGAGCGAGAATCCGAGGAGGCTCATCACGGGGACCGCGAGAAAAATCAGCGGCTGCCTGATGAAGAGGCCGATGACGAACAGGGTGATGGCGAAGGGAATCAGGAGAACCAGGCGGTCGTTGACCTTCTGGTGTCGCGAACCATCGGGTTCTGCCGGCAAGTCCCTCGTCAGTCCACCTTGGGGACGTCTACACTCTGCAGCACGCCCTCGATCACCACCTCCGGTTTCGCGCCCCTGATCCACTGGTCAGACGTCAAGATGACCCTGTGCGAGAGCGCAGAGACAGCGACGAACTTAATGTCATCCGGGATGACATATGACCGCTGATGCAACCACGCGCATGCTCTGGAGAGCTTGAGGATGGAGAGTGACCCCCGGGGACTTGCGCCCACCTCGAACGAACCGTGCCCGCGTGTCTTGTCGACTATGGCGACGATGTACTTCAGAAGGGCCGGATCGACGTGGACGGTCTCGACCATCTTCTGCATCCCGAGAAACTCTTCCTTCGAAACCACCTGTGCAACTTTTTCCTCGTCGGTCTGTCTTTTCAACCTCCTATCGAGTATCTCCGTCTCCTCTGTCTGTGAAGGATAGCCAATGCCCAACTTCACGATGAACCGATCCAGCTGGGCCTCGGGAAGGGGATAGGTCCCTTCGTATTCTATGGGGTTCTGAGTCGCGAAGACAATGAAAGGCGGCGGCAGCTTCATCGAGGAGTTCTCGATTGTCACTTGGCTCTCCTGCATCGCCTCGAGAAGCGCCGATTGGGTCCTCGGCGAGGCCCTGTTTATCTCGTCGGCGAGAAGGATGTTGCAGAATATCGGACCGCTCCTGAGTTCGAACTCCGAGGTCTTCCTGTTGAGGACGTAGCTCCCCGTGACGTCCCCAGGAAGGAGGTCCGAGGTGAACTGGACTCTCTTGAATTCGCACCCGACCGTGGCCGCGAAGCAGCGGGCGGTCAAGGTCTTCGCAAGCCCGGGATAGTCCTCGAAGAGGACGTGCCCGTTAGCGAGCATCGCCATCAGTATCTTCTGGAGAACCTGCTCCTTCCCGACTATCACTCTGCTTACCTCCTCGAGGATTCTTGCCGACTGTTCCTGCAGCGGCGCTTCGGTTGTCATGGTGACGGTGAATCGCCGGCCGATTGCTGCATGGATTTGGGCGCCGGTATTGTTACCTCCGAATCTTCTTCGAGCATGGTGACTACGCGCTCGAGGCGCGCAAGGTAGTCGAGGTCCAGTCTGCCTCTCAGACGTCCCGATATCCCGCTGAGAAGGGGTATGGTCGGGAGGCCACGGCCCATTTTCGCGGATGGTTCCTTCGCATCTCCTCTCGGGGGCTGATCCCGCTGGCTGTAGGAGAGCAGTACCCGGAGGTCGGAGGTCACTTGGGATTCAAGATCGGTTCCCCGGACGCCTGCGGCGCCACCAGTTCCATATGAAGCGGTCCCGGAAGAAGATGAGGGAAGAATCTCGGACAGGATTATGGCGAGGTTCCTGCGCGCCGACGTTGAGAAAAAGCTCGAGCGTCGCGCCGCCAGATTCACTTCGAGGGCGACGGACAGAGCCCTACCACCAGCAAGCGAGTGGTAGTCGCGGATGCTGTCGTTGTTCCTTTCTGTCATCATCCTGCCGACACTTGAGCCGAACCCAGAAAGCGCCAACAAGGCCAGCGCAATCCCGTCGACAACGATGATGACGTATAGGGACAGAGCGCCCAAAGTCCCTCCCAGCAACGCCAAAACGATGGTTGGTGCCGCAAGGGCGATGAGCACCTTCGACAACACTCGAGGACGTAGGAAGTCCCGCCTTGGTCTTGAATCGTTCTCAGCCACTCGAGCAACAACCACCAGTAGAGGTCAAGGCCCTTGCTTCATTGGCGAAACCGGCCTTTAATATTGTTGAGCGCGGCTCGTCTCCCTGCTTGGCTGTTGCGGCTGCGGCGATGTTCCCCCTGAGGACGCTTCTTTCAGCGACCTGCTCAGGTTCGAGAGGCACTCTGCAGCTTCGAGAGCCTGCGACTTCCCAATCTCTTCGGTGCTGTACCGCGCGACCTCGAAGAGCTCCGTGGCCTTTGGCAAATAAGGAGAATCGAGCTTCAGTTTTTCAGCGACGCTCCTCCTGAATTCCCTGGCGGTGAGAGCCCTCGCGTCGATCTTCGAGTCCTCCTCGAGAACCTCCGCGATCAGCTTGTAGCAGCGGAGGACAACTTGTCTGTAGTCGGAGCCCAGTATGAGATTCGAGGCCGCGACGTCAAGGATTTCCGAGACCTCCTTCCTTTTCTTCTCCGTGAGGACATCCACCTGCCCTGCGAACGCCAGCTCGCGTGCCCTGTTTCGGAAGGCTCGGACCACAATGTAGACGGTGAGTAGGACCGCCAGAATCGCCAGAGGGTCGATAATCAAACTCGAGGGGATGGTGTGGAGAGGGACGCTGGTCGGAGGGGGAGGCGCCGTGCCGTTAATCGAAGTGGTGCTAGATTCCGGGTTGCTAGACCCAAGCGGTGGCGGCGAGAGTTGCAGCAGGTTACCCAGGTGCGTCAAGGCGACGAGTGATGAGAGAAACGCTACGATGACCAGGAGCGGGAAGACAATGAGCGCTAGGAGCAGGACCAGGTTCATGCTCAGCCTGTTAGGACTGTGCCACTCCACCGAGCTGGCAGTCGTATTCTGCGTCATCTCTCAATCACTAATCGACCTGGTTTTGCTGGAGACCAAAGATCTCGATATTCGAAGGAGCGACTTGAATTTTAAACTATGGACTACTGATTGATATGTCAAGCAACAGGCGGCTAGGCGGCCTTTGGACACACTCGCCGATGCTTCCGGATGGGGATTGGGGTGAGCAGAAGTGTTAACTCCTCAGGGAGGCATTCAGCACCCAAAGCGAAACGGCAACATGAACCACCTAGTCAAAAGAACGAAACCGGGTTCAAGCCAAGAAAGACTTGAACCTCGCGGAAATTCTCCAAAATAACGCCGGTTTAACGTCTAGATTTGAACTCTAATAGAGACTAGGTCTTGCCGGGCCCGCCAAATTACCTAGAATTAGATTGTATACCTTATCAGGGTTGAAGACGGCTTTATCGAGCCGAATTGCCCTCAATTTCTCTAGATTTCTCTGGAGGTCGAGAGTCCGAGCCCCTTCCGGCTCCTCCTCTCACGGGACGAAATTCCCCCGAGGCTTCAAAATCCCCTAGCGGATGCCGTGGGGACGAATCATTCAATATTCACCCCCAAGGAGTTCTATCGCATTTCTCGGCGCCTAATCTGCAGGAGGCGACATGGAAGACGGACAATTCAGGACTTTGAGACGACCGTAACGGCAATCTGCGTCTCGTCTCTCGCGCTATGTACGGTCATCTGAAGCTGAGGGGCGTGCATCCCCGGCAGCCGCAGAGACTCATTCAATACTTAAATAAGCCTTGAAATAATATTAGGAGGCGTGAGCAACCAAAGATGATCAAAAAACTCGGAAACGTCGTGCTAGTTGTGAACGACCAGGCAAAAGCCCTCGACTTCTATACGCGGGTCCTTGGCTTTGAGAAGCGGGCGGAATTCTCGGCTCCAGGAACGCCTCCGGGAGCTCCACATTGGATTACTGTCGCACCGAAGGGGCAGGACATAGAGATCAGTCTCTTTCAAGTCGGCTCGTCTCCCGACCCTGCTGCCTCTCAGCTAAAGCCCGGGACCGGCCCTCAATGGAACTTAGTGACCGATGACTGTCGTGGGGACTTCAAGCGCCTAAAGGACCAGGGGGTCAGGTTCGATCAGTCCGAGCCCACCGAGCAGCCTTGGGGAATCCAAGCTACCCTAAGGGATCCCGATGGGAACAGGTTCAGCCTGCTCCAGCCTCGAATGGGCCCCTAGACATTCTCCGGGAATCGAAATTGAGTTCCAGGACTACACGACCGCCAAGGTCGCTCCACACTTAAATAGATATTGAAATATTACATCTCTTGATGGGAAGTTCTTGGAGGGCGGTGGCCGACGATAGCCGCAGGCAACTCTTGATGATGCTGAAGGACGGCGAGAAGACTCCTACCGAGATGGCGAAGAGCTTCGCCTTCACTCTTCCGGCCCTCTCGACTCACCTCAGAGATACTACTCGGTCAACAGGGAGAAGATGTCTGAGATGATGCACTTCTTCGATAGCTTCTGGGATGAGAACCTGGCTCGATTGAAGCAACATGTCGAAGCAAAGGCCAAGAAGTGAGCTTGTCTAACCTCGAGATTAGAAAGACGATAGACGTGGATGCCCCAATCCACGTCGTCTTCAGAGCGCTCACCGATGAAAAGGAGCTTGTCAAGTGGTTGCCGCAGGAAGCCAAGATGGACGCCAGAGTGGGAGGTCAGCTTCAGTTCAAGTACCGTCGGGAGGGACGCGCCAACGAACTGGTCTTCGAAGGCGAGGTCCTCGAGCTGGTTCAAGACCGGAAGGTATCCTACACCTATCACTTTCCGAAAGTCGATCCCGGCCAGGTCGCCGGCCCTGCCCCTAATACGGTGGTCACGTGGACTCTCGACGGCCTTCCTGACGGAAGGACAAGGGTCACGGTAGTCCATACTGGCTTCTTTACGGGACTCGCCAAGTACGCCGAAGAGGGATGGGAGCACAACCTATCCCTTCTCGCCCAGTACTGCCGCGGCGCTGTCGTCTCCCGCTAGGGATTCAGGCTCTGATTATTCCCGAAAGACGAAGACAACTTGAAGGATGCGGTGAAAAGCGTCTACCGTCAGGCTTTCTTGCCCTCAAAGATCGGAGTCAAAGGAATTGAATCTGGGTATTCTGACT
>Ga0206797_1132_pt2 | contig 10581 bp, 9 predicted proteins | sample Alteio_BWOrgCont_69_FD_152894 | JGI IMG/M metagenome (GOLD analysis project Ga0206797, IMG submission 152894) | Enriched cells from forest soil in Barre Woods Harvard Forest LTER site, Petersham, Massachusetts, United States -... | ecosystem: Environmental > Terrestrial > Soil > Temperate forest > O...
AACCCGGCTGCTGCGATTGGTAAGCATAATTGTCTGAAAGCTGTCTGAAATAATTGCGCTCATTTTCCCGCTGCTTTAATTGTAAGTATTCGGCAAAAGTAAGATACTGCGGCGGCCGGTATAACAAGTTTCCTACGCGTTCATAAAGAATGTACCGGTTTGTAACCGCATCATATTCAATTGTACGAACCAGGTTAGGCGGATCCGGATCAAAAATACCTTCCCTTAAGCGAAAATTTCTCGACTCCGTAATATTAATGGGCTGTTTAACTGTCGATGAGTCGCTTTTTGCATTGCGCGTTTGCTGGGCGTAAACATTTCCCAGCCCGCAAAATGCAGAACCAATCAGAATGCTCACTATAACTTTCCAGGTAAAAGTCCTCAAGAGTCGAGTTAAATTATACTTAAATTATAAACTTTTTAGTGCGGCTTTAATTAGCTGTTCGACAGTTAATTCTCCGTTACTTTTATTCATTTCCTGCTCAAGCACTTTTTCAACTGCGTTGCGGGCAAAGCCCAGCATCACGAGTGCAGTAAGCGCTTCTTCCTTCGCTGTTTTATTTAACGGTGTTACACTTAACGTATCGGCACCTTCCTTCTTAAGCTTGTCCTGCAGTTCCAATATAATACGCTGTGCCGATTTGGGGCCTATCCCTTTGATTTTTTGTATCAAAGAGACATTTCCCGAAATGATGGCATTTTGTATTTCTTCTGGAGTTATCGATGAGAGCATCATCCGGCCCGTGTTTGGTCCAATACCTGTTATAGAAATCAAATGCAAAAACAGGCGGCGTTCCCCTTCATCAATAAACCCATACAAAGTATGCGCGTCCTCTTTTACGTGCAGCCATGTAAATAGTTTACACTTTTCGGAATTTTGGAGCTTTGAATAAGTATTCAATGAGATGTTGATATGGTATCCCACGCCGCCCGCATCAATCACCACGTAGGCAGCGTTTTTAAATACTAATTTGCCATCAATATATGCGTACATGTTTTATTTGTTATATTTAGGTGAAAGGTAAAAGATGAAGGGTAAAAGGTTTTTATTGGACAAACACTATTTCTCTATAATTAATTATTGTAATTCCTATCATGTTTGACTTTCTACCTCCGCGCTATCCACACCAGTTAATTTCAGGTAAAAGGTAAAGGTTTTTATCAGTTAATAATTTATTTCTCTATAATTAATTTATAGCATCTCATTCATCCTATGCAAGCGCCACCAGCAGCCTTTCAATTTCTCTCAAATCTCACTATCTTAAGTCCTAACTACCAATGACCCAATGACCAACCCTCATCCCCCTTTTTCCTGGGCATCAACAACGGCTATGGTAATCATATTTACAATCTCCCTTACGGAGCTGCCTAACTGCAGAACGTGCACAGGCTTTTTAAGTCCCAATAAAATGGGCCCGACAGCCTCGGCGCCACCCATTTCCTGCAACAATTTATAAGCAATATTACCTGACTCCAGATTTGGAAATATTAAGGTGTTCGCCGGCTTACCTATTAATGTGGAAAAAGGGAAATTATCGGCCAGCAGATCTGAATTCAGGGCAAAATTAGCCTGCATATCACCGTCAATTACCATATCCGGGTATTTTTCGTGTAAAATACTAACAGCCTCCCTTGTTTTTTCGGGTATGGTGCCTTCATTCGATCCAAAATTTGAGTAGGACAATATCGCAACCCGCGGGCTTACATTGAATTGCCTGACCGAGTGTTCAATCAAAATTGTAATATCTACCAACTCCTGTACTGAAGGGTTAACATTTACGGTAGTATCGCCAAAAAATACAGGCCCCTTTTTAGTGATCATCATGTACATCCCAGCCACCCTGTTTACACCTTCGGCCGTTCCTATTATTTGCAGTGCCGGTTTGATGGTGGCAACATAATCTTTGGTTAAACCGGATATAAGTGCATCAGCTTCACCAAATTGCACCATACAAGCCCCATAGTAGTTTCTATCGCGCAATAATTTCTTCGATTCAAATAAGGTTACCCCTCTGCGCTGGCGTTTTTTGTATAAATAGTCGGCATATTCGTTTATGCGTTCACATTTTGATGCCGGGTCGATAATGTGCACATCGCCCAGATCAATTTCATTGTCGCGCATGATGTGTTTTATCTTTTCGATGTTCCCCAACAAAATAGGTGTTGCTATTCCCTCTTCCTTAACAATCTGGGCGGCTCTTAAAATTTTATAGGTATCGGCTTCTGCAAAAACTATGCGTTTAGGGTTTTGCTTGGCTTTATTGGTCAGGTTGCGCAATAGCTTATCATCAATTCCTATGCGTAACCTAAGCTCCTCGGTGTATGCATCCCAATCTGTTATTATCTTACGCGCCACGCCCGATTCGATAGCTGCCCTTGCAACTGCTGATGAAACTTCGGTAATCAAACGGGGATCCATCGGCTTTGGAATAATATAATCCCTGCCAAATTTCAGGTTAGTGGTATTATAAGCCAGGTTAACGGTTTCTGGTATTGGTTTTTTTGCCATTTCGGCTATAGCCTTAACAGCGGCTATTTTCATTTCTTCGTTAATAGCCGTAGCCCGTACATCAAGTGCGCCCCTGAAAATATAAGGGAAACCCAGCACATTATTAACCTGGTTTGGGAAATCGGAACGCCCAGTGGCCATTATGATATCTTTGCGTGCATGAACGGCCAGCTCATAGGAGATTTCGGGTTCGGGATTGGCCATCGCAAAAACAATAGGATTCTTTGCCATTGCGCGCAGCATGTCAGGCGTAACCACGTTTCCGGCTGAAAGGCCTACGAAAACGTCGGCATTTTTCATCGCCTCTATTAATGTTCCGGCATCTTTTCGTGTTGTTGCAAATTCCAGCCTGATGGCATCAAGGTCCGTCCGTTCAGGTGTTATCAAACCATTAATGTCAAACATTACCAGGTTTTCCTTCTTAACGCCCAACGCCAGGTACATCTTGGAGCAGGATACCGCGGCCGCTCCGGCGCCGTTGATCACCATTTTTATTTTGTCCAGCTTTTTACCTTGTATCTGGCAGGCGTTTATCAATGCGGCGCCCGATATGATTGCGGTTCCATGCTGATCATCATGCATTACCGGAATCTTCATTTCGGCCTTTAGCCTGCGCTCGATTTCAAAACAGGTCGGCGCGGATATATCTTCGAGGTTAATACCCCCGAACGTAGGTTCGAGCGCCTTCACGATATTTACAAACTCGTCAACGGTTTTTGCATTTATCTCCAGGTCAAAAACATCAATATCTGCATAAATTTTAAACAGCAGGCCTTTGCCCTCCATAACGGGTTTGGCAGCTTCCGGGCCTATATTGCCTAATCCTAATACCGCTGTGCCATTACTGATAACGGCTACCAGGTTGCCTTTAGCCGTATATTTGTATACGTCGTCTACATTATCAGCAATACGCAGGCATGGTTCCGCAACGCCTGGCGAATAAGCCATGCTCAGGTCACGCTGTGAATCAGTGGGTTTTGTAGGTACTACCTGTATTTTACCGGGACGGCCCTTTGAGTGGTAATTTAGTGCATCCTGGTTACGGGTGGGTTTATTCATCTTCTCGGTTTCAAGTACTCAAAATTACAATTCTTTTTAACTGAAAAGAGATGTATAAAGATTAAAGCAAAGAAAAGGTAAACTAATGGAACAATTGAAATAAAATCAGTTTATCCCCGGGTGATCCTGATTGTAGTGCCGGGCTGTAAATGAGCTTTTTTTAACCCGTTTAATGATTTGATTTCCTCAACAGAAGCTCCATCAAATTTTGCAGCTATCCCACTAAGGGTATCTCCCCGCTTAACCTTATAAGTTATATAATTATGGTGATGTTTTACAGATGGTTTCTCATCCTGCTGATCAGCAGTTTCACTTAGTTTTAATGTTTGGCCTACAACTGCTTTATTGCTATGCAAGTGGTTCCACACTTTTAGGTCCTGCACGTCAATGCTATAGTCGTCAGCGATATCACTCAATGTTTCTCCCCTTCTTACCTTATGGTATCGTGGCGTTTTTTCCGGCTTGTCTTCCTGGTAAGAAACGTTCATCGCCTGCGGTACAGTTGCAATCACGTTTGAATTATTTAACGCTTCATACAAGGCACCATATCTCGCTTTATCAATTTGCGGAATTACCATTCTGCGCGGCGCCTTTAAGGTACCGTTGATGATCTGTCGTTTATAAGCCGGGTTTAAGTTCGCCAGCTGCTGAACATCTACATTCAAAGCTCTGGAAATTGTACTTAGCATCACATATTTGTTTACTAAAACAGTATCTGTTTTTATTGCAAAATTACAGGCCTGGGGTATAATATTGTGTTTATTGTAGTAATTCATCACATAGGTTACAGCTATAAACGCGGGTACGTAGCCCCTTGTTTCTACCGGCAAATACTGCCGTATCGACCAAAAATCACTGGCGCCAGCTTTTTCGATAGCATGCTCAACATTACTTTTGCCACAGTTGTATGATGCAATTGCAAGCAGCCAATCGCCAAATTCCTGGTAAGCATCTTTTAAATAGGCAGCTGCGGCATAAGTTGCCTGTATGGGGTCGCGGCGATCATCTACATAATCGTCCATATTTAATCCGTAAATTTTGGCTGTTGTAAACATAAACTGCCATGGCCCGGTAGCACCAACCCGCGATACCGCTAAGGGATCAAGTTTTGATTCGACTATTGATAAGTATTTTATTTCGTCGGGGATACCCGCATCACGAAAGGCCTTTTCATAAATAGGAAAGTAATATTTGGATAAGCCTAAAACGTGTCCCATCTCCTCGCGATTGTGCGAATAGATGTCGATGTAACTTTGAACATACTCGTTATAATCCAGGGGAACATCTTTTTTGATTGAATCAAGACGGCGTTTGAAAATCCCGCTTTGATAAGGAAGCGGGGCAGGTTGATTAATTATGGGAACTATAACAGTGTCTCTGCCTTCGGTTTGCTCAATTGTGCTGGCGGGAATAAGAGAGGAAGACGCCCTGACAATTTGTAATAGTAAAAGACAGATAATTAAAGTAAATACTCTCTTCATTAATTAGTGAATTTAACTCAGAAACTGCTTTTTGTGAAGCTAATTTACTAAATTATTAATTTTTTTGTAGTTCAAGGAAATATTTCGAGAAATTTAACAATTCCTGCTCTTCAAAATTCCTTCCCAACAATTGTAAACCTAACGGCAATCCTTTACTGTTATTGCCTGCAGGTAAAGAAATAGCCGGTGAACCTGTTAACGATGCTTGTACGGTAAAAATGTCAGAAAGATACGTCACTACAGGGTCCTTTTCCTTTTTTCCGATTGGGAATGCAGGTTCGGGCGCTGTGGGAATAAGAATAAAATCGTACTCCTGCAAGATGTCGTCAGTTTTTTGCCTGATCAACCTGCGCACTTTTTGTGCTTTGGCATAGTAAGCGTCATAATAACCACTGCTCAATACAAACGTGCCAAGCATGATGCGTCTTTTCACCTCTTTCCCAAAACCTTCGGAACGTGAACGTTTGTAAGTTGACTCCAAATCAACAGCGGCCGGACTGCGGTAACCATAGTGCACGCCATCAAACCTGGAGAGATTTGAGGATGCTTCGGCCATAGCCAAAATGTAATAAGCCGGTACTAAATAATCCAGGTAGTCGAAGGCGATGGGCTTCACGATATGCCCTTCGGCACGCAATTTTTCGATTGAATTTGCAAGGGCGTTCTTCACTTCGGTATCTACGCCGGGGCTTGACAATGCCTGCTGTATATAGGCTATTTTTTTAATTGATGAAGGACGGAGCTCATTACTAAACGACGGTACTTCGGTATCAGTTAAGGTGCTGTCATGTCCGTCGCGGCCCGCAATCACTTCCAATAACAACGCAGCATCTTCCACCGATTTGGTAATAGTACCGACCTGGTCAAAGGATGAAGCGTAGGCAATAATGCCGTAGCGTGATATACGGCCGTAAGTTGGTTTAAGTCCAACGAGTCCGCAAAATGAGGCGGGCTGTCGCACTGAACCACCGGTATCTGTACCCAATGCAGCATGGCACATCCCGGCCTGTACCGCTACTGCCGATCCGCCAGAAGAGCCTCCGGATACGCGGGTTTCGTCGGCATAGTTTTTTACAGGCCCGAAATAGGAGTTTTCATTGGCGGCACCCATGCCAAATTCATCACAATTGCAGCGCCCTATAATCACGGCGTCTTCGGCCAATAAACGCTCAACTACGGTTGACGAATAAACGGAAGTAAAATTTGTTAGAATTTTGGAGGAGGCGTTTATCTTATGCCCTTTGTAGCAGATGTTGTCTTTTATAGCAATTACCAGCCCTGCCAGTTTGCCCGCAATGCCCTGTTTTATACGCAAATCAACCTGTTTAGCACAATCCAGTGCTTCATCACCAAATACTTCGTTAAAAGCATTCAAATGAGAATTTAAGGCAATTTTGTTGAGATAACTTTTTACCAGTTTCTCAACAGTAGTTTCCCCATTGGCAATCCCGCTCTTTATTTCGCTTAAAGAGGTATAAGATTTCGTCATGCGGCTAAAATAAAAAACTTATCCGTTGAAAGTATAATTATCACCAGATAAGTTTATAAAGTAAGAAGAAGTATATCTAACCGGTTTAAAAATTAAACCCGTGGTTTGTCGCCGGTATTTGATGTAGCGTTAGCGTTGTTGTTTGTCGGGGTTGCATCCGAGTTTGTCTCGCCGTTTTGCGCATCCTTAAATTCCTTCATTCCTTTGCCCAGACCCCTCATTAGTTCAGGAATTTTTTTACCGCCAAAAAACAACAGCAGTGCTATGACGATCAGGATAATATGTTGTGGCTCAAAAAGTCCCATAATTGGTAAGTTTAATATATGTTAATATTACGATTTTTTAATTAATTCATTGGTTGTTTCGCCATTTTTATGCGAATCGGTGGCATGGTTTTCAGCGCTAACCTCGGCATGCACCTCGGTATTATCCTCAATTACGCGTCCTTCACCGGTACTTACGTAATTTTCATTGAAAGGGATTGTATTTTGAACAATAGGTGGATTTTCATTCCCATCTGCGCTATTAGCCGCGATGTGATTTTCAGCGGCCTTATTCAATGCTTCTTCGGTTTTCTTTTCTTCAAAACTGTTTATCTGGTTGTTGATCTCACGCTTAACGCCGTCGGATGCATCTTTAAAATCACGTATCCCTTTTCCAACCGTGCGTGCAATTTCGGGCAGCTTATCGCCACCGAAAAGCATCAACGCAACAATGGCAATTATTACCATGTCGGTGGAAAAAAGATTGCTCAAAAACAAAAGAATTAAAATATGCATAATTCATTAAATGAGGTTACAAATATAAACAATTAAACTTTTAATTAGTTCAAAGTTAATTTGACGTCAGCCAAATTTTGGGGTTTACAGCAGTTGTGCCTTTATATAACGAAAAACTTACAATTGTCTCCCCTGTTGATGAATCCGAAGCCGCCGATCCTATTATTTCTTTTGTACCCACCTTTTGCCCCTGCTTCACACTGTAGGATTTAAGGTTAGAGTATGCGGTAAAATATTCACCATGCTGTATAACTACCAAAAATGTACCACTTATATTTGAAATGCTTTTAACCTCCCCCTGGAATACCGCACGCACTGACGCACCGGGATTTGTTTTGATATCCCATCCGTAACTTTCATTTTTAATACCCTCGGCGTCATAGTAAATGCCAAAGCCTTGCTTAAGTTTCCCATTGGTAACCGGCCATGGCAGCGACCCGCGGTTACCCAAAAAGTCGTTGGATAGCTTTGCTGCTTCGGGGGTTGCATTCAACACCTCGCTGGTACTTGAATTTTTTGTAATCACTTTTGTTTTGGGAGCCGGCGCTTCTTTATTATCAGCTTTTGCACTGGCGGCCGCTTTGGCGTCGGCCCGGGCGCGTTCTTCAGCTTTGCGCCTGGCTTCTTCAATTTCCCGGCGAATGGCTGCATTAATTTCGCGGTTGGTCTTAGCTATCTTTCGTTGAACATCCTGCTGTTGCTGTTTCAGCTGTCCTTCATGCTTCGACAAATCGGCCACTACCTGAACCTGGCTGTTTTTTTCTTTGCCAAGCGTGGCCTTTTCCTTTTCCTGGTCTAACAGCAAAGTATTTTTTTCTTTTTTGTTTTTATCCAGCTCGGTTATCTTAACGTGTAATTCCGTTTGGGTATCCTGTATGTATCCGGCCTGGCGTTCGCGGTAAGCTCCTATTTGCTGTAGGTATTTTAACCGCTTGTAAGCCTGGTTAAAGTCCCTGGAGGCAAAAATAAACATCAGCTTATTATAGGCGCTTTGGTTCCGGTAGGTAAAAAGCACCATCGCAGCATATTCTTTTTTTAGTTGTTCTAATTGTGATTGCAGGTTATGCACAAAATTGTTGCTCTCCGAAATCTGGTTATCAAGGTTCCGCACCTCGGAGTTTATATTTTCAATTTTTTGTTCGCGAAGATTAATTTGCTCCCTTAATATGCTTAGTTGCTTTAAAGTAGCTTTTTTATTGTTTGCGGTTTCCTGGTATTGGCGATTGAGGTCCTCCAGTTGCTGTGTTAACGCTTCGCGCTGGCGCTTCAATTCGGCGCTGCTTTGCGCATGCACACTCAACGCTGCAAATACCAGTAACAAAACCAATACGGGCTTCAAAAATTTCATTTATAACTCAATTCTAGTTTAGTTTGCCGGTGTGTACCTGGACGGAATAGTAAACGGGTATTCAAGCGGCTGATCGAACTCTACTTTTATGTAGTGCAAATTAACCTGTATTTTTTTATCTTTCACTACGGAGGCCATATCTATTTGCGAAGGGATAACCCGGTTGCCGGCTTGAATAAAGGTATTATTGGTAACCTGCAGCGACTGACCCGCACTTTGATCATTAAGATTTGTCTGGGTAACCTTCAGATCCGGGCCAATAAGCAGCTTATAAAGCAACCCTTGTAAATTTCCGCTTAAGGTAGTCCTGACGCTGTCGGTTTGTACCGATGCGCTGTCATTCAGTAATTCAGGTATGGCATTACCAACCAGAAGCGACTCGAGGGTCTTATAATTAATTTGATTGCCGGTATATTCGTAAATATAACTAAACGGCTTTTTGATGTAGATACTTTGCAGGCGATTCATTAATAATATGCTATCCGGCGTAATTAACGCGCGTGCTACCTCAATGCCCGCAATTGCCGTAATCGAAACCCATATTTTATGATCCCTGTTGATGCGTATGTTCAGCGTAACATCGTTGCTATTGCCGCCAATATCGAGTTTGGTGCGGGCCTTTGCCGAGAAAGTGTTAAAGTATAGTTGCTTTGCTTTTATGGCATCTATTTTACTGGCTTTATCGTTGGTCGCTTTAGTGCTACTATCGGGAACGCGGCTAGCCACAAGTACCTTCCGGGCTTTACAACTCACTACAAGCAACAAGCAGCACACCGCCCATAATTTCATAAAACGATTAATTCCAATCCCGCAGCGATATAAAATATTATTCGATGTATTTCTTTTCATTTATTTTACGTTCCAAAAGCGGTGATTGATCCCCGTTTGCTTTAGCTTTTTTCCAATTCTCGACAGCGGCATTAACGTCACCCAGGTAAAACATAATGTCGCCGTAATGTTCAGATTCTACGCCGCTATTGTCTTTCGCATCGGCCAATGCTTTTTCTATCCATTGTTTTGCACCGGCATAGTCTTTTTGCTTAAACAATATCCATGCGTAAGTATCTTCAAACGACGCCGTATTTGGCAACAGCTCATTGGAGTGCTTTGACATTTTCGCGGCTTTTTCCAATTGCTCCCCTCTTAACGACAAATAGTAGGCATAATTGTTCAAGGTATAGGCGTTATCCGGATTATAGCTTAAAGCTTTCTCATAGGAATCGTCAGAGTTTTTCTGATCACTCATATTATGATAGCAATCGCCCAACGCCGAAAAACTTTGCGACAACAAATCTTTGTCCTGTGATTCTAATGAGGTTGCATTTTTTAGATAATCCAGCGACTTTTTATAATCCTTTTTTTGCAGCCACGCCACACCTACAAAGTAATTCATCCATGCCTGGTTTGGGAAAAGAGATAAGGAATTTTCACCATCCTTAATAGCGTTGTCGATGTCATTGTCTCCTAATTCAATTCGTACCAGTTGCTCCTGTACTTCGTATGCCTGCCCATTAAGCGCTATAGCTCTTTTATACATCGCTTTAGCGTCTTTAACTTTATCGTTTTGCAGCAGCATATCACCGTAGATAGCAAATGCCTTCGCATTTTCAGGATGGGCAGTTGTAAGTATCCTGCTTAATTCAAGCGCGCTTGCTTTGGCATCCGGATCCGGGAATTTTGGCAAATAGCCAAAAATGATCTTTAGCTTTTGGTCAATATCAAGATCAGGAATAGCGAAAGCAAATTTTAATTCGTTAAAGCTTGCCTGGTAATCTTTCCTGTCGCGATAAATATCAGCAAGCGCAAGATGAACCAATCCGTTATTGTTATCAATCTTTTCGGCTTCCTGTAAAATGGCGAAGGCCTTATCATTCAGGTTATTTGAAGTATAGAGCTGAGACAAGTACAAATAATAT
>Ga0206797_1159_pt1 | contig 10504 bp, 10 predicted proteins | sample Alteio_BWOrgCont_69_FD_152894 | JGI IMG/M metagenome (GOLD analysis project Ga0206797, IMG submission 152894) | Enriched cells from forest soil in Barre Woods Harvard Forest LTER site, Petersham, Massachusetts, United States -... | ecosystem: Environmental > Terrestrial > Soil > Temperate forest >...
GCTCATTTAACATAACCAGGTACTGGCAGGAAAACAAAACCCCCGATTATATAACTGATCCCGATACCGCGAAGGAACTTATCCGTGAGACTTTAAGAACTTCCATAAACCGGCAACTTATAGCTGACGCACCGATAGGCGTATTTTTAAGTGGTGGAATTGATTCAAGCCTGATAACGTTGCTGGCCAACGAACAAAAGGGACAGCGGCTAAAAACCGTCTCTATTTATTTTAATGAGAAGACGTTTAATGAGCGGACGTTTCAAAATATTGTGCTGGATAAAATAGACGGTGAAAAATTTGCTCACCTGGTACAACAAAAGGATTTTGATAATCTGTTCCCAGACATCATAGACGATATGGATATGCCAACTACCGACGGCATCAATACTTGGTTTATTAGTAAATACGCTCACGAAGACGGATTGAAGGCAGTATTGTCAGGCGTTGGCGCGGATGAACTTTTTGGGGGATATCCCTCATTCAGCAGAATTAAGTACCTGAGTAATCTGCGAAAAATACCGGCTTTCATTTATGCGGCAGCAAACTATTTCAGGGCAGATAGATACAGAAAGATTTCATTTTTGGCCCATAACCATCCGTTGGCCGATTATTTATTTCTGCGTGGATTTTTCGTAGCCAGTGATATAGCAAAAATACTGGACTCAGATACGCAGCATGTAAATGACGTTTTGTTTAATAACCAATCATTTCCGAACCTTGGCCCGTACAACGAAGAGCATGCCGCCTGGTTTGAAACTAATTTATATATGCAAAACCAATTACTGCGTGATACTGACGTGATGAGTATGAGCCACAGTTTAGAAGTGAGGGTTCCGTTTTTGGATGAGGATTTCATATCATTGGCCGAAAGAATTTCACCTGAAATAAGATTTAACAACAACCATCCTAAAAAAATATTAATCGATAGCTTTAGCAATATACTACCCCAAGCAATCTGGAACCGGCCTAAAATGGGCTTCACCTTTCCTTTGCAAGATTGGATGAGTCGCCACAAAGAAATTAGCGACGAGAATTTATACAAAGGTAAAGTGGCTCAAAATGCAGTCAGGAAATTTAAAACTGGCCAAATGCATTGGTCTAAAATTTTTGCGCTTTATCAGATTCAGCATGGGTAAAAAGATCGTACTTTATTCACTACAAACCTTCAGCGGCACCGGGGGCATTCAAAAAATGACGCGTACGCTATCGCATTCGTTATACCTGCTTTCACAGTGCGAAAATTGGGATTTCAGGCTGTGGTCGGCCTATGATTCGAATAAGGACCTGATGCCTCAGTATTTGCCGGCTGCCAATTTCAGAGGATTTAATATTAACAGGGCAATTTTTGTGTTGAAGGCTATCTTTACAACTACGCGGCCCGATGTAATTATAATAAGCCATATTAACCTTGCAATTATAGGCGTTCTGATAAAAAAGCTAAACCCCAAATGCCAGGTCTGGCTCATTGCGCACGGCGTTGAAGTTTGGCGCCCGTTGTCGTCAGTAAAAAACTTGTTTTTGAGGCGTTGTGATAAAATAATTTGCGTAAGCAACTTCACAAAACAGCAAATGATATTGCGGCATAAAACCGATCCTGCTATATGCGCTGTATTGAATAATGCTGTTGATCCCTTTATGAAATTGCCGGTGGCTTTTACAAAACCGGATCACCTATTAAAAAGATATCATTTAGCGGCCGAAACACCGGTAATATTTACGCTAACACGCCTGGCTTCAAGTGAACAATACAAGGGGCATGACCAGGTTATAAAGATTGTCAGTGAGTTAAAAAATAAATTTCCCGGGATCAGGTACATACTCGCCGGACAGTATGACCATAAGGAAGAAATCCGCATTCAAAGGCTAATTTCTGCCTATAAGGTAGACGAAGAGGTAATATTAACCGGCTTTGTTGATGAGGCTGAACTGTCAGATCATTTTTTATTGGCCGACCTGTTTGTTTTGCCAAGTAAAAAAGAAGGATTTGGTATTGTGTTTATTGAAGCGCTGGCATGCGGGCTGCCTGTAATATGCGGTAACGTTGATGGCAGCGTTGATGCAATATGTAACGGCGAATTGGGTACAGCCATAAACCCGGAGGATCTGGCCGGGATTGAAGAGGCTATAACCGAATATTTAAAAACTCCTTTGACCGAAAGTAAAAGGAGATATCTGCAAACGCAATGTTTACTTCATTTTAATGAAGTTGATTATATAGATAAACTGAAAAAGCTGTTGACCGAATGAGCGATATAAACCAGGAAGTTTGGGACCTCGAAATCGGGCCCGAAAATAACATCCTCGATCTCAAAATAAAAGATGTATGGCATTACCGTGATTTGCTAATGTTGCTGGTAAGGCGTGACTTTGTATCATTTTACAAGCAAACAATACTTGGGCCTCTTTGGTTTTTTATCCAGCCGCTGTTTACAACCATAATTTACACTTTTATTTTCGGTAACCTGGCCGCTATTCCAACTGACGGCCTGCCTCAGCCGCTGTTTTATTTAGCTGGTATAACCGCCTGGAATTATTTCGCTGATTGCCTTACAAAAACCTCATCGGTATTTACTACCAACGCCGGCCTGTTTGGAAAAGTTTATTTCCCCAGGCTGATTGTTCCTTTAAGTATCGTTATATCTAACTTAATACGCTTCGGGGTGCAAATGCTTCTTTTTGTGACTATGATGGCAGTATACTGGGTAAGGGGCGCATCGTTCCATCCAAATGCCTATTTACTATTGTTCCCATTTTTGTTAATATTAATGGCCATGCTGGGTTTGGGTTTGGGAATGATCATATCGGCAATGACCACCAAATACCGCGATTTAACCTTCCTGATCACTTTTGGGATACAGTTGCTGATGTATTTAACAACGGTTATTTACCCGTTATCGGCCGTTAAAACCAAGTACCCACATTATCTATGGTTGGTGGAGTATAACCCTATGACCTCCATTATTGAAGCTTTCAGGTACGGGTTTCTTGGTCAGGGTACATTCACCATGCTATCATTAGGAATAACAACCGTAATAACCATGTTAATTTTGTTAGTTGGCATTGTGATTTTTAATCGCGTAGAACGCACTTTTATTGATACGGTATAAATGCCGGTAAGCGGCTCAATGCAAGATCGCTCAGTATTATTATTAGCAACCAATAAAAAGGAATACCTGCAGTTTGCTCTGAATTGCGCCCAATCAATTAAACTACATAACCCCGACCTGCAAATCTTTATCGCCACCAATATTGCTGTAAAAAAAACAATTAGCGGCATAACGTTCCTTTCAGTAAGTGAGGATTTAGCTAAACTTTATATCGAAGCCAAAATTTACCTTGATAGTTTTCTACAAACCCAAGAAACATTGTTTATTGACTCGGACTGCCTGTGTTATGGAAACCTTGAACCCTTATTTAAAGCCTGTCGGGGAATGGACGTAACGGTTGTTGGCCGGCCCGTACCTTTAGAAAGCTATTGGGGTACTGAGCATTCGGAATTTGCCAGGAAAGAGTTTGGCATTGATAAATCAATAGTTTTTAACGGCGGTTTTTACTATTTTAAGAAATCGGCGCTTACCAAAAGTATTTTTGACAAAGCGCGCGAAATATCATCCAGGTATGACGAATACGGGTTCCACCGGATCAAAAATAAGTGGAAAAATGAAGAAGAATTGCTGTCGATCGGTATGGTAGTAAATAAGCAAACCCCGATTGCCGATAACGGAACTTACATGACCGATTTATACACCAATCACCGGCCCGCAACATTAAATGTTTTAACAGGAGCGCGGGAATTACGAAATCCTGCTTACCCGGTGGTTGAACCGCGCAGCTGGTACCCGGCCGCTTATTCGCCAATTTTATTGCATTTTGGCGGCAGTAGCCTCAAATCATATCCCTATGTTTCGCAAAGCGCATTATTAAGATTACATAACTTGGGCTTACCGGTACCGCTTGCGAGTGCATTGGTTTATGTTTTCATCGATACACCGTTTAAAACCTATTATTGGTTTAAAAAAATAGCGGGGGCTAAAAGACAATGAATGTACGATGCTTTTATGTGCCGCAACTGCATCACAAATACATGATGCAAATGATGTACGTGATGCAGATGATGCAATGCGCATTGAAAATCAACGGGTTAACGCCACTTTATGATGCAGTCTGACGTAGTATGATGCACTTTGACGCCCTCCAACAACAATTATAGTAAGAAATGACCAAAGTAATAAAGGTTGAAAATCTGTCAAAAGCCTACCAGTTAGGAGAAATCGGCACGGGTACGCTGTCGCGAGACCTGGAACGATTTTGGGCAAAAATGCGCGGTAAAGAGGACCCCTTTTTAAAAATTGGCGAAGAAAACGTGCAATCAAAAAAAGGAACTAGCGACATAGTTTGGAGTTTAAAAGACATAAATTTTGACGTAGAGCAAGGCGATGCGGTTGGTGTAATAGGTCGTAACGGCGCCGGTAAAAGTACATTGCTGAAAATTTTAAGCCGGGTAACTTCGCCTACCACCGGTACGGTAAAGATAAAGGGCCGTATAGCCAGTTTACTGGAAGTTGGGACGGGTTTTCATCCCGAGCTGAGCGGCAAAGAAAACATTTACCTGAATGGCGCCATTTTGGGTATGCGTAAAGCAGAGATCAAACGAAAATTTGATGAGATCGTTGATTTTTCCGGAGTCGACCGGTATATCGATACGCCGGTAAAACGATATTCATCAGGCATGTATGTTCGCCTTGCATTTGCGGTTGCGGCGCATTTGGAGTCAGAGATTTTGATTGTTGATGAAGTACTGGCCGTTGGCGATGCCGAATTTCAAAAGAAATGCCTGGGTAAAATGCGAGATGTATCTGGAAAAGAAGGCCGAACGGTTTTATTTGTAAGCCATAACATGGATGCGGTTATGCGGCTCTGCACGCACGCCATATTATTAAAAAATGGCCACATCATGGGGTACGAAAACACCAATACTATAGTTGACACTTACCTGCGATCGGACTTTGGAACTACCGCTGTAAGGAAGTGGGAACGAATGTATGCCCCGGGAGACGACGTAGTAAAACTATTGGAAGTGCATGTCCACGACGAAAACTTCAGACCGGATGAAAACTTTGATATTACCAAAACGGTGGGTATCACCATGCAATACGAGGTTTTAAAAGAAATGAATGTATTTACTCATGGTATCAATCTGCACAATAGCCAGGGCGTTAATATTTTAAATTCTCACGACGTTACCTCAGACATAAGAAAGGACCTGCGAAAAGTTGGAAAATATTCTTCAACGATGTGGATACCCGGAAATTTTTTATCAGAAGGGATAGTCGTAGTAGGCGTCGCATTGTTTAATCCGAATCCCTTCCATTTGCATTTCCAGGAAACAGACGCAGTTGCATTTAATGTTTTTGATAATTTGAATATAAATTCAGCCCGCGGAAATTATGTTGGCGGGTTTCCCGGCATAGTTCGTCCCATCCTGGAATGGAGTACCTCAGCAATATGAAAAAAGCGATAAAAAAAATTCTGCCCGAAAGTCTAATAAGACTGCTAAGGAGGCTCAACATTCTCAAAACGCCAAAAGAAATTGATCTCAGCCAATATTATTTGCTTGAAAAATCTAAAGTAACCTATGCGCAGGACCTTCTTTATACCTTTCATAGCGCCGATTTTATCAGGGATTCTCATTTTATCGAGTCGTATGAGTTGGGAAAACAGACAGACGGAGGGCATCTGCTAAAAAATTATGATATCCATTGGAGGGCACATGTACTATGCTGGGCGGCGTACCACGCGACACATTTGGAAGGTGATTTTGTAGACTGCGGCGTTAATACTGGCATTTTCGCCAGGACCGTCATAAATTATGTTCAGTTTCAAAATTTAAATAAGAAATATTATCTCCTTGATACCTTCTCGGGAATGGCGGAAAAATATAGCACCCCTGAGGAAATGGAACGGCACAAAACAATTGGTTACGGACAAAAAAGCGATTTATATGAGCAGGTAATGGAAACTTTTAAGGATTTTAACGTTAGGGTTATAAAAGGGCCGGTTCCCGAAACACTGGCAGAGGTTGACACACAAAAGGTTTGTTATCTGTCTATAGATATGAATAGTGTTTTACCCGAAGTGGAGGCGTTAAAGTTTTTTTGGGATAAAATGGTAAGTGGCGGCATTATTATTTTGGATGACTACGGCTATGCAAATGCTTCAAACGAGCAGAAAGCAGCACACGATGCATTTGCCAAATCAAAAGGCGTGATGATTTTAACATTACCTACTTGCCAGGGGTTGATTATTAAGCCTTAGCAATAGTTATTGGTTGATGTTTTTATGATATTCTACGAGAAAGTATATGTTTAAGCGCTTTAAGAGAAAAGAAGAAAAGGTAAGCATCACCGTAAATTCCATTTATGATGGACATCACCACGTTTCTTACCGGGGTGTTAAAGCTATACGCTGCCCGTTTGACTATGTGATCTACCAAATGATCATCAGTGATTTAAAACCGGACCTGGTGATCGAGATAGGCACAAACGCAGGCGGTGGGGCGCTTTATATTGCCGACCTGATGGAAAACATAGGCCATGGATTGATCCATTCAATCGATGTCGAGTCGCTTTCAGATCCGCTCGTTCGTGCCCATCCGAGGATCAGGTTATTCACCGACGGGTGGGAACAATATGATTTAAACGAGGCGAAAGGCTACGAAAACATCCTGGTGATAGAGGATGCATCACATCGCTATAAAGACACCCTTGACGAGCTCAACAAATTTGCGCCATTAGTTTCCATAGGCTCGTATTTAATTGTTGAGGATGGAATAATTAACGAGTTGGGAATGGAAAAAGAATACGAGGGCGGTCCGTTAAAAGCGATAAGAGAATTTACGGCCGCCAATAAAAACTTCGAAATAGATCGTAAATGGTGCGATTTATTTGGGACCAATGCTACGTTTAATGTTAACGGATACTTGAAAAGAATTTCTTAAATGATAGGAAGGGCATACAGAAAAGTAAGAAGAATGCTGGCCGCCAGGCGGCCCAGGTTTGACGCCACCGGCGAAAGGGTGGATATTTTATTTAATGAAAAAATTGATTTTGAAACATTGGATATGTTTCAAAAAAGCCATTATAAAAGATATGAGTACGCAATAGAGGTAATAAGGGCAGGTGACATTTGTGGGGATTTTGCGTGCGGTACGGGATATGGTTCTGTGATGCTTTCCCAAAAGGCCGGTGGCGTGATTGGGGCCGACATCAATGCGGCGGTTGTGAAAGCGATCCAAAAAAGGTATCAGAATAAAAAAAATGTTCAGTTTATGGTTGCCGATTTGCTGAGCCTGTTATTTCATGCCGAGTTTGACAACATCATTTCTTTTGAAACGATAGAGCATTTTACCGAAGAAAACATTTTGAAATTATTACCGGTATTCGCCGAGGCGCTTAAATCAGACGGAAAGCTTATTATTTCTACGCCATATAGGCAGGAAAGAGATGAGGCGGCGCTCAAACTCGGTCATCATTTAACGTTCTATATTGACGAAAAAATGGTCACCGGCTGGTTGTCGGCTGCCGGATTGGATGTTTTAAGTTTTAAATATCAAAATTACGCTACGCATCACATACAGGATGAGTTGGACCAAAAACCTTCGATATATGCCGGCGGGATAACATCAAAAACTTGCTTGTCAAATCTTAGAGATTTTTCACGAAAAACAGTCCGTGGCTTCCTTACTTTATTAAGTCCCCTGGTTAGAAGGCCCGGATGCAAAAATCTTTTTATCACCGCTTCGCTTGCAGCGTTTGCCGAAACGCCGAAATGCTGTAATTCGTAATTCCGGCCGGTTAGATTATGATTGGCCGACGTATAAAAAGAGTTATCGGTATACAATTTACAATTTACCTTTTTCGACAGCGATAAACCCAAAGCATATTGAAACATCTGGTTACCTAAGCCCCCCTGTAGCTTAATTACCAACACCATACCAGGTTAGTTGGCTCATTAAAAGTATTGTCTTGCATGCCATTACGATCTGACATCAAATAGTTACATTTTCTTCCACAAGGAGTGGAATCGGAACTAACAATTTTTTCTTTATCCAATGTCTTACGGGGATGTCATAGTAAAAAGTTATAATATACGACGCTATTAAAGCAGCTAAAATACCAGCTATATTGGATAAGATTGTTCCCATTAGTGGCAAAAGGTTTATCGCCAGGTAAATCCCTATGGTGCCATGTACGAGGTAAAGCGGATACGATATATCGCCCAACAGAACCATGAATTTGAGTTTTAGAAATTTGCCTTTGTCCCAAATGATGAGCGTAAAAGCCAGGTAAAAAACCAGTATGCAGGCCAAATGCTGGTATACATTTAAAAAGTAAAATACCCTGCCGCCAATGCCGTGAGCGAGCGCCGCCGCTACAAAGGCGAGGGCTAACAACGCTACCCGGTTAAAATTTATTCCCTTTGAATATACCTGGTAAAAAATCATCCCGGCCGCAAAAAGGTGAAAATGACTAATAATTGGAAAAATCTCCCTTAAAAAAATGAATGCACTATTGTAGGAAGAAGGCCTGTTTTGCAAAAACAGGTATGTAGTGTGTGTTAGCGTAACAAGTAATAAACAGATAAAAATAATTACCTCGACATGTTTGAATTGCCTTGTAAGCCATAAAATGCTTACAAACAGATAAAATAACATTTCAACATAAAGCGTCCATGATACCCCTACAAAATAGTTAGCTTTAAATAACGGCTGCAACATCAGTAAGTTGCTAATTACAAAACTAAATTTTAAAGGAAATAAAGTTAAAATACAAGCTGTGCAAACCAACGCGGCGATAAGCAAAGACAACCAATAAACGGGATAAAGACGGGCTACCCGTGCTATCCAAAACTCTTTTAAGCTTTTCGCATTTGTTATCGACATAAATATTACGAACCCACTGATCATAAAAAACAGATCGACGCCGGTAACACCGCATTTTAAAAAATCAAAATGGAACAGGCAAACTGCCAGGGCGGCAATACCCCGTAGAGCATCGAGCTCATACAATCGTCTTTCTTTATTTATTTGCATTTTTTTTAACAAACGATTTTATGTCGTGCAGATCTTTAAAATTTTGCTTAAGCCAATCATAATCTTTATCCCACCATTTAAATTCCTCTAAAAAGGCAATTTCATCTTTTTCAAACCGATACTGGGTAATTTTCGCGGGGATACCAACCACTATTGCATACGGCTGAACATCTTTTGTCACCACCGCCCCCGCACCTATGATGGCGCCATTTCCAATGGTAATATTATCCATGATAATTGCATTAACGCCTATCCAAACATCATTGCCGATTTGGGTTTTTCCCATTTCTTCGAAATAATCGGCATCGCTGAATGTCATGCCATTTTGTTTTGATAAGGAAAAAAATGCAGGGTGCGTGCTTACAAAGTTCGACGACGGGTGTTTTCCCAGGCAAATGCTGACGCCCTGTGATATGGAACAGAACTTACCGATGACAGAATTCATGACCGTAACACGCTGCCCCAGGTAAGTAAAATCACCGATGCCAGTATTGTAGACATAAGAGTCACCTCCGATTTTGCAATGTTCGCCTACGGTGCTTTGGGCGATCAAGTAATTTACTGTAGTTGCGGCCGCCTGCGGTTCATTGCCATTGCTGCTCAGCCGTTTAGCAATCCTGCGGAAAAAACTTAAAAACGCCATCTATTTTAGTGAGTAAGTTTTCAGGGTTATTAAAAACCATAACGGAATTTTTCCGGTAAAGCCATAGTCTCTTATTTGCTCTGCTGTTGATACCCTGTATTTTTTACATACGCGTAATAAATGCATTATCCCGCCGAAAAAATATTTCAGCTGACCCAAATTCAGTAGCGGTTTAACTTTATCAAAAACATAAAAATTTTCAAATATCTCTACCTGCGGGTTATCTATACAAAAATCTGTTACCCGGCCTTCTGCGCCAAAAGTTGTAACCAGCGGTTCGGGGCTATAACTTACATGTTTAAATTTATGGATAACCCTGATATAAAAATCAACATCGACCAGCCATTTTAAATTGATATCAAAGAATTCAAAAACTTCCTTCCTGTAGATAATCGCACTGGGACTGCCTATCCTGTTTGATAAAAATAAATAGAAAGGGTTATCTTTTATTTTATCGATCTCGCCCGGCAAGATGCTGTGAATCCAATTGTCGCCATTAGGAAATAAAACCAGCGATCCTGAAAATGCAAAATAGCTTCCCGATTCATCTAACAAATCAACATACTGTGCTAAACTGGTATCCGTTGTGAACCAATCATCATGATGCAAAATTTTTATATAGTCGCCACCGGCCTTCTTAATCGCCTCATTCCAGTTCTGCGGTGTACCGAGGGATTTTTCATTTTTGAAATAACGCAGCTTGCCGGCAAAATCATATTGATCTACTAATTCCTTTACGATTAACCCCGGCGTATCATCTGTAACAA
>Ga0206797_1160_pt1 | contig 10407 bp, 11 predicted proteins | sample Alteio_BWOrgCont_69_FD_152894 | JGI IMG/M metagenome (GOLD analysis project Ga0206797, IMG submission 152894) | Enriched cells from forest soil in Barre Woods Harvard Forest LTER site, Petersham, Massachusetts, United States -... | ecosystem: Environmental > Terrestrial > Soil > Temperate forest >...
GCCCGGAGGCGCACCGATCAGGCGCGACACATTGAACTTATCCATATATTCAGACATGTCGATCTGGATCAAGGCATCCCGGTCACCGAACATGAACTCTGACAAGATGCGAGCTAAGAGACTTTTACCCACGCCTGTTGGCCCCAAGAAAATAAATGAACCAATGGGACGACGTGGATTTTTGATCCCTGCCCTGGAGCGGCGCACGGCGCGTGAAATAGCTGAGACCGCCTCATCCTGGCCGATCACGGCTTTTTTCATCTGCTCTTCCATCTTAAGCAGGCGATCACTTTCTTTCTGCTCCAAACGAATAAGCGGGATCCTTGTCCATTGCGAGATCACGCGGGCAATATCATCGTCGGTGATAGTCAAAGAGACATCATCGCGCTTCTGCATCCATTCCGAACGCTTGCGCTCGAGTTCTTCACGCACATCACGCTCTTGATCACGCATCTTGGCCGCGCGCTCAAAATCCTGGATCTTGATATATGATTCCTTCTCTTTTTTCAAATTCTCGATCTTTTCCTCTAACTCTTTAATATCATCAGGCACGACCATGGCCTGCAAACGGGCCTTGGCACCAGCTTCATCCAGGATATCAACGGCTTTATCCGGCAGGAAACGGTTGGAAATATAGCGGTCTGAAAGGCGTGCTGCAGCTTCCAGGGATGCATCGGAAAACTTAACCCTGTGATGCGCTTCATATTTATCACGCAGGCCTTTGAGGATCTGGATCGTCTCATCCACTGATGGCGGCTCCACGATGATGGTCTGGAAACGACGTTCCAAGGCCGCGTCTTTTTCGATATTCTTGCGGTATTCATCAAGGGTGGTGGCACCAATGCATTGGATCTCACCGCGGGCCAAGGCTGGCTTTAAAATATTAGCCGCATCAATGGCGCCTTCGGCAGCCCCTGCACCGACGAGCGTGTGGATCTCATCGATGAAAAGCACGATCTTGCCGGAACGTTTTAGCTCATCCATCACCGCTTTGATACGCTCCTCGAATTGACCGCGGTATTTGGTACCTGCGATCATCATGGCCAGGTCCAAAACCACGATCGTTTTGTCCCGTAACAACTCCGGCACATCGCCCTGGACGATCTGCTGGGCCAATCCCTCGACGATGGCGGTTTTACCGATACCAGCTTCGCCTAAAAGCACCGGATTATTCTTGGTGCGGCGTGAAAGTATTTGGATCACACGTTCAATTTCAAGTTTACGTCCAATGACAGGATCCAGCTTGCCATCCTTGGCTAATTTATTTAAATTGCGGCCATAGGCATCGATCGCCGGGGTCTTGCCGGTCTTAACAGCTTCTTGCTGTTGACCCTGTCCATACCCGGGGATACCTGAACCTAACAATTCCATGACTTCATTGCGCAGCTTGCCCAGGTCCAAACCTAAATTTAAAAGCACGCGATAAGCCATGCCTTCGCCTTCTTTGACCAGGCCTAAAAGCAAATGCTCGGTACCGATATAATTATGGCCCAAGGCACGGGCTTCCTCGGCGGAGAGCTCCAGTGCTTTTTTGGAACGCGGGGTAAAAGGAATATCACCCACGACCTGTGTGGCCGGACCGGCTTGTACTAATTTCTCAACCTCAAGACGGATCGTCTCTAGATCTAATCCCAACTTTTGCAAGACCGCCGCGGCAACACCTTCACCCTCGCGGATCAGCCCCAGTAATAAATGTTCGGTACCGATATAATCATGGTTAAAACGTCTTGCTTCTTCTTTAGCATAAACAATGACTTTGCGTGCACGTTCCGTAAATCGATTAAACATCTTTACCCCCTAACTTCTGGCGGATAACTGCCGCCCTTTTAGTGTCGCGTTCAAAAGCGTTTAATTTCTTACCTTCGATCTTCTGTAAATGAGCCGGTTGGATCATGATAAATAATTCATTAAGAGCCTTATGATCGACGTGCTTGAGGATCCCCATATCCAAACCTAAGCGCACCATGGAAAAAAGTTCAATGGCTTCCTGGCTTGAAATGATCCGCGCGGTCTTAAGCAACCCCCAGGAACGGCAAACCTTGTCCTCGAGCATCGGCTTATTCTGCAAGAGCAAGGCCTGACGCGCCTGCTCTTCCTGCTCAATGACCTGACGGATCAGGCCATTAATATTCTGAATGATGTCCAATTCGCTGTGCCCTAAGGCTACCTGATTGGAGATCTGATAAAAATTTCCGGATGCCTGGGTACCCTCGCCGTAAAATCCGCGGCTGGCAAAACTTAATTTGGAGATCGCGGCCAGCACTTTATTGATCTGCTTGGTCATGACCAGGGCCGGCAAATGCATCATCACAGAGCCGCGCATGGCGGTACCCGTATTCGTCGGGCAAGCGGTCAAAAATCCCCAGCTTTGCAAAAAGGCAAAATTCAACTCACGGGCCAAGGCATCATCGATGGCATTGATAATGTCCCAGGCTTCACTTAGATTCAAACCTGAACGCATCACCTGGATACGCAAATGGTCCTCTTCATTGACCATGATGGAAACCACTTCCTCGGCCGTCACCAAAAGGCCTTTGCCCTCAGGATTGGAAGCATGCTCATGGCTCATCAAATGACGCTCGACGAGCATTTGGCGGTCGACCTGATCAAGCTCGGTCATCTCAAAAAGCGTCGATCCCTTCAAAGCACTTAAACGATTGACCGCTTCTCCAAATGCTTTTAAGACCGCTTCGAGATCTTTTTTCCCTGATTTACCAGGAAAAGTCCAAGCATCCAAATTACGTGCCAGGCGCACACGTGAACTCATGACAATGTGAGCTGACGGGCCCGTGCCCCGAAGCCATTCTCCGGTATGGTTCAATAATTCTTCGATACGCATATATTTTTATTCTTCCTTATCTCCAAAATTCCTGATCTTATCACGAAGCTGTGCCGCCTTTTCAAAATCTTCCGCGGCAATGGCTGATTGTAATTGTTGTTTTAGATCTTCTAAAGTATTCGACGACAAAAGTGCTGTCGCACCTTCTGGTTCAACGGCCTTTTTGCTTCCAGGATGTTTAGAAGGCGTTTTGCCTAAATATTTATTGGAACCATGTATCTTGCGTAAAAGCCCGGCCAAATGTTCCTTAAAAGACGTATAGCATTCACCGCAGCCTAAACGCCCGAACTTGCGGAAATCCTCGTAGGGCAGGTCACAGCGGGAACATTTAAGGACCGCTGCTTTATCACTTTCCTTAGAAGCCGCAGTCTTGCTTGTGTCAGAAAGACCTGCCAATAGATCGGCTAATCCAAACTGCTGTTCCATCTGGGCGCTTTTCTGACGGGCGCACTCCTCACAGAGGTGCATTTCTGACATTTGTTCATCGACAATTTCCGTCAAATGAACCGTTGCTTTTTTCTTGCCGCAAATATCACAGGTCATATTTGACACCGTCTTTTTTAGTCAATTGATGAAAAGCATCCAAAAGCTTCTTGGTGATCATTCCAGGCTTACCCTCACCGATGGTGCGGCCATCCACTTTCACGATCGGGATCAATTCCGCCGCAGTACCTGTTAAGAAACATTCCTCTGCATTATACACCTCATGACGGGTGATGTAACCTTCAAATACTTTGATTTTCATCTTAAGGGCCAGCTCCAGGATCGCTTCACAGGTGATCCCTTTTAAACGCCCCAAATGCGGCGTTGAAAGCACGCCATTCTTATAGATGAACACATTATCCCCGGTGCACTCGCCGACATAACCATTGGACTCGAGCATGATCGCTTCATTATAGCCGCTTAAGGATGCTTCCATCTTGGCCAGGATATTGTTCAAATAATTAAGCGACTTAAGCTGAGGATTAAGCGCATTAGGGCTATTTTTCGCGGTCGCAACAGTTATGATCTCCATGCCTTTTTGATAAAGTTCGGCCGGATATAAGGTGATCTTGTCCGCAATGATGATGACACTGGGCTTACCATAACATTTGCGAGGATCAAGGCCCAGGTCCCCTTCGCCGCGGCTGACGATCAAACGGATATAACCGTCTTTGATTTTATTCACACGCAAAGTAGACACCACCGCATCGATCATCTGTTTTTTAGTCATACGCGGGTCGATCATCAGCGTGTGCATGGTTTCATACATACGGTCAATGTGCTGCTTTAGACGGAAAACACGGGAACCATATGAGCGGATCCCTTCAAAGGCCCCGTCCCCATAAAGAAAGCCATGATCGAACACCGACACCTTGGCGTCCTGTTTCTCCACTAATTTTCCATTAAAGTAAATCTTCATAAAATCCCTTTCTCTTCGGATAAATTTATTTCATTACCACCGGCTGTTCCAACAATCCATCCTTCATAGAAATAATCCGCCCCGTGCGGCTGGCGATCTTTTCGTCGTGGGTGACGATGACGACTGTCACTCCATGGGTTTGATTCAGACTCAAAAGCGTGTTCATGACGACCGTGCCGCTGACTGAATCCAAATTACCTGTCGGCTCATCGCAAAAAACGACCTTCGGGCCATTCATCAAGGCGCGCGCGATGGCGACCCTTTGCTGCTCACCACCTGAAAGCTGATTGGGCCTGTGTGCAGCGCGGGGCGTTAAACCCAATTGTTCCAATAATTTTAACCCGGCAGATTCAATTGCGCTTGTCTTTCCTGAATTTTCTTTGATCATGGCTGGCAAGACCACATTTTCCAAGGCCGTTAATTCCGGCAATAAATGATATGACTGGAAAACAAAACCCATATCTCTGTTACGGATCTCCGCACGTTTGATATCGCTTAAAGCATATAAATTTTGGCCATTAAAGATCACCTGGCCTTCCTTGGGAGCGTCGAGGCCTCCTAAGATATGCAGCAAGGTTGATTTACCAGCACCTGACGGACCAACGATGGCAACGACTTCGCCCGCTTCAATAGTCAGGTCAACACCTTTGAGCACTTGCAAAGGGCCTGGGTAAATTTTCTGGATATTAACTGCTTCAATTAACATATTATTCATATCTCAATGCTTCCACTGGTTCAAGATTGGCTGCCTTAAGCGCCGGGTACACGGTTGCGACATAGGTGATGAGCATGGCCGATCCCACGATCAATCCCACATCTGACGCCTGGATCACGACTGGCAAATGGTCGATATAATAAATATCCTGGGGCAATTTAATGAACTGATATTTCTTAAGCAAAAGGATGACGCTGACCCCACCTGTGAATCCCCAAAATGTCCCCATGGCTCCGACGGCCAGACCTTGCCAGGTAAAGATACGACGGATACAGGCCCGTGAAGCACCAATGGATTTAAGAATACCGATATCCTTGACCTTACTGGTCACTGTCACGATCAAGGTACTGATGATATTAAATGAAGCGACCAATACGATCAGGGTCAAGATCACGAACATGGCGAATTTCTCCAAAGCCAAGGCTGCAAAAAAATTAGCATTGGATTCCATCCAGGTGCGCACCAAATAACTGAAACCAATATTCTCATAAATCTCTTTCTTAACAGCAGGTGCTTGGTCCGGATCTTTTAATTTAAGGCCAATGCCAGTCACCGTTGGTCCTATATTAAAGATCTGCTGCGCCTTGGGCAAGGTCACCAGGATCAAATTCATATCGTAATCATACATCCCTGACGTGAATATCCCTGCCACCTTAAACTGAAAACGCCAACTGGAACCAGCAACACCCGACGCTGGAGCAATGATCGTCAGTAGATCCCCCACATGATAGCCATAAAATGAGGCCATCTGAGAACCGATCAGGACACCGTCATTCTTTAGATCCGCAACCTTGACCTTATCCGCCAAATAGCTGTTGATACGGGTCACCGCCCCTTCGGTCGAAGGATCTACCCCGCGTAAGATCAGACTCGTGGCGCGGGTACCCTCCTCGAGAAAAACATTGCCGTGAATATAAGGTGTCGTGGCAATAACACCAGACAAGGACCTTAAGCGCTCATTTAATTGCTGATAATGTTTGATCCCGGTTTCACGCTCGACAAAAATATGCGCGTTAGCACCCACGATCTTTTCACGCAGGTCATGATCAAAGCCCGTCATCACACCAATGACAATGATCAAGGCCATGACGCCGATGGCAATACCGGCAACAGCCACAAAATTAATGACAGCAAGAAATTTGTCTTTCTTTGCCGTGAGATACCTTAAAGTTAGCCACCACTCAAAATTCATGATTCTTTTTGCTCCGCCTTCATTAATGGGAATAAAATAACGTCCCTGATCGACGCTGAATTGGTCAACAGCATGACCAAACGGTCGATGCCGATACCTAAACCACCCGCTGGCGGCATGCCGTATTCAAGTGCCCGCACGAAATCCTCATCAATGCTGCGATTGCCTGTTTCCACATCGTCATCCAGATCAGCCACGAGCCGCTGATACTGTTCCTGTGGATCATTAAGCTCAGAATAAGCATTGCCTACTTCCATGCCCGCGATAAAAAATTCAAAACGCTGGGCCACAGCCGGATTATCTGGTTTTGCCTTGGCTAATGGCGATAAAAATGTAAAGTAATCCAGCATGAATACCGGATCAGCTGACTGATTTTCATCCAGGACATCTTCGACGATCTTCATGATCGCTGAACGTGTTAATTTTTCAAGCTTAAAGCTGCCTGCTTTCTTGGCCTTTACCTTGGTCAACATCATCTCGGCAGTATCCTCTGGATTGATATCAAAATGTTCTTTGACAACACCCGCAAATGAACGGCGTTTCCAGGGGGTTGTAAAATCAATCTCTTGACCCTGATAATTGATCTTATAAGTACCGTATAATTTAAACACTAAAGAACTGATCAGCTCCTCGGTGATCTGCATCATGTCCTCAAAATTGCCATAGGACTGATACACTTCAAGCATGGTGAACTCAGGATTATGCCGTGTCGAGATCCCTTCATTACGAAAATTACGATTGATCTCATAGACTTTTTCAAGCCCGCCCACGAGCAAGCGCTTCAAATAAAGTTCAGGCGCAATACGCAGATAAACATCCATATCCAGGGCATTGTGTTTGGACTTAAATGGTTTGCCGCGGGCGCCACCTGCCATGGGCTGAAGCATGGGCGTCTCCACCTCCAAGAATCCTTTTCCGTCGAGATACGAACGGATATGAGACACAATATGACTGCGTTTGATAAATACATCCCGCACTTCAGGATTGGCGATCAAATCTACGTAGCGCTGACGGTAACGGATATCCACATCTTTGAGGCCATGCCATTTCTCCGGCATTGTCTGCAAAGATTTGGCAAGCACTTGGTATTTGGTCACCCGGACGCTATTCTGTCCTGTCTTGGTGGTGAATGTATCGCCTTCAATACCGATGATATCGCCAAGATCTAAACACTTCAGCATCTCGTAGCTATCTGCCCCAATATTATCCCCTTTGACAAAAAGCTGCATGCGGCCGGATTGGTCCATCAAATCCATAAAATGGACCTTGCCCTGGTCACGGTTGGCCATGATGCGCCCCGCGATCACCACATGAACACCCTCTTTAAAATCTTTCAATATATCCGCAATGGAGTGCGACCGTATAAAACGCTGGGCATAGGCATCAATGCCCTTAGCCTTGAGCGCGTCTAATTTCTTTATCCTAACAGCTTTATTTTCATCCATTTCCATCATTTAACACCCTCTTCTGCACAGTAAAATATTTATACAATTTATATTACGCGTGAAGCGTTTATTATATAGAAATAAGACGGGGGTGTCAACCCAGGATTATGGTCTAGGATCGTCATATTTGAAGAAAAAGGAAAATACAATTAATATGGACAGCAGCGCTTGGAAGACGGATAATTTTTGTAACTTTTCTTAGCTGATGGCGTTTAATAATTAGAGGGCTTACTCTAAATGAGACTTAAAAAATAAGGAGGAATTCATGATAGATAAAAAGACAATGTTTCTTTTAGCCGGCAGCCTTGTATTGCTTTCCAACATTGCCTGGTCTCAGGGATATGGTTCCGACAGGATGTTAAATATTGCTTTTGCTTCTATTGGTCATTCCGCCAAAACCGGCCCTGCCGTTGTCGGGAATCCAGGTGATTATTGGAACCCTGTACACCCTGTGGAAGGATATAATTACCAAACAGACACTGATAAAATAAACGATGTCACAAAAAGAGGGCTAAAATTTGCTAATGGAAGGCCAAGTTCAATAACACTTCGCATGGTAAACCTAGGCGGCGGTTGGGCGGGGCCCTGGGCTATTCATGATCCCATGTTTAATAATATCAATTATCAATATGATATTTATCGCGGGAATAACGGACAGCCTGCTTTTATGTATATTTCAGACATTCACCCAGGAAGTTATGATCTGTATTTGTATGGGCCGATCGGACGGTATCAAGTTTCTGTCAATGGACGGCCATACGGCAGAAAGGACAGTTCCCAGAATGAAGAGATCGTTAATAATGCAACACAATGGGTTGAAGGCGTTCATTATCAGGTATTCTCCGATATGATCATTACCCCCCACGATCAAATTGAAATCGACCTGATCCCAAGCGATAATCGCACCCATGATGCTCCGATCAGCGGACTACAATTAGTCCCTTCAGGGACTCCCATTGTCAACGGAGTACTCTATGGAATGGCCGCAAAGAACTACATTCAGCAACATGATATAAAAAAACAACCCATCATCCGTAGAAACCCTATCATCGTGATCCACAGAGACCCTTTCATTCCCAATTACGATCGATGTGATGGCTGTTCTGTATCAGGTTCGTGTGTTCCCATCGGCTATCGCACCTCGAGCAATTACTGCGATGCCGGCGGGAAACTATACGACCTAAAAGCAATTTCCGTGCAATGTAATAATAATTTTGAGTGTTTAAGTAATCTGTGTATCGAGGGGCAATGTAGTTAAAATAGGGTATATTGAATTATGCCTTCATAGGAACTATTCCCTATTTTAACTTTTTAGGAACGAATGAAACCTGAAGATCTGCTCCGCAGGCAGCAGCTATTTTTCTAAGTAGAGGAAGGCTATACCCATTATAATCGCTATTTTCATAACGTGAGATAGCAGATTTAGTAGTTTTGATCTTTTTAGCTAATTGCTCTTGGGTCAAACGAGACTTGTGCCGCAATTCCGCGATCTTTTCTGAAATAAGAAAATCCTTATACCCTTCTTCAAATTTCTCTTTAAAATCTTTATCTTCCATTAATTTATCAAAGATAGTTTTGCTTTTAGTTGTTTTCATAATAAACGCCTCCTCTTGTTCGGAACTCATAATCCATTTTAAAATTAATTGCCCTAGCTAACTCCCTTTGATCAAGCTTTTGTCCATGTTTATGATAGGCATTAGTAATGATGATCTTTCTACCTTCACAAAAGAAATTAAAAAATCTCTCATCCTTCGGTTTAAATTCAAAGATCCTCTCCTGTCTATTAACTAATCTAAATTGGGTTTCATCAAAGATCTTTCCATTTTCTGCCATACCTTTAACCAAATATAAAAGTTTAAGCCTCACCTGTTCATCGACAGAAGAAAAATACTCTTTTGCTGGCATTCTGCCCTTCTCTGTAAAGTAAAACTCAACCTGAAACTTTTCTCCCTGATAAAAGACATACTCTTCTGGTGACGGACATCCCATTACGCCTCCATTTCAATGTTAGCATATTTGCTAACATTAGTCAAACTTGGATTAAACAATAAATAATGGATTATTAATCAGAAGCGGCGGGGATGGAACGGTCGGTAAGCTTCTTGTTATTAATTCTGCACGTTTACTTTATAAAGTCAAGCTGGAAAAGGATCGCTCTTCAGATTAAGACACATTTCCATGATCTCCAGACCCATATCCCACTGAAGACCCGCTGTCCACTGAAGGCCAAACCCCTGTAGAAGAAGATTCCCCTGAAGAACCAGGCTCTCTTGATTGCGCAAAGCAAACACCTGCTGCACTTATTCCCAGGATCAAAAGCATGATAATTTTAATTCTCATAAACTCTCCTCCTATTTTATGGATCGAGCCGGTACCAATAACGAAATTTCTTCTTTTTAATTTTTGTGCCCTTAAACCAGTAATTATATAACTGAACAACAGAACCCTTGAATTCTTTAAAAGTAAGGTCACCTTTCAATTCATTGAGCCAGGCGCTGGTAATGACGATCTTCCTGGGGTTGCCCGGGACCACATGATCAAACTCCAAAAAATAAGGATCGCTTTCATCGAAGACATCAAGCTCAATTCCAGTATAATAACAGACATAGCCATACTTGCGAATATACTTCCAGGTAGCATTACGGATCTCAGACGAAAATCGCTCGTCCGACATCCGAGCGCTGAAATGAGAACAGGTGCGGCAATAAATGGATTTGATGGAGAAAACCGGTTTTCCGCAGATGCAGCATTTCTTGACGAGATTCTTTGGTATAAAGCACCTCAACTTTTTCGGGGCAGCAAAGGATTACTCCA
>Ga0206797_1163_pt1 | contig 10316 bp, 12 predicted proteins | sample Alteio_BWOrgCont_69_FD_152894 | JGI IMG/M metagenome (GOLD analysis project Ga0206797, IMG submission 152894) | Enriched cells from forest soil in Barre Woods Harvard Forest LTER site, Petersham, Massachusetts, United States -... | ecosystem: Environmental > Terrestrial > Soil > Temperate forest >...
ATTAAATGGTTTGAAGACGGGTTTTTGAATGTTGCATACAATTGTCTGGATCGCCATTTGCGCTCGCGGGCGAAGGATACGGCGATTATCTGGGTGGGCGATGAACCGGGACAAACGCGGCGGATTACGTTTCAAGAATTATATGATGAAACCTGCCGCATGGCGGCCGTGTTAAAAAACTTTGGCGTAAAGCGCGGCGATTGTGTGACGATTTATTTGCCGATGATTCCGGAGGCTGCGATTGCGATGCTTGCCTGTGCACGGATCGGCGCGGTGCATAGTGTTGTGTTTGGCGGCTTTTCTGCAAGTGCGTTGGCTGCGCGGACACAGGATGGTCGCAGCCGTGTTGTCATTACATCTGACATCGGTCGGCGCGGCGGCAAAACGGTGCCGCTGAAACAAAATGTGGATGAAGCGCTGCAAACCTGTCCTGAGGTTGAACACGTACTGGTTGTCTGCCGCGGTGATGGAGATGTGTTAATGCAATCGGGCCGCGACCAATGGTGGCATGACCTGCGTCCTGCCGCTGTGCCCGATATCCACGCGGAACCGATGAATGCCGAGGACGCGCTGTTTATTCTTTATACGTCTGGTTCCACAGGCAAGCCCAAGGGCGTCGTGCATACCACGGGCGGTTATTTGGTTTATGCCTCACTCACGCACCAGGTCGTGTTTGATACGGAGCCCGGTGATATTTACTGGTGTACGGCCGACATTGGCTGGATCACAGGGCATTCATACGTTGTTTACGGGCCGCTCGCGAATGGTGTCACCACCGTGATGTTTGAAGGGGTGCCAAGTTATCCTGATGCTTCGCGGTTCTGGCAGGTGGTGAATGAATTGGGCGTCACGCAGTTCTATACCGCGCCCACCGCCATCCGCGCCCTGATGCGTGAGGGTGATGATTACGTCACGCGCACCAAGCGCACATCACTGCGCGTGCTGGGCAGCGTGGGCGAACCGATAAATCCATCAGCGTGGCAATGGTTTCATGATGTCGTGGGCGGTGGACGCTGCCCGATTGTCGATACCTGGTGGCAAACGGAAACGGGCGGACATTTGATTACGCCATTGCTGCGCGCGACAAACCAGAAGCCGGGTTCTGCCACACTGCCCTTTTTCGGCGTGGAGCCGGTACTGGTGGATCCCAGCGGCATAGAAATCACCGGAGCGGGCGAAGGGTTATTGTGCATTCGTCAAAGCTGGCCTGGTATGATGCGCACCATTCTGGATGACCATCAGCGTTTCGTGAAAAATTATTTCGGGGTGTTTCAGGGGTTGTATTTTTCGGGTGATGGTGCACGCCGCGATGAAGACGGTGATTATTGGATCACGGGCCGCGTGGATGATGTGATTAATGTTTCTGGCCATCGTATCGGTACGGCAGAGGTCGAAGCCGCACTGAACATGCATGATGCGGTTGCAGAATCCGCCGTGGTCGCGATGCCGCATGCTATCAAAGGGCAGGGGATTTTCGCCTATGTCGTTGTGCGCGCTGGCGTAATGGTGAGCGATAAATTTCCTGCTGCTTTGCGCGCGGAGGTGCAGGCGCGCATCGGCGCGCTGGCGAAGCCGGATGAAATCCGCGTGGTGCCGGGCCTGCCGAAAACACGATCTGGGAAAATCATGCGCCGGATTTTGCGCAAGATTGCGGAGAACGATTTTTCTAACCTTGGCGATATTTCAACGCTTGCTGACCCCGGCGTGGTGGAGGAAATTATCAAATTACGTTAGAGCGGTGTAATGGGTTGGTTCTGTCACGGCACCAAGTGTGCGACATTCCATTCAATGATGCCGATATACCCATCGACGGCAGCTACCACAATCGTGCGGTTATTCATGTGCACAACCTGACCTGGTTTGTGATGGTGAGTTTCTGTCCAGCCAACCGCGTGTTTGATGCTGAGGATCGTATCATTGATCCGTGCCAGACTTTCAATTAAGCCAAAAGCCCGCAGATGGCGCCGAATATCTTCAACGGGCTTGGTAAAATCAATTAGGCGTTCTTTATCAGTTAATCTTGGCCAGTAACTGCCGCCGATCTGCGGCTTGGCATTATCCCACAGGGTGGTGAATTCACCTGCGACTTTGGCCGCCAGCCGTTTTGCCGCCATCTGGATTTTTAAATCCAGGCTTTCATGGCATTCATCTGTCGCCGTTGGAAAATTTTCGGCTGCCAGAATATCGCCGTGATCAATTTCAGGTGCCAATTTGTGACAGGTGACAGCCCAATTTTTGCGCGCCTCCAAGATGGCGCGCACGGTAGGATAGGGGCCGCGCGCCTCCGGCAGAGGTGCGGAATGAAAATTAATTCCGTATTTTAATGCTGGGCGCCAATCATCAATTCGCCAATTATAACTGGCGATAATGAGTGCATCACAACCATCTTCACCAAGCTGCTGAATATCATGCTTGGTCATGCGGGATAATTGAATTCCGGCTTTATACTGCTCAGCATAGGCGATAACGCCGTTGTGGCTTTCCGTATTCACTTTGATGGGCATCGGAACGGTAAATAATTTGACGGGCTGCCAACCAGCCTGAACGAACGCCTCAAATACTCCTAAATATCTGTCAACGGCGGCAATGGCAAAACGAAGCGAAGTCATCATGCTTTGTTAGCATAATTTTGGCCGTGCAGGAATCCTTCATTGGGAGAAATAAAGGACTCCTGCACGATATAAAATCTATTGCCTTACTGTCCTTGATGGTCATCACGGTGGTGATTTTCTTGATTCTGGCGCTCCTCGCGCCGGGCCTTTTGACCTGCCGCCCCATCCCGCCGGTCTTGATGTTCTTGGGTTTTAAGTGTTTTGTTGGCGCTGCCCAAATTCTGGCGGTCCGCTTGGAGGGCTGTTTTATCCGCTGTAACGGCGCTGGCATTGCCTGCGGCTTGGTCAGTCTTCAATTGCTGGCGTGCGCTGCTTAAAGCTGTCCGATCTGTCTGCACCGCACTTTGGTCAGCCTGCGTGGCCTGTTGTTTGGCTCCGCCTAGTGTTTGGTCGGCTTGTTGCAGTTGTGTGCGGTCTGTCTGCAAAGTTGATTTATCTGTTGCAACAGCGGCTGTGTTACCGGCCTGTTCATCCGTTCGTAATTGCTGGTGTTCGGTTTGGAGAGTTTGTTGGTCGCTTTGCACGTTTTGGTAGTCTTGCGTCACGGTTGCATTTTGTGCCCAGGCCGACCCAGCCAGTACTACAAATGCAAGAGCTGTGAGAGCTGATACTTTTAATTTCATGGGGTATCTCCTGAGAGCTGAGGTTGTGGCTAAAAGCGGGCTGGCCCCTTAACCGGAGCCAGCCCGAGCTGCTTGCTGCATTCGTGTCACCGGATCAGCATGCCCATTGTGTTGACCGTGAAAACTCTATCTGCCGTTTTAACGAGTGCGGCTGCATGAATCTCCGGCCGCACATTAAAATTTTTTAAGTGGCGGAGAGTAATGTTGACCGAATCGTAGAACCCTTGAAAGAATGCCTTTGCTGTAGTAATTTTGCTTGTTATTGGGTGATTAGGTGAATGCATACTTTTTCCTCACTCTCATGGGAAGGCTGTCATCGTGCAACCGCGTCGCGTTGAAATAGATAATAGTGAAACAGACCCTGAATTGCTTGCGCGGATTCAGGCTGGGGAGCGTGCGGCGTTCAGAGTTTTGGTGGATCGGCATAATTATCAATTTTACCGCGTCGCCTATAGATTTATGAATCATCAAACGGAAGCAGAGGATGTTTTGCAGGATGCATTCGTTAAATTATGGGAACGGCCCAACATGTGGCAACCAGGCTATAACAGTAGTTTTACGACCTGGTTCTGCCGCGTGATTATTAATCTTTGCCTAGATCGGCGGAAACGCAGATCGCCACTGGCCTTGGCAAAGACCATGGAGATGACGGAGTTTATGGATGACCACGCAACCCACGAAGAAATCATGATCCAGCGTGAACGTGAAACATTTCTGGAATCGCATATTGCCGCCTTGCCGGACCGGCAGCGCACGGCCCTGAACTTATGCTTTTATGAGGGCTTTAGTAATCAGCAGGCCGCAGAGATCATGCGCCTCAATGTCAAAGCCGTGCAATCTTTGTTGATGCGCGCGAAAACGAATTTGAAAATGCAATTGCAAAAGACGATGGGGGAGTAAATGAAACAAATTGAATTTCCAAATAACAGAATGGTTGAGGGTTTATTGCGGCAGCGTTCTGTTCCGCCGGCCAGCGTTAATTTGACGACACGCATCATGGAGCGCACGTTGCGTGTGGGCCGGCCATCGTCTGCGATTAATGTCGTACAATGGTTGCAGGAATTGTTGGCGGATTCCATACCGCTGCGGCCTGCCTATGTCTTTGCTACAGTTTTGATTGTTGGGTTTGCTATTGGCTTTACGCTGGCACCGGCATTGATCGTGGGTGATCAGCCCTCATCCTCACAGATTGTTTTAGCTGATGATGGAGAGATGCCCTGAATCGTTCCATCAAATTAATTTTTGCTGTATCCCTACTGCTGAACTTGTTGTTGTTGGGGATTGTGCTGGGCCATGTATGGGTGGGTGTCTCAGCCCATTGGCACGATGTGACTGATAATCTTGCGCAGAACCTACCGCCTGAAAAACAGCAGATTTTTACGACTGCCATGCAGCACATGAAACAGAATACCGATAATCTGTGTAAACAGATCGTTGCATCTCGCGATGTGGCGGCAAAGCTATTGATAACGGAGCCATTTGATCGTTCAGCCTACTTGGCACAAACCAAGTATATCCGGGGATTGCGCGCACAAATGCTGGAACAGCGCGCAACAACCATCGCGGATTTGGGGGCGCAATTCAATGCCGCGGAACGCTCGGTGTTGGTGGATTTGATTTACCGCCTGCACTCGCCCACTTGCCAGTCAGAGCGGCCTAAATCCTAGTTGTTCTCGTCAATAGTCTACGCTGACGAAATACAGGCCGCCTGGCGGTGCGGTGAGGCCAGCGGCGGAGCGGTCGCGCGCGGTAATAATGCTGGGGATGTCTGCGGCTTTGCGCTTGCCGCGGCCGATTTCAATCAGTGTACCGACCATATTGCGCACCTGATGATGCAAAAACGCGCGCGCGGCGCATTCAAACCAGATCTGCACATCGTGCTGGGTCACCGTAAATGCCTGCAACGTCCGTACCGGATTTTTTGCCTGGCAAACACTGCTGCGGAAACTGGTAAAATCATGCGGGCCAACCAATAGCGCGGCGCCTTCCTGCATGGCCGCCAGATTCAGGCGGTGCGGCACATGCCAGACACGGTTAACGAGTAACGCAGGCGGCATCCGGCGGTTCAGCACAACGTAACGGTAATGGCGTTTTTTCGCGCTGATGCGCGCACTGAAATGTTCATCCACTACCTCGGCCGCCAGCGCAATAATCGGATATTTGCGTAAATGCGCATTGATGGCATCGCATAATTTTATCGGTGCGATTTCACGCGCAATATCCACGTGAATCACCTGGCCGAGTGCGTGAACGCCGGCATCCGTCCGGCCTGCGACAATCGTGCGCGGGGTTTCAGGATTAAATGCGGCGAGCGCGCGTTCTACGATATCTTGCACACCCTTGCCGCTCGGCTGGCTTTGCCAGCCTTCAAATCGCGTGCCGTCATATTCCAGCGTGACTTTATAACGCATCATGCGCCTTTAATTTTAACGTACGCATTAACGTGCTGCCATCCACGGGCGATTTTCCCGGCCGTTGTAATTTCAACAGCCGCACCGCATTTGTGCGACAGGCGACCGTAAATTGATCGTCGATCAGCGTACCGGGCGTGCCAGATTCCTGGATGGTTTCTACCGATAAAATTTTAATGCGTTCACTATGATGCTCAAGCCATGCACCTGGCCATGGGTTCAGTGCGCGCACCATACGGTCAATGTCATTTGCTGATTTTTGCCAATCAATTTGCCCTTCATCCTTGCGGAGTTTATCGGCGTAGGTGGCCCCATCTTCGGGTTGGGGCAGGGGGGCGATGCGGCCGGTGGCGAGGTCATCGAGTAGTTGATTAATTTCACGCGCGGAAATTTGCGCGAGCGCGGTTTGCAATTTCGGCGCAGTCATATCGTTTTCAATAATCCTGGGATAGGTTTTTAATATCGCGCCGGTATCCAGCCCTGCGTTCATTTGCATAAAGGTAATGCCGGTTTGTGCATCGCCCGCCAGAATGGCGCGCTGGATCGGTGCCGCGCCGCGCCAGCGCGGCAGTAACGACGCGTGAATATTCACGCAGCCGAGCCGCGGTGCATCCAGAATGGCTTTGGGTAAAATCAGGCCGTAAGCCGCAACCACGGCAATATCGGCGTTGCGTGCCGTGAATTCGGCCTGGGCAGCGGCGGGTTTTAATGACGTCGGCGTATAGACGGGCAGGTCATATTTTTCGGCTTGTTGCTGCACCGGACTGGCGGTGAGTTTCATGCCGCGCCCTTGCGGCCGCGGTGGCTGTGAATAGACCGCAACGATCTCATGCGGCCCGTCGATCAGTGCACCGAGCGCCCAAGTAGCGAACTCTGGTGTTCCCATGAAAACAATTTTAAGGCGTGATGCGGCAACCATGGGGAAAACTATAACACATCTTCTAAATCTTTTTTCAGTTTTTTAAATTTTCTAATGGCCGTGTCGCGGCGCAGTTTGGAAATATGATCTAAAATCAATATGCCGTTGAGGTGATCAATTTCATGCTGCAAAACCGTGGCCAAAAATCCTTCGGCCAGGATTTCGTGCTCGGTATTTTGCGGGTCGGTATATTTCACGCGCACGCTCGCGGGTCGTTCGATGTCGGCATAAAAATCTGGCAAAGACAGGCAGCCTTCTTCAAACACATTTGGCGCTTCGCTGCGCCAAGTAATTTCAGGGTTAATGAGTTGCATCGGTTGTGGTGGGGCATCGTCGCTGCGCACCGGGTCAATCACCAAGACGCGCTGCGACACACCCACCTGGGGCGCCGCCAACCCCACGCCGCGCGAGGCATACATGGTTATCAACATGTCATCCAGGAATTTACGCAATTTATCATCGATTTTATTGATGGGTGCCGCGGCTGTCTTTAAAATGGGGTCGGGCGCGATGATAATCTTCAGCGGTTGTTTAGTCATTCGAACCTGTCCGAATTAATAATTCAGGTTTGCTGGGTGCGCGGATGGTGGCATCAATCGGTACAATTTCTGCAATCGGTTTGGTGATGGCGTCTACCACTTGCATGTCTTTCAGCTTGCGCGCGGTCGGCAGGAATGTCGTCTCCAATGAGCCCACGGATTTATTATAGGCATCCATGGTTTGCGCGAGGCGCTTGCCAATCGTATCATAATGCTCGCCGAATTTTTGCACAGCTTCGTAAAGTTTTTTGCCAAGCTCAGCGATTTGCCGGGCGTTTTCCGAAACATCCTCCTGGCGCCAGCCGAACGCAACGGTACGCAGCAGTCCGATGAGGTTCATCGGCGATGCCAGCACAACGCGTGATCGCGCGGCATACTCAAATAATGTCGGATCGGCGCGCAACGCGGTAGACAGCATGCCTTCATCCGGCACGAACAGCACCACAAATTCCGGCGACAGATCGCGGATACGATCCCAATAATTTTTGCTGCCTAAATCGGTGATGTGGGTTTTTAACTGCTGTGCGTGGCGCCCGATGGCGACGATGCGGTCAGCCTCCGCACGCGCATCGTCTTGGGCTTCTAAAAACGCAGACAGCGGTACTTTCGCATCAATGACGACGGATAATTTTCCGGGCAGGTATACTACAACATCTGGGCGTAGGTGGTCTTGCGCCGCACCTAAGGCAACTTGCGTGGCGTAATGCTGATTTTTTATGAGGCCCGAAAGTTCAAGGACGCGTTCCAACACCACTTCGCCCCAGGCGCCGCGCGGTTGCGGTGCGCGCAAGGCGCGGCCGAGCTGTCCGGTTTCCTGGCGCAAGACATCAATCAATGTGCGGAATTCCTGTTGCTCGACGGCGCGGGTTTTTTCAAGTTCGGATACGCGCATCATGTGATCTTGTAATGCGGTCTGCACCATCGATTGCACCGCAAGCAGGGCCGCGGGTTCGGTGGCAGCAGGCGCATCGGATCCGCCGCGGCGGGCTGTGAAAAAATACAGGGCAAAACCGCCAGCAGCGCCCAGCGCCAGCATGAGGAAGTGGGAGAGATCAAAAATCATGGGCCGAGGATACGATATTCCCGGCCCATGCTGCAATAACTATTGGTTTATTACGCTACGGATTCTTCGGTCGGCAACTCCGCGCTGGGCTGGTCATCCGGCTGTTCGCCGAACTCTGCCGCCGGTTTGGCGCGGCCACGGCCGCGCGGCGCGGAGGGTTCTTCGCCGGTTTGGTGCAGGAACATTTTGCCGGTTTTGAATTGCTCAGCCGCTTCTTCTTTACTGCGTGCGATATTGATCGTCACCGTCACTACCACTTCAGGGTGCAGCGCGATTTTAACATCGAATACGCCCAAAACCTTGATACCCTGATCAAGGCGCACTTGTGCACGGCCGACGGCAAAGCTGGCTTCGGCAGCGGCTTCAACCACATCACGGGCATTGACGGAACCGAACAAAACGCCTGTTTCAGACGCTTGGCGCAGCAGCACGAATTTTTGCCCGGCCAGTTTCTGGCCTTGTGTTTCAGCTTCGGTGCGGCGCTGGGCGTTGGCTGCCATCAGCGCTTCTTTTTGTGATTCAAAATAGGCGATGTTATCTTTGGTCGCGCGGAGTGCTTTATTTTGCGGCAGCAAAAAGTTGCGCGCAAAACCAGGTTTTACCGCAACCACATCACCGATTTGGCCTAATTTTTCAACGCGTTCGAGGAGGACAACTTGCATGACTATTCTCCCTTCACAGCCGTTGTGGCAGCGGCGGGCGCAGTCACATTTTGGTTCACGGCGCGGCGCGCATCACCAACGTAAGGCATTAATGCCAGGAAACGCGCACGTTTAATGGCAATTGCCAATTTACGCTGGTTCTTGGCAGCAACACCGGACAAACGTGCCGGCATAATTTTACCGCGCTCAGATAAATAACGTGCCAACGTACGGACGTCTTTGTAATCAATCTTTGGCGCATTCGGCCCTGTGAACGGGCAGCGTTTGCGGCCGCGCGGGCGACGTGGGCGCTGTTCGCCGTTTTCATCTGTGGATGGCACGACGTTGCGCGGGGTTTCATCATCGCGGTCGCGTCTTCCCGATGAAGACCGGGAACTAGAACTTCTTTGTGGCATGCTCATGCTTCTTCTCCTGTATCGCTGCTGTCGCGGCGCGGACGGCTGCGGTAACCGCGGTCACCCCGATCGCTGCCGAAACGGTCGCTGCCATAGCCTTCTTCCGCATCATCGCGTTGGCGCAGAATTGCGGATTGGCCTTCTTCGAATTCGTCAACTTTGATGGTCAGATAGCGCAGCACGTCTTCGTTAATGCGCATGGTGCGTTCCAGTTCATGAATGGCCTGTGGCGGCGCATCAAAATGATACAGGACGTAATGGCCTTTGCGGTTTTTGTTGATTTTATAGGCTAGGTTGCGCAGGCCCCAGCTTTCGGTTTTTGCGGTCTTGCCGCCGAGGGATCCGACGGTGGATTGCAGTTGTGCCGATAGTTCGTCTACCTGCGCGGTCGCTAAATCCTGCCGTGCGATGATCACGGTTTCGTATAATGGCATGTTGGTTCCTCTATGGTTAGTTCGGTTGTGCCGGACCAATTGCGGTCTGGTTTGCCGATTTCTGGCTATGCCGGACTAGTCCGGCATAGCCTTAGCCCCAGCCTGCCGGGCTGGAACAGAGAGCAGGAGCGGTTTATGGCACGGTTGGGGGAGAGAATGCAAGGGAAATCACGCTCTGCCCCGGGAGGATTTTAACTACCTGCCTATTGATAGTGAAAGGGATGATTTCTTGCGTTTGTACTCCGCATCATCTTTTAATATCCCTGCTATTTTTTTAATGACCTGTGAGTCAGATAGGTCAACGTACAAAGCAGTCGCTCCACCCTCTAGGGCTTGGGCGTTATACCGTCCAATATGGCACTTTTGCCTGCGATCATGCGGAACAAGAATTTGCCATGTGCCTTCATAAGAATGACCTGTGACAGGAATATTAGTGGTTATAAGTGTGGATGGGCCTATATTATTGTCCGTACCACCGATGGCATTAGAGACATAACGGAGGCCGTCGGTAGGTTTAAAAGTTAAATTTTCGAAAGATCCCTTAAGTTCCTTCAAAGCATCCATGATAAGTTTACAACGCACCTCAGAATTAGTCCAGAAGAGATCTTTTTCTTCCCTTGCACGCTTTTCTGCTAGTATTTGTCGTCCCGCGAGCTGG
>Ga0206797_1164_pt1 | contig 10257 bp, 4 predicted proteins | sample Alteio_BWOrgCont_69_FD_152894 | JGI IMG/M metagenome (GOLD analysis project Ga0206797, IMG submission 152894) | Enriched cells from forest soil in Barre Woods Harvard Forest LTER site, Petersham, Massachusetts, United States -... | ecosystem: Environmental > Terrestrial > Soil > Temperate forest > O...
CCGGACGGCAGGTGCATTGGTGGGCGTTAATTTCAAAACGGCGGCGTATTATTTTCAGCGCTTGCGCGAGATCATCTACCAGGCAACCGAAGATGAGACCCCATTCGCTGGCGAAGTTGAAGTGGACGAGAGTTATTTTGGCGGGAGGCGCAAAGGCAAGCGCGGTCGCGGTGCGGCGGGCAAGGTTCCCGTGTTTGGTCTTTTAAAGCGCAAAGGTAAGGTTTATGCGAAAGTGATTCCGAACGCCAAAAGCAAAACCTTGATGAACATCATGGCCAAAAGGATTGTCCCTGACAGCATCGTTTATTCGGATGCATTCCATTCATACAATATTTTGGATGTTGCGGGGTTCAAGCATTATCGGATCAATCATTCCAAATTATTTGCTGACAAGAAGAATCACATCAACGGAATCGAGAATTTCTGGAACCAAGCCAAGCGCCATATGCGTAAATTTAACGGTGTTCCCAAAGAGAATTTTCCGTTATTCCTAAAGGAATGCGAGTGGCGATTTAACAACCCAAATCCTAAAGTACAATTACATCAGATTAAACAATGGGTTAAACAACATCTAACCTAGTTATCTGGTACAGCCCCAAAGTTTATTGCATTATCTTTTAATAAGGAAATCCATATTAAAGGATCAATAATGGGCGAAGTTTGTATGCCTTTTTGCAAAAAGATTGTGTTGCTTAACCTGGGACCATGCCTGGACTGGAAAAAACCGTTTGTTTCCAATTATTCTCACGCCCCAGGTCTTTTTTGATACGCTCAAGATATCATGACCTTCAATAAGGATTTTTTTATTAGCTTCATGCAATTTCCATCTCATAAGATCGTTTTACGGCTAGATTTATCGGCAATTTAACGGCATAATAACGGCATGATAACCGCAAAATATCGACATTCCCATGGCTGTTAAAAAAGATGCCTTTGCACCGCTATTCAGGATTACGCCTGCTGTGGCGAATGCCTTGATGCATATTGAGGCAGTCAAACAGGCGATTACGACCCTCCCGATTACCCCGCGCGTATTGGCGAATTTACGCGAAACGGCGCGCCTGTTTTCAACACACTATTCCACCATGATTGAAGGCAACCGCCTGACGCAGAAACAAGTGGCGCAGGTTATCGGTGAAGATCAACACTTCCCAGGCCGCGAACGCGACCAGGATGAAGTTAAAGGTTATTACGCCGCATTGGATGAAGTGGAACGCCTTGCCAAGCGCCAGCAGCCCATCACCGAAAATACAATTCAAAAATTGCATGCATTGGTCATGGCGGGCGGCAAGTTACGCACAAAACCCACGCCTTACCGCGACGGCCAAAATGTTATCCGCGACAACCGTACACGCAGCATCGTCTATATGCCGCCGGAGGCCAAGGACGTACCAAAACTGATGCAGCAATTGGTAGCATGGCTGAACCAGCCGGATGACCTACCTGTGCCAGTTAAGGCGGGCATTGCGCATTACCAGTTTGCCACCATTCACCCATACTATGATGGCAATGGCCGAACGGCGCGGCTCTTAACCACGCTAGCATTGCATTTGGGTGGTTACGATCTGAAAGGTTTATATGCGTTGGAAGAATATTATGCGCGCGGTCTGAAGGATTATTACGAAGCACTGACCATCGGCCCATCGCATAATTATTATGAGGGCCGCGCATCTTCTGACATTACGAAATGGGTTGCTTATTTTGTGGAAGGCATGGCCGCCGCTTTTGAGAAAGTGCGCGATCAAGCACAAGCGGAGGCTGGCAAAGGTAAATCCGATCAATCAAAAGAGTTGCGTAATCTGGATGCCAGACAGCGCAAAGTGCTGGCGCTATTCCAAACATCGCGTGACATCAGAGCCAAGGATATCGCGGATTTGTTCGGCTACAAACCGCGCACGGCAACAGCCTTATGCCAGCGCTGGGTGAATGACGGTTTCTTGATCGTCGCCGATGCGGCAAAAAAATCCCGCCGTTATAGGCTCCCGGCTGCTTACGCGAAAATCATTGATAGAGCATAGGGCAAGCAGAACATACTAATAATTCCATATGGTACGTCTGTTCTGGCAATTCTGCCAAGCAACAAACCTCGTGGAGGCACATATGGAAATCCAACATTTAAATCAAACCCAAATAGCTGAACGATGGAGCATTTCCCAGAGAACGCTTGAACACTGGCGCTGGGAAGGGACTGGCCCACAATTTCTGAAACTCGGAAGAAGGGTTGTTTATCGGCTGAAAGAAATTGAGGCTTATAAAGAAACAAATCTTTCTCATATTCAACCTAAGCAAGTTACTTATAAAAGATCAGCTTAGATTTATCTGATAAGCAAAGTGGTGGCGCATTGGCCGCGCCACCACACATGCGGCACGTCATCTTCCCACTCGGTGATCACGATTCGATTTAGTTGTTGAAAATCAAACCAAAAAACCCCTGGGCGGTATAGGGCATCAGTTGGTATGAACGGAATTCTTCGAGCCATTGACTCTGAGAAAACTATAAACTGGCAGAAAATTAAATCCGTTGTGACTCATTTACCTAAAGCTTCAGCGAACCACCTCTCGGCTTTAACCGTACAGAATGATTTAATGATGAACGATCAACCCTTTAGACTTGGCAGATTGCCTGGAGGCCTTAGCTTTTCTCTTTACTCTAAAAGACATTTTACAGAACCTTTATAATTGATCAAAAGCGGTTATCGCCTATATTGCCCGCCTAAAAACAGCACCTTGAACATAACCGAATGTACGCACACATGCAACGCACGAAGACTTACGATTGTATGTGGCGGATATTGCATTATCCTTTAATAAGGAAATCCATATTAAAAGATCAGTAATGGGCGAAGTTTGTATGCCTTTTTGCAAAAAGATTGTGTTGCTTAACCTGGGACCCTGCCTGGACTGGAAAAAACCGTTTGTTTCCAATTATTCTCACGCCCCAGGTCTTTTTTGAGACGCTCAAGATAGAGACGGTGCACGCACAACTGTCTCGCTTGTTCTTGGGTTGCAAGTGGAAGCCATTTGAGAGCCACTTGCACAGAGTGTTCCGACCTTACCTTTCCCAATGATCCTGCGGCCTCATCTCCTTCACGCTTTAAAGACCTCCCAACGGATGCCTGAATATTTTGGAAACGTTTTTTTACAATTTTAGCTTCATCTCCAAACGGATTAAGTTCCAGCGCCTTAATAACATCACCTTCCGTTAACCATTCTGACGTTTTCAGCATACGAATAGACCGGCTTTGCACCCAAGTTTCAATGTCGATCGGCTCGCATGCGTGACAGTAACGATAAGCAGGTTCCAAAACATCGGGCGCAACATGAAATTCCGGTTTTCCTTCCGCATTTTTGAAAAACCCAAAGTCTTCATAGCCGAACTTCATTCCCTCCAACTCTATGCTGCGCGCATAAGCGGGACGTTCAAAGAAAGCTTGCTGCAGTTCTGTCCATAATGTTTCGAATTGCGTCTGCTGCTCATCCGTCTGCATGGCCAACCGCGCCTGAAGGCTTTGTTTTGTTAACAGCTCCGGCCTTGCCGCTATGGGATCAAGCCGCCCGTAAAGCGCATATTCGCAAACTGTTTTGTGTGACGTATCAATGCAAAACACGATGCCATCACCGTGTTTATAATCGCCAATACGCCGAACCGCAAACTTTTGCTTGCGAACAAAAATTGTCTCATCCTGAATGCCATCTTGGGTTTCAACGTACTTATCCCGCGCTTTGCGTTTTTCGTATGCCGCGGCCAAAGGTTTGTAAACCCTTTGATCCAAAATATCTGGCGCGATATTTAGCTCCGCCGCCATTTCCTCCAGCGAAAGCATATTCTTGGGCTTAACAGGCAGGCCTTGCTCATAAAGGTCTTGCTGCCGCAGCGCAGCAAACATTTCCATATGCTGCAACGTGTAATAAACTTTTACGCCGCGAATGTCCGGCCAGGGCTCAATCTCCGTCGCAGGGCCATAAACCCAGTTGGGTTGAGGGAAATCCCATTTCCGGAGATGGTCCGGGATCATATACATCCCGCCCAAAAGCTCTCCAATTACAAGCTGATCAAATCCGGGCAGATATGGACATAAATACAATGAAATCTTGTCGCCATACTTGCGGCTGGCGCGGGTGTGAAATTGAATAATATCATTGAGCGCACAGCTGATCGCATGCTGCACGGTCATTTCAAGCCCGACGATGTTCGTGCCTCGCCCCCAATATTTGCATTGTACAACGGCCGGGAGTTTGCCCGTTTTAACCAACTGAAGAGTGTCTTCATGCTCATAGGGGTCCATATCACCCCACACAACCCTAGCATAGCCGTTTCCAAATTCATCGTTCAGCATATCTGCGATATACCTGCCATGCTCAACGGTAACCCCTTTATGCAATTGCAGCATGTCTTGCAGTGGTTTTTTGGTAATGGGGTGTTTACCTTTTCTTATCATTTCAACAATTGATTCATCACTTCCGGTTTGCCGGATGAATTGCAATTGCTCCGCATCGGTGTAATCTTCCCAACGCTGCTTGTCTTTCACTTTAACCTTTGACTCAGGCAGGATTTCCGGCTGAAAAATAATATTGATGTGCTGTGCGATTTCGAGTCTATCGACCGCCTGTTCGTGCGGAATTTCAAACATCGGCTTCTTGCTGCCAAATAAATAATCACCAATACTTTTGCCGTTGCGGTAATTGGGTGTCGCTGTATAGCCAATCACCATGCACTTACCGAAGAAAGTCTTTTGAAAAAATTCCCGCGTCACGGCACCGCGTGGTTTCGCGTCCACTTCATCAATCTCCAATAAATCATAATCCTCAGCCCGAATGAGAGGTGCAGACACACCATTTCCCTGATGCGCGACCAGCACCTGCAAAGAGTCGTGAACAATGATGAGAATGGGTTTTTCAAGCGCAGCTTGTTTTTCTTCGGGTAGCATGTCGGCGTGATAGATACCCACATGTTTTTGGGTGATTTTATCGCCAAAAATACCGCCCTGCCGGTCTTCCCCCAAAGCCGTATCCGCCCATTGATCGACGAGCTGATTGGTTGGAACGGAAATAATAACTCGCTTGCCCAGAACAGGATCGCCCAAGACATAGCGTCCATCCAGCATGGTATTGATGCCAACCACGAGATCAAGCGCCATGACCGTCTTACCCGAACCGCCCGGTGCGACACCAGCACCCTCCGATACAAGGTTGCTGCTTCCCTCTTCCGTTTCATGGAAGTAGGCCACAGTGGCGTGAGCAGCCTCTTGCTGGCTGCCCGGCCGCAGCACATGGTTGCCGCGTTCCAGATGCGCGTCGTACCGATCTCGCATGGCAATGACGTTATTGTTGAGGCTGATACCGACCATGGATTATAATCCAGGCTCAGGTTGTGCGCCTGCTGATTGTTCTGACCGCACGGGCATATACCAATTTCTGGAAAGCTGGGCACCAAACTGCGCCTCATAAGCTTTCTCAACGGCACGTCGGAAACCATTGCGCGCCGTTGCTGTGTGGTATTTTTGGGGGCGCTTGCGGTACCCCTTGTATGGGTCCTCGGAAGCGTAAATTTCATCAAGGGCGAGGCGCAGGTCATGCTGCACCTTACCTACGAAAACCTCCACCTCCTGTCTGTTATCTGTTGGAAGCGTTACGGAAAGATCAATGAACTGGCGACCGTCACCGATGCTTTCTCGCAGCGGCTCCGGCACAGCCGTTACTGTTTGCCCGTAATCCCCCGTCATGGTGCGCTGCAGGCGGAGGGTTGTGGTTATACATTCACGCACGTCGGCATTTGTCACTTGTACAACACCGACCCCCACGTCTTTTTCATAGCGCATCATATCATCGAGAAAGTGCTGCAGAGGCTCGCTGCCAACAAAGACCTCTGGCCGCCCCCCTTCGACACGCGATATTTCTTGCCACCGTGCATCGGGATTCTGATACAGATATGCTTGCAAATTCGGCAAGAATCCTTGAACCATTTGCTCACCGGAAGGAAACTTGACACCGCTTAAGGATTCTATTGCGCGGGCTTTTGCCAGAGATTCATCGCGTGTATGCAAATTCACAAAGCGTGACCTAATCTGTCGACCCCGTGCGCTATCATTATTATCCCCCTCATAAAAATCGAAGCACATGTTCCATGAAGGGTTATCGCCGCCGATATCCATACCCAGGCGGACGGAACTTAATGTGATTTTGCGCGAATTGTCACCTTCACCCACATATAATTTAAGATCATCCTCGAAACCGGACAGTTTGATCCAACGCCCTTCTACCCACGAATCCGTTGCTTGCCTGAGGGCATATTCAATATCGTCCTTTGTACGCCACTCTTTATTCTGTCCGGCTTGATTCAGCAAATTCAAAACCAATTGCGCACGCCAGTCACGTTCGGCAATTTCTGCTTCATTTTTATCTATGGATGCCAGCCCCAAAGGCACGCCAATGGTAATGTTGCGCGGTTCAGGGCTTCTATCATAAACATCTTCAATAGTAATTTCTAACACATAAACACCATTGGACCGCTCTGTAATTTTTGTCTCGCGCAGATCTGGCTCATAAGCATAATGAGGCAGCGCAATATGCGATCCTATCTTGCGGTGGCTCATGCCTGAAATGTTATAAGCCGGATCAATGCTTGAATGATTAAGGACACAGCTCTGAACGGCCATTTTTAAATCAACGGCATCTTCCAGGGTGTAGGTTAGTCCCCTTTCGTGGAAAGAATCGCCATAATCATCAAGAACAGTGTTATACTTACGCCCATTACCATTGGAAAAATGAAGCCTGATAGGAAGGCTCGGTATTTTGAGATCCAAAAAACATTCGAACAAACGGCACCCTTGATCTACGGCCTGAATTGCGATGGCTTCGGCATCCGCCTGCAAGTACAACTTTGCCACCTCAAGTGCCTCTGCGCGCAGTCCTGCGCGTTGCTGCAATTCCATTTCCGTATAAATCGGCCCTGGAAGCGAGAGTTTCGGCGCATCACCCGCGGCGATAACACTTGTAAATTTAGCAGGAACGTTTTCAGGAGGAATAATTACTCCAGCCACGGGGATGCCATTATTAACGATAACCACAACATCAGGCGTATGATCGATGCTTGCCTCTAAAACAGACTCAATGCCCTTTACCCTATTCAGAACCGCGCGCGCCATCCTGATACTGGCCTCACTTTCTTCCAATACTGCGGCATTGGTCATTAGACCCGCGTTTATATCCCGGAGCTGCCCTAACTCCTCATCCGTCCCCAACAAGCTGACAAGAATGGTTGGGGACGCCAAAATAGCGGCTCTCACAAGTAAATAGCGGTCTTTGTGTTGTTCAGGCAGATCATCTTCGGTAAGAGAATGGAAATCCGCCAGGGTCTTCGCTGCAGCTGCACGGTCTGCCGTATCTTGCTTGGGAATTTTACCATTCCCTGTAACGCAGACATATTCCATGCGGCGTAAACTGGCCTCAGAAAATAAAACATCCCCCAATATCCGATGGTCCGCAAGTTTGGCATTGAGCTCGGCAGCCACTACATCAATATCCTGCCGTGCATGCTGCGCGCCCAACATTTCACGGCGGGCAGCTTCGCGTGCATCCACATTATCAGCACGAATAGTCTCCCATTCCTTGCGCTCAGCTCGTCCAGCATTTCTTGCAATTCTAGCGTATACTTGGTTATTCTGATCTATTGCATAAGATGCAGGTTTCTGCCCTTCTTCTGCAATTAAACGCAAGCGCTGGGTTTCCGCCTCCGCTTCTTTCTTTAGCCTTACATCTCGCTCTTCCAACTCATCCGGCCAAAGGTAGGCGTTAGCCTCCAGCCCCTCGAGCACTATAAGTTCAGCACGTAGGATGCGTTTTGCATCTGCGTCTAAATCTTGTTTTTCCGCCAGGAAAAGCACGGCATTGTGAATGGCGGCACTGAACATTTCTGTGATATCTGGGCAGACAACTTTGCGACTCTGTCCAATCAAATCAAACGGAGCACCGCTCTTAAGTAATGCGAATGGTGTTTGCCCTGATGTATAAGTCTGCAAAAAGAGACTATCTACAGGATAAACGTGAGAAGTTAAAAAAGAATACGGCTTGGAAAGTATTTTTCTGTAATTCTCGCAGAGCTCTTTTATGGTTCTTTCATGTGGCATAAAATCATCAATGTTCAAATCATCATTGCCAACTCCCAGAAAAATAATATCGTGTAATTCTCGCAATGCCTGATTGAATGAAGTGCTATAATTTTGATTTTTTCTGGATTTAGGAAAGGCTCCCAAAGCCGTAACAGCTGCCAGACGAATATCATCAATATTACTGGGAAATAAAATGAAATCTTCCAGGGCTTCCCCATCTCTTTGAGCATGAATATGATTAGTAATGGCCTCCCTCAAGCCATGCTGTGCCAACATTGCGTCATACTGCGCATTCTCTAAGAGAGCATATTGCTGCGATGCAACAACCATTTTTTGCTGATTGGCGTATAATCGATAATGCTGGTCAAAAGAAGTGGATGTAACACCAAGCATTCCAATAATGCGATTCAACTGACCAAAATATGCCTGCTGTGGGGCTGTTAATACATTCGAATTTATGGTGAACTCGGTTTCTACAGTTGCGGGCACATCTAAAGGCTCACCTCGTAAATCCGCAATTTCTGCCTTTATATCATTTTTAAACCTCGTCCATGCTAAATAAGATATAGGGAATTTATCTCTAAGTTTTGGCGTTTCAATTTTATCATCGGGAACAGTAAGAGATCTTCCATCTTCGAGAGGGTATTGCCACGAAGAAGGAATGTCATCTTCTAAGATAGAGGTTTCTTCTGCGCGGGCCTGTGTTAATTGCTTTGGTACAGTATCATGCCCACTATCATGCATCGAAGCGGCTTTTACCCTGTCTATTATCAGGCCCTTAGCATTTGGACTTAATAGAAGCTTAGGGTCTATAAAAATTATTCGTGGTTTATTACGATTCCCGGCAGGCCAAATTTCTCTTTGTGTATTCTCCGGATCAAGTGCAAACCGAACGCCTTTCTGACGCGCTAAATATTCAACATCTTGATCCCAACCTTCTGTATTAAAGCCAGGCGGGAAAAACTCCGGCTGATCCAGGGTAAAGGCGCGGTATTCCAATGGAAGCTGAAAATCAGTATTTTGAATAATGGCATTCTTTTCCTTAAACCCAACCCGCACCATATCATCAATAAATCCATCATAGTTTCTTGCAAAATAAGGCCATTGCTCTTGAGGAAGAGGCTTTACCTCGGGCAAATCTCTTATGGCCATAATAAGATCAGTAGCTACATAATGGGAAATATTAGAGACTATCATCTTCTCACCTTGATAGTCCCACTCTTTATCCTTTTCCTTGCTGATTAGCGTGCTGCCAGCCGCATAATTCTGTAAAATATTGAAATATAATTCTCGCCCCCTTAAAGATCGGACTCCAGAGGGCATTTTGGACTGAAAGCTATCATAAAGAGTTCGATGCTTGGGAAAAAGCACCATTGGATCAACATCTTGAAAGCGTCCCAATGTCGCATTTAACTTATGCACGAAACCGGATAAAATTGGATGGGGTGTGCCACTATAATTTAAAGCTATCAGGCAACTATTCATCAACCGAATACGAAATACCCGATCAAAATCATCTGCGGATATATTAAACATATCCAATACCGCATTGATATTTTCAAAAACCCTGCGCTGTTCGGGCGTGGATTGATCCGATATTTCAAATCTCTGTAACATTGTTATCTTTTCTGAGTTGTTTGTTGCTATGGGCTTTGTGGAAATTAGGGAGATTTTAATGAATTTAGCGCCTTAAAATCAAGTTTTTAATGCCCGCTTTACTTTCAACCGCCGCTGTTCTTGGCTGAAGAATGGGCTTTCATATCCATGTTGTACTTGAAGGGCAAGAAGCGCCCGCAAAAGCAAGATGAGCGTGCAAGACGTAAATATAGGAATTAATTCCTGGAGCGGGTGAAGGGATTCGAACCCTCGACCTATACCTTGGCAAGGTATCGCTCTACCCCTGAGCTACACCCGCATTTGCCAAAGGAGCTTTATAAGACCCACCGTCCAAATTGCAAGCAATCTTCTGAAGCTAATTAACACCGTCCTGCTATTGTAGGAGATTGTTGCAATTTACATATGTATTTCAATGGCTTGAAGGCTGCGCATTTGGGTCGCTAGTGAGGGAAATTGTTGGAGCAACCGAATCTCTGGTGTGTACTTCAGAAACGCACATGGCGCAGCTAGCAAGTCTTGACCGGCTATGTTT
>Ga0206797_1166_pt1 | contig 10086 bp, 11 predicted proteins | sample Alteio_BWOrgCont_69_FD_152894 | JGI IMG/M metagenome (GOLD analysis project Ga0206797, IMG submission 152894) | Enriched cells from forest soil in Barre Woods Harvard Forest LTER site, Petersham, Massachusetts, United States -... | ecosystem: Environmental > Terrestrial > Soil > Temperate forest >...
AAACGTCACGCATTTGCCGATGTACCGGCGCGCGCGATTGGGCCTCGGATACTTACCGCAAGAAGCCAGTATTTTCCGCCAAATGTCGGTTGCGGAAAACATCATGGCGGTGTTGGAAGTCGTGGAACCCGATGCCGATGCGCGCCAGGCGCAGCTGGAAAACCTGCTCGCGGAATTTCATTTGACGCATTTGCGGGATGGCCGCGCGCTGGCGCTTTCGGGCGGGGAACGCCGCCGCGTGGAAATTGCGCGCTGCTTGGCCGCGCGTCCGAATTTTATTTTGCTTGATGAGCCGCTGGCGGGTATTGACCCTATCGCCGTGTCCGACATACGCGAATTGATCGTGCATCTCAAACGCCGCGACATCGGCGTGCTGATCACCGACCACAACGTGCGCGATATGCTCGGCATCGTTGACCGCGCTTACATCATCCACGATGGGCGCGTGTTAATGCACGGCAGCCCCGACGAAATCGTCGGCAACGCCGAAGTCCGGCGCGTCTATCTGGGCGAACGGTTTAAGTGGTAATGAAGAAAAGCCTTAAACTGGTTGACTCCGACAATTCAGCAGGTGTATTTCCAATTACTCAAATTCAACAGGAGACATAGCAATGACCATATCGTTGGACGATATAAAATCTGAGATTAGAAAAACAGCAAGGTTTGTTGGCAGGGACGTACCAACCGCCCATGCGGTGAAAAGTGTCTTGGAGTGGGCTTGGAAAAAAGGTAATGATGCGCAAAAAATAGAAGCAAGCGCTTTCGCTTATGACCTCGTAAAAACTGGCAATGATTTGGGCAACCCCACCAAGCTGGATGCCAGTACAATTGATGTCATTGTTAGAAATGCGCATCGCCATACACATGACGACCAGATTGGTGTTATTTCAGAAGCACTTAAGCTTATAACAAAGGAACTTCAAATTATCCCCGTGGCTAGACGAATTAATTTATACAGTGATCCTGCCACCATCGCTAAATTGTTAATTATATCGCATAAAACGAGCACTGAAACCATGGCAGCCATTGAGAGTTGCCTTCAAAAATGTGAAAGGGATGCAGCTTTAGATATTGCCAAAGTAATCCTTGAATCTAGTAAAGCAGAGGTACGTGTTTCTAATCGGGCGAGACGATGGATTCCTGCGGTAGCTAATTTGGGAACGGTATTCACACCTCAAACCTAAACAGGTTCTCGGAGAAATTCCGACATCAAGCCCTTGCTTCCGGCGGGTTTTTCAGGCAAAACCTAGGGATACTGGCCTGCCCATGGGGTCCAGGGGGACGAGCGCATGAAATTAGTTATTGACCGTAATGCATTGGTGAAGACTTTGGCCCATGCACAAAGCGTGGTTGAGCGCCGCAACACCATCCCCATCCTCGCGAATTTGCTCCTTCAGGCCGACGGCCAGAACTTGTCGATCTCTGCCACCGACATGGACATTCAAATTATCGAAACCGTGCCCGCAACGGTTTCTAAATCTGGATCCGCTACCGCGCCCGCGCATACGCTGTACGACATCGCACGCAAATTGCCCGAGGGATCGCAGGTAGAATTATCGCTCGCGTCCGGGTCGCCGGTGCTCACCGTTTCCGGCGGGCGGTCGAATTTCAAACTCGGCTGTTTGCCCGTGTCTGACTTCCCGCAAATTTCCAGCAATGATTTCACGCGGCGATTCACGCTCGCGGCGTCCGAACTGCGCAACCTGATCGACCGCGCGCGTTTTGCGATGTCGATGGAAGAGACGCGTTATTATCTGAACGGAATGTATTTGCATGCCGCGCGCGCGGGCAACGTTGCGGTACTGCGCAGCGTAGCCACCGACGGGCATCGCCTCGCGCGCGTGGACATGCCGCTGCCCGAAGGCGCGGCGGAAATCCCCGGCGTGATTATTCCGCGCAAAACGGTAACGGAACTGCGCCGCTTGCTCGACGAAGACAGCCATCCGGTGGAAGTTTCCGTGTCCGACACGAAAATCCAATTCAAATTTGGCAACCTGCGCCTGACCAGCAAGTTGATCGACGGCAAATATCCCGATTACGAAAAAGCCATTCCTCAAGCGAACGATAATATTCTGGAAATCAACACGCGCGCGTTTTTGGCCGCAGTGGACCGTGTCTCCACCGTCGCATCCGACAAAACGCGCATCATCAAATGCAACGTCGACGGCCAAACAATGATGCTGTCCGCCAGCAGCGCGGAATCCGGCAGCGCGATGGAAGAAATCGAGGTGCGCTATGACGGCCCGCCGCTGGAAATCGGTTTCAACGCGCGGTACTTGCAAGACATTACCGGCCAAATTGACGGCGATGCGTGCCAGTTGCGGATTTCCGACGGCTCCCAACCCGCAATTTTGCAAGATGCCACCGATGCCAGCGGCGTCTACGTATTAATGCCCATGCGAGCGTAAGCCGCCCCATGTTCGGCATCAAGGCCGCATGCAAACAGGACAACATCGATAACGCAACGCTATTCACCATCCTGGTCGCGGCGCTCGGCTACTTTGTTGATATTTTTGATTTGGCGCTTTTCGCCATTGTGCGCGTGCAAAGCCTGAAAACGCTGGGTGTTACGGCCGATGCGATGCTCTCCACCGGTATTCTGATCATCAACTGCCAGATGGGCGGCATGCTGCTCGGCGGAATTTTGTGGGGCATTCTGGGCGATAAAATTGGGCGGCGTTCGGTACTGTTCGGCTCGATCCTACTTTATTCGCTCGCCAACATCGCCAACGGCTTTGTGCATGACATCAACACTTACGCGGTGTTGCGTTTCATCGCGGGCATCGGCTTGGCGGGCGAACTCGGCGCGGGCGTAACGCTGGCATCTGAGCTGTTGCCTGCGCGTCTGCGCGGATTGGGCACCACGTTTATCGCCGTGCTGGGGCTGCTCGGCGTCATTTTTGCAGTTGCTGTTGCGGCCTATACCGATTGGCGCATTGCTTACATCACGGGCGGCGTGATTGGCCTCGTGTTGCTCGCGCTGCGCGTGAACGTGTGCGAATCCAACCTGCATGAAAAACTGATGGCCGAAGCGCCCGACATCGCGCGCGGCAACGTGATGATCTTTTTCCGTCAACCAAAACTTTTCCGCCGCCTGCTGAAAGTCGTCTGGGTCGGCGCGCCGATTTGGGCCGTGAACGGATTGATTATCACCTTCACGCCCGAATTCGCCAAGGATCTGGGCATGACCACGCTGCCCACCGCGGCGAATGCCACACTGGCATTTTACATTGGCGGCTCAGTGGGATCCCTTTGCATTGGGTTGCTGAGCCAATATCTCAAAAGCCGCAAAAAAGCGGTGGCGATATGGCTGATCTGGATGGCGGTTAATGTCGGTCTTTATGTTTTAACGGCGCGCCTGGATGACACCCGCGTTTATTATCTGATGTGCGCGACCTTGGGTTTCGGCATGGGTTACTGGACCATTTTTGTCCAAATGGGCGCGGAACAATTCGGCACCAACATACGCGCCACCGCCGCCACCTGCGCGCCGAATTTCGTGCGCGGGTTGACCATCCCCTTCACCGCCGGATTTCACGCGCTGGTTCCCACATTGGGCGTCACGGCCAGCGGCGTGGCCGTCGTGAGCATTGCGATTCTAACAGCGCTGATTGCGCTCAGTCGCCTTCAAGAAACCTTTGGCAAACACCTGGATTACCAAGAAGAATAACCCGTCACTGCATAATTAAATCTTATTCACGCGGCGTTTCCGGGGTTGCCGCCACATAAAAGAACAGTAAAATCTGAAGCGTTGGGGCTCTCGCCCTGACAATCTCAAAAAACCCTAAAGCTTTAGGAGAGCTTCATGAATCTTCGTACCCTTTTGGCAACCGCTGCGGTTGGCCTGGTTATCAGCGCTGGCGCGTTCGCGGCAGATAATGCCATGGCACCCGCCGCTGCCGGCACCCCTGCTCCGGCGTCTTCCTACAACAGCATGCCGTCTCAAACGGCTGCAACCGCTCCGGCATCTTCTGCTACGGCTCCCGCTTCTGCGATGGCAATGAGCGGCCAAACGCAAAGCAACCAAACCGTTTTGCAACTGGCTGATTCCAACAGCCAATTCTCAACGTTGGCCAAAGCGATCCGCGCAGCCGGCCTCGAACAAACCCTGAGCGCACAAGGTCCGATGACCGTATTTGCGCCAACCAATGCTGCATTCGCAAAATTGGGCCCAGCGAAATTGAATGAATTGATGAACCCAGCCAACAAACAAGAACTGGCGCAAATCCTGACGTACCACGTCGTTCCACAAAACGTGACGGCCCAAACGCAAACCGCTTCGGCTGCTGAACCCGCATCGCTGACGACCGATGAAGGCCAAAAATTGAACGTGACCCGCCAAGGCAGCATGTTGCAAGTGCAAAATGCGCGCTCTGTGGGTGCACCGATGAACGCCAGCAACGGCAGCATCATCGCGATCGACAGCGTCTTGATGCCGGAAGCGCAAGCGAAAATGGGCATGGCGCCTGCACCGCAAAATGCGATGCAAGGTTCAAACAGCATGAACAGCAACAGCAATCCATCAACAGCTCCTGCTGGCGCGATGGCACCTGGAGCCCCTGCTACGCGCTAATTGCGTTAACCAGAAATGTAAGAGAACCGGGGGCATTGCCCCCGGTTTTTTTATGTAATAACGTTTTTCCCATGATGAAGAAAACTTACAAAATCGCTGTGGCGGGCGCGACGGGCAATGTCGGTCACGAAGTACTGCAAATCCTATCCCAACGGAATTTCCCCGCGAGTGAAGTGATTGCACTGGCATCGCAACGCTCGGCCGGCACCGAAGTTTCTTTTGGGGAGGATCACGTATTAAAAGTCGGCGACCTGGCAAAATATGATTTCACCGGCACGGATTTTGTTTTCGCGGCAGTGGAAACTGAACATGTCAAAGCACTGGTACCGCGCGCAACAGCGGCGGGAACAGTGGTGATTGATAAATCCAATGCTTTCCGCATGGACCCCGATGTGCCACTGGTCGTGCCCGAAGTGAACCCCGAGGCGCTACGCGGATTCACAAAAAAACGCATCGTCGCGACGCCAAATTGTTCCACGATTCAAATGGTATTAGCGTTGAAACCGCTGCATGACGCAGCGAAGATTCGGCGCGTGGTGGTAAGCACCTATCAATCCGTGTCCGGCGCGGGCAAAGACGCGATGGATGAATTATTCCGCCAAACGCGTGCGATTTTTGTGAACGACCCGGTGGAAAAAGAAATTTTCACCAAACAAATCGCCTACAATGTCATTCCGCAAATCGATGCGTTCATGGACAGCGGCGACACCAAAGAAGAATTTAAAATGGTGGCCGAGACGAAAAAAATCCTGGACCCGAGCATCAAACTCACCGCAACCTGTGTGCGCGTGCCGGTGTTCATCGGCCACAGCGAGGCGATTTGGGTGGAATTCGAAAACGAAATGGATGAACGCGACGCGCGCAAAATCCTTTCCAAAGCGCCCGGCATTTCCGTCGTCGACCACCGCGAGCCCGGCGGTTACGTGACGCCGGTGGAGGTGGCGGGCGAAGACAACGTGTTTATCTCACGTATTCGCCAAGACCCCACGGTGGAAAACGGCATTTCGTTTTGGTGCGTCGGCGATAATTTGCGCAAGGGCGCGGCACTGAACGCCGTGCAAATCGCGGAGACCATGATAAAAATGCAATTGGTTTAAGTTAAATTCCCGTCCACAAAATAAATCCGAATTCATTTGAATTTTTATGCCGCGCGCATAGAATTAGATAAGACATCCCAACCAGGAGCTTCTCATGCGCAATTCCATTTCCCGTTTCGGCAAACTTCTCTCTACAGTATTTCTGGGCGCCACCGCGCTCGCTTGCGTTGCCGCCACGCCTGCACATGCCTATTGGTACCGCGGCTGGGACTATGGCGGCCCCACGATCGTGGTGGGTCCCGTGGCACCTGCACCCGTGGTCACCTATGCTCCGGCCTATTATCCGGGGCCTGATTCCGTCACCATGCGCTGCGCAAACGGTCAAAACGTGACCGTCACGCGCCCAGGGGCTTCGTATAATTATTTGGTCAACCAGGCCAGCATTGCCTGCGCGACCGGTCCGGGACAACCCCAAACCATTTTTCAACCCGCGTATTAATTCTTTATTTCTAGGTTAGGATTCAATAAGCCTGACCCATGAAAGTATTTCGGCTGTTTTTTTCTACCCCTATCCGCCGCCAATATGGTAGGTAGGGCCATAGCAAAAGGAAAAACCATGCGCGAAAGAACTGAAATACTCCTTGAATACCTGGAAAGCCATGTTGAGGTTACTCGTACCCCTAAACCCAATGATGCTACCCGTGTTTTCGGCCATTTTGACATCATAGTAATTAAACCTCCTGAGGCAACCGAATTTACCAAATTGGTTGCAGCCGCTTATCCAGAGTCTCATGCGAGCTCCCGGGCTTCTTTGTTTTCCTCTAAGGGACTGGATTATTATCAACTGGCAGTTTGGCTAAACATTGATCAGAATCGTGATAGAGCTGATATGAACGCAATCCGCGTTTCTTTCCTGGCTGAACGATTTGGTTTTGTTTCTTTTTCTGATGACGCAAAAATAATCCCTGTTTCTGAGGACGCGCCCGATGTGTTTCGCGTACCCAGTTCCCCTGTGTTGATGAACAATCAAGCTTTCCATAGCAGCCCAGAGCAAGTTGCAGCGTACCATGAGGCATTGGGAATTAAAACCTTTAAATTTCGGAAACGATATTACAAAGTACCACAAGCACTCAATAACTTAGTGAATCTTCTTCAAACGATTCAGGATCGAGGCAAACGTCCCCCTGGAATGCCATCACCATGATTCCGGCATTTATGATGGGGATGAGTGATTAAAAAACATTCTCAACTTTTTGCATAGGCGCGCCTATAGTTTCCCCATGCGCGCCAAATCTGTTTTCTTTCACGTCATTATCCTGGCCGCCATCATCGGCACGGCAGCGCTGGGCGTGTGGCAATTGCACCGCCGCGAATGGAAACACGCGCTGATCGCGGAAACTTCGGCACGCCTGGGCCTGCCACCCGTTAACCTTACCGGACCGGTGGATGATCATTTTCACTGGCGTTACGCCAAACTGAGCGGTACCGTCGATTATACGCACGCGCTGAAAATTCCGCGGTTCGCAAAAGATATCCGCTGCGTGGCCGATGGCACGCACGGGATGATTATCGTCGCACCTGTGCGATTGGCGGATGGCAGCCAGGTTTTGCTGCGCACCGGATGGTTCCAGGGTGACGCGCTCGACCATCCAGCGCGTGAACACATTCAAATCATTGGTGTGATTCACCCTTTTATCTCACCCTGGATGGCGCCCTATGACGCAGCCAGCGATTCCTGGTTCCTGCCTGCGCCTGAAATGTATGACCATCTGACGCTGCCACGGCTCGACTATTACGTGGATAACGCATCCGGCGGCCAGAATTGCCATTTCCCGCAGCCGTTGTGGGAAGAGCCAGAACTTCCCGATAATCACCTGCAATACGCCATCACTTGGTTTGCGCTGGCCGCCGTGCTGACGGGGATGTATGCCTTTGCCCTAGTTAGGAAACCGTAAGGTTATTATATGTACCCTAAGGAAAGGCGGCATGGATATGAACTCGCTCCAAGGACAACTGTTAATCGCAATGCCCGGCATGACGGATCCCCGCTTTGCCGGAACAGTAAGCCTTGTGTGCTACCACAACGCTGAGGGCGCAATGGCGTTGATCCTGAATCGGTTGGTAGGAACGCTAACGCTTGATCAGGTGCTCGATGAGTTGAAATCCGATATCCGCCTGCGTCCAGAATGGCTGCGCGTGCATTTGGGCGGCCCGGTGGCGACCCAGCGCGGATTTATCCTGCACGGCACGGAATTGAATCATCCCGACAGTCACGCGGTGACATCCAATATTTCCCTGAACGCCACCACCGAGGGGCTGGAAAAACTCGCGCTGCAATCCAGTTCTTTGGCCGATATCCCATGGCGGTTTGCGCTCGGCTGCGCGAGCTGGGCGCCAGGGCAATTGGAAAATGAAATGCGCCTGGGTGCGTGGCTGACCGCGCCCGCGCCGCGCGAATTGGTGTTTCAGCGCGAATTGCCCTTGATGTGGCAAAGTGCGCTGCACAGCATCGGCATCCACGAACCTGCGATGCTGGTGGCGCAAACGGGGAATGCGTAAATCCGCCTAGGTTTCTTTTTTGCCCTTGGCACTCAGTTTCAGAAGCAATTCCGAAAGCCCGGATTTATGGGTGGCTGCTTCGCGTTCAATTTCCCCCGTCGGGCGGCGCAGCAATGCCTGGGCGATGCTGTTTTCCAGATCATTCAATAATTTCAGATCTTCGTCCGAAGAAATATGATGGCTCAGGTAATCATCTTTGGACATCATATAGCGGATGATAGCGCCGTAAAATTCGCCTGAATCGCACGTGCCGTCAAAGAACCCCTTGGGGAAATCAAACTGCGTTGCGCCGTCTTCGGAGAAATTTTTAGGAAGCGGGAGTGCGGATTCTCTGAACCCGCCCGATGATTTCTCCATTTTTTGGGGCGGCGGCGCGGCCGTGAATAATCCGGCCGCTTGCGGTCGAGCGCCTCTGGCGGGTTGATTGAAACTCTGGCCTGAGATGCGAATACCGGCGCTGACGCGTTGGCGCTGATGGTAATCCAATACATTCTGCAATAGGCCGCCCCGGTTTTTATTTTTGGGATTCTGCTGGATGTCTTCCAGAATATCGGGAAAAAACTCTTCGAGCACACGGCCTTGCTGCTCAGGCGAAATTTTATGGTCTTCGAGCAGGCTTCGCAGCATCGGGCCGTGCATCGCGGGCGGTTTTTCCAAAATGGATTCCATCCGCAGCGCTATCTCCATATCCTTGAGGGTCGCCTCCACCCCAAAAACACGAGCCAAATGACGGAGGAAGGACATGGGTGCGACCCCTTCTTTACGAAAGCCTAAACTGGTTCAGTTTATCAAAACTTCGTTACCAGAAGCTTCCTAAAAAAACGAATTACCAACCCGCCGCTTCGGTGGCAGGACGTTCCGCGGGCGGCGCAGATTCATCGCGCCGCGACGGCACTTGGTACGCCACCGCGCAATGATATTCGCAGTAGGACATGCCCTCGGTCCGGCCCGCGCCGCAGAAATGAAAATCATTTGTGCGCGGATCGCCGATCGGCCATTTGCATTGTTTATCCGTCATTTCCACCAGACTAACGGCGTGTTCGGAACGTTCTAAAGGTTCCACATAACGGGGACGGATATGCGCGCGCGGTGCGCGTGGCGCGGATACGCGAGATACCAAGCGCATCCCGCTGCTTTTCCCGCCGCCCTTGCGCGTCGCGCGGCCCGAAAGACCCAGGCGGTGCGCTTTTCCGATAATGGCATTCCGGGTAGTGCCACCCAGTTCGACTGCGATGCGGGATGCTGACAGGCCCGCCTCCCATAATTCACGCAACTGATTTTCGCGCTCTGGCGTCCACGTCATGAATGAATATCCCCCTGAGTTCTCATGAAACAGACTACAAAATGTGATGAACATTTTGTGGTCCGCTCCGACACAAGCTACAAGATGTAGCCGATTCATGAATCGCATCCAAGGGGGAGATGAAAAATATTTCATCTTGACGTTGATGTACCATTTGATCCGTACAAAAAATTCATGTTACGCGCCTTTGAAGCCCATGACGGAAACACTGAGGGTCGTGCTCGCCGTTCCGGCTGCAAAAAGCAATCCCATATGGGCCGAAGTAGTGTTATCACCCGTTTTGATGCAACAATTCTGGGTCGCATAAATCGCGATGGCGATTGGGTCTGCTCCGAACGCAGTGGGTTGGATGGAGTATTACCCTTCAACCTTCGCATTGTTGCAGGCTTCTTCGACCTCGCCGAACGTGGGCTGGAATTCGGACGGCACGTTTCCGCGCCCGATTTCAACGGCCACCTGGACCGCGCAGCCATGCAAATAGGAAACCAAAACATCACGGATCACGTAATAGATAATGGAATCTTCATCCGCGATGACTTTCATGCGCGCGGAAAACGGCCCCACCAATCCATAAGCCAAAAACACGCCCAAAAACGTTCCCACGAGCGCGCCGC
>Ga0206797_1167_pt1 | contig 9984 bp, 9 predicted proteins | sample Alteio_BWOrgCont_69_FD_152894 | JGI IMG/M metagenome (GOLD analysis project Ga0206797, IMG submission 152894) | Enriched cells from forest soil in Barre Woods Harvard Forest LTER site, Petersham, Massachusetts, United States -... | ecosystem: Environmental > Terrestrial > Soil > Temperate forest > O...
GGAGTACACGTTCTCCAACAAACGCTGGCTGTATGACGGCGAAAACCGGGATGACGAAGTACTAAACATGAATGCGCTGGGCTTTCACATACCCGGCAGGTTTGATAAGATACTGGACGTTAACCATTGCTATCTGCAAGCGGAGCCGTCCAACACACTGAGAAACAGCATTAGAGAATTTGTGATAAAACATGGCTATAGTTTTTATGACTTGAAAGGACATACCGGCGCTTTACGTAACCTGATCGTACGTACCTCATCAACGGGCGAGGTTATGGTGATCGTAGTGTTTGCTTACGCCGATGAAGAAGAAGTAAATAAGCTGATGACTTTTATTGATGAGGGTTTCCCGGAAATAACATCCCTGCTGTATATCATCAACCAAAAAAAGAACGACACCATTTTTGACCAGGACGTAATTGCATTTAAAGGCCCTGAGTTTATTTACGAAGAAATGAACGGGATAAAATTCCGCATCGGGCCGAAATCATTTTACCAGACCAACTCCATCCAGGCTTTAAAACTATATGAGATAGCGCGCGACTTTGCCGGCTTTAAAGGCGATGAACTGGTTTATGATCTTTATACGGGCGCAGGCACCATTGCTAATTTTATAGCCGGCAATGTGCGCGAAGTGGTGGGGATAGAATACGTCCCAACTGCGATCGAGGACGCAAAGATAAACTCAGCCATCAACAACATTACCAACACAAAATTTTACGCCGGCGATATGAAAGACGTATTGGCAGCTGATTTTGTGGCCGAACATGGCAAACCGGATGTGATCATCACCGATCCGCCGCGCGCAGGCATGCACCCTGACGTAGTGAATAGGCTGATGGAAATTGAGGCTAAAAAAATTGTGTATGTTAGCTGTAACGCAGCCACACAGGCCCGTGATTTGCTGGTACTAAAAGAAAAATATGATGTGGTAAAAATTCAGCCGGTTGATATGTTTCCCCACACCCAGCATGTGGAGAATGTGGTACTGCTGTTGAGAAGGAGTTAATAGTTTAGGGTTCATAGTTCATGGCCGAAACGTTTATAAATTTATATAATAATACAATCAAGGAAATCCATGAATCCTACGAATCATGGTTCAGACAAAACAATAATATGGAACCGGAAGAATTGCTAAACGAAGAAAAAAATAGCGAAGAAAATAAAAAGGAAAGTCCGCTGGTAAGCCTGGAGAAAGATTTGAAGTTTTTCAATGAATCCATCCGCGAGGTTGCTGTAGAGATTATGGTAGAGGGGCTTTCAAGCTACCCGATATTTATTGCCCACCAGCATGAACTAAACTTAGGCGAAGTTATATTGGACAGGCAAGATTTGAACACCGAGTGGAGTATACACGCTTCAACCCTGGAAGAGTTTGTAGAGAAGGGTATTATAAAAGAAATACTAAAAGAACGCTTTATCCAATCTTACAAAAACCCGCACGATTTTATGTGTGTGTTTGTTGTGGTACCGGAGGGGGCCAATTTTATTTATTATCCTTACGTGAAATAATGAGTTAAAAAGTTGGAAAGTTGTAAGGTTGAAAGGTTAGTTTTATCTTTAGAGAGCGATTTACAATTCAACGGATAACATTTCAACTTTACAACGTTTCAACCTTACAACATCCTAAAAAATGTCTGACAAACAAATCCTTATTTTAAACCAGCAGCAAATACAGCAAAAGATCGATCGTATTGCTTACCAGATACTGGAAGATAATTTTGATGAAGAAGAAATATTGATTGCCGGTATTTTACCCAGTGGGGATAAAATCGCCAAACGGTTAAAAACGATATTGGACGAAATCGCACCTTTTAAAAGCAGGTACATTGGCATCGAGCTTGACAAACAAAGCACCAGCTTAAAAGCGACCATCAATTTTGATGTAAAGGAATGCAGTAACAAAGTTGTTATTTTGGTGGACGATGTTTTAAACAGCGGCAAAACGCTGGCCTATGGCTTTGGTGTTTTCCTGGATGTTCCGCTTAAAAAACTACGTACGGCAGTTCTGATAGACCGCAACCACAAAAAATTCCCGATGACCACTGATTATGCGGGGATAGCATTATCAACTGTACTAAAAGAGTTTGTGGACGTTATTTTGGACGAGGAAGGTAAAGAGGATGCGGTTTATTTGAGGTGATATTTTAGGACGATAAGACTTGCGAAGTTTCTAAAACTTCGCAAGTCTTCTATACACCATTCAACAACCCTTCCACCTTCCCAGCCGTCAAACTCAAACCATCGGCAACAATAGCGGCCTTATTATAAAATACATCCCGCTCAATTAGTTTATCAGCAATAAAAGCAATCAACGCTTCGCCCCGTTTTTCGCGCAACAAGGGCCGTTCTCCTTTTTCATTTTCCAGCCTCTCGGCCAAAGTTTTGGGCGATAATTTGATGTAGATAGTTTTTCCGTGTGCATTCATCCAGTCCATATTGTCAAAAAAACAAGGCAAGCCTCCGCCGGTTGAAATCACAGCATGTTCAGGATAAACAGTCTGTTTTAAAACTTCCGACTCCAGTTTACGAAATGCCTCCTCACCAAATTTCTTAAAATATTCGGCAATGGTCATCCCTTCTTTTGCTTCGAGGATATGGTCGAGATCCATAAATTGATAGCCCAGCCGTGACGACAGCTTACGGCCCAAAGTAGTTTTCCCACAGCCCATAAAGCCGACGAGAAATATCAACCCAGGAGCTTCACCGGCCAGTTTTGAATTATTCACAGACAATTTATTTTCTTCCACACTCATTATAAAATATTACACGCAAATTCTGCCATTGTCTATCAACTATGGATTTTCTCACCAAGAACCATCAACTATGAACTTCTATGCCAGCTTCACCCTTGGGTCCACCCAAACATAAATTAAATCCACCAAAATGCTGATCACCACAAAAATAAAAGCGATAAACAGTATGGATCCCATGATTACCGGAAAATCCGACATTTCCAGAGCATCAACCGTAGTTTTACCGAGCCCATTATAACCGAAAACATATTCTACAAAAAACGAACCGGCCAGCAGCGACGCAAACCAGTTAGCAATAGCAGTAATAACCGGGTTAATGGCATTTTTTAACGCGTGGCGATAAATGATGGCATTATTACTTAAACCTTTAGCCTTTGCCGTACGGATGTAATCCTGCCCCAGCACATCCAGCATCGCGTTTCGCGTAAGCTGTACAATGATGGCAAGCGGCCGCAACCCTAAAGTAACCATTGGCAATATCAAATTTCGCCAGGTAATTACTTCGCCTTTAAACGGATCGTAACTATATAAACTGCCCGACATATTTAACCCCGTGTACTTACTCAGCTCAAACCCAAATATCCAGGCGATAATGATTCCGGCAAAAAAAGAGGGTGCTGAAACGCCCAAAGTTGAAAATCCGATTGCCAGCTTATCTATCCACGTGTTTTGGTTAACCGCACATTGCACGCCCAAATAAACTCCGATCACCATGGCAAACAACATGGCGCTGGTGGCCAGTACAAGGGTGTTGGGTATTACCTCCAGCAATAACGAAGCGACTTCTCTATGCGTTTGGTAGGAGCGCCGTAGATAGGGCCATTTTAACGCTACGACTTTACCACCCATAAGCGGGAAAAGCTTCAAATAATGGTATCGCTGCTGTTCTTCTTTGGTATTCAAATGGATACCTATCGGTGAGAGATCATTAATGTAATAAGCAAACTGTACAGGTATCGGCTTATCCAAACCAAATTCTTTACGGATGGCTTGCAATGATTGTACGTCTGCCCGCTGTCCTTGTGTCATCCGTGCCGGGTCGGCAGGTAAAATATTAAACAAGAAAAACACCACGACCACCACACCCAGCATTACTGCCAGCCCGTAAAATAATTTGCGGATGAGATAGCTGATCATTTTATTGCTGAAAATATTTTTTTACCAACTCATCATATTTCGGGATGGAATGGTAATGCCATTTATTAATTACTGTTCCGTTTTTAAGCAGTAAGATACCCGGGTTGGCCCTTACCATGGTTTTTAACGGCACCTCATCAGCATAGAATATTTCGCTCAATAAATGGTGCTGTTTACTGAAAGCCTGCGCATCCTGCGCCGAATTTGAAGTGAGCAATACCGTACGTGTATTATATCCCTGGCTCAGATTTAACGCCAGCGCATTTAACCGGTTTATAGCGTCCTCGTCTGTTTTGCTTAGGTCGTAGGCGACAATTATGATATTATAAAACGGGTTTGATAATAGCTCCTTAGTATAGTCGTTTCCCTGCGCATCCTGGATAGTAAGGTCACGTATTTTGGGTGTGAAACCGGTTTTTACCAGGCGACTTTCGGGGTCGCCAACAATTTGCCAGTTGTTATCCTTCCAGATGTTACTTTTCATGTAACCCTTGTCGTTCATCACCTTTTGAGCACCGGTCTTTTTGTTTTTAAGATGATAAGTCAGTTCAAATTCATCCGGCTTTGCGCCAGGCGGCGTTTTCATTTCATCCAATATGTTGGCTCCTATTTTATAAGGTAAAAAATCGATGACCGGTAAAAAATTATAGGTATAAATGCCGATACCCAACGAAATTACAGCGGCCAAAATCAGTAACCTGTCTCCTTTTGCGGTGGCGAAGATTGGTCTAATTCTTTTTCGGTTAACAAACAGCACGACTATTAATAACAGCAAAACAAGGTCTTTACTAAACGATTGCCACGGTGTTAACGGGATAGCGTCGCCAAAGCAACCGCAGCTTTGAACAACCTTAAAATAAGCTGAATAAAAAGTTAAAAACGCGAAGAAAATAATGAGCAATAATAATCCCCAGGCAACTGATATCGCACGAACCCCTATAAGCAGGGCAAAGCCAAGCAACATTTCAAGAGCGCATAATACAATAGCAATGCTAAGCGCAAATCCATTTAAAAAAGTAATATGAAATACTTCAAAATATTCTTCCAGCTTATACGAAAATCCTAGCGGGTCATTTGCTTTGATAAGTCCCGAAAATATAAAAAGCAATCCTACAAATATCCTGGCCGTCCATACCCACCACGCTTTTGACTTATTATTAAATTTTGTTTCCATTATATTTTTAAAGTTATAAAGGTTGTAGTTGTTGAAAAGGTTAACCAATTTTAACCCCTTATAACGTTTACAACATTTGCAACCACGAATGGCTAAAGATACATTTTTTCAGAAAAAGGCTACCTTAAATGCGGGGGGCAGGCTAATAGATTTAAGCAGCCCGAAAGTGATGGGCATTATCAACCTCACGCCTGATTCGTTTTATGCCGGAAGCAGGAAACAGGATATCGATAGTGCGCTGCACCTGGCTGAAAAAATGCTGAACGAAGGCGCCACATTCCTGGACCTTGGGGCCTACTCGTCGCGCCCGGATGCGGAAGATATTTCTATACAGGAGGAAACCGACCGATTATTGCCCGTTGTAGAAGCCATAGCGAGTAATTTTCCGGATTTTATTTTATCTATTGATACCTTCCGGTCGCCAGTTGCGTCAGCGGCTATTGGCGCGGGTGCACATATTATTAATGATATTTCGGGCGGGCAGTTAGATACCGAAATGTTTGCGACGGTCGCGCGATTGCAGGTGCCTTATATTCTAATGCACATGAAAGGCACGCCGCAAACCATGAAAAACGAAGCGCATTATGAAGATGTGTTTGCTGAAGTGTTTGATTATTTTGTTGATCGTTACCAAAAATTAAAACTGCTTGGCGTGAAGGACGTGATTATCGATCCCGGCTTTGGCTTTGCGAAAAAAGCTGAACATAGCTATGCTTTGATGAGCCGACTGCAGGACTTTAATATACTGCAACTTCCCATACTGGCAGGTGTATCACGAAAATCGATGATCTACCGTTTTCTGAAAGTTACCGCCGACAAAGCCTTGAATGGAACTACCGTTTTAAATACCATCGCATTGACAAAAGGGGCAAATATATTAAGGGTGCACGACGTAAAAGAGGCTGTTGAAGCTGTGAAGATTTGGGAAATGTGTAAATAATAAATGCCCAATTAACATATAATACCCCGAACCGCTTTATTTGTTAAATTTGCAGCCTCGCAATGAAATTTAACTTAACTGCACAAGATCCCCTTTCAAAAGCCCGGGCCGGCGAAATTGTTACCGATCACGGAACTATACAAACACCCATATTTATGCCGGTTGGTACTGCCGGAACTGTTAAGGCTGTGCATCAGCACGAGTTAAAAAACGACATACACGCGCAAATTATATTAGGCAACACCTATCATTTATACCTGCGACCGGGGTTAGAAACCCTGGAAAAAGCAGGCGGCCTTCACCGTTTTAATGGCTGGGAAGGGCCAATTCTGACGGACAGCGGGGGCTACCAGGTTTATTCGCTAACCGAAGTTAGAAAAATCAAGGAAGAGGGTGTCACTTTCCGCTCACATATTGATGGCTCAAAGCACCTGTTTACCCCCGAAAACGTGATGGACATTCAGCGTACTATCGGTGCGGATATCATTATGGCCTTTGACGAATGTACGCCTTACCCCTGTGAGTACGGCTATGCAAAAAGATCAATCGAAATGACCCATCGCTGGCTTAAACGCTGCTGCGATCAATTTGACAGTACGCAACCCAAATACGGGTACAGCCAAACGCTGTTCCCGATTGTACAAGGATCTGTTTACAAGGATCTCCGTGTAAGGTCCGCAGAAGTAATTGCTTCTTATGAGCGCGAGGGAAATGCAATTGGCGGCCTTTCTGTGGGTGAACCGGCAGAAGAAATGTATGCGATGACCGAAATCGTCTGCAATATATTACCGGAGCAAAAACCGCGTTACTTAATGGGTGTCGGTACGCCCGTTAACATATTGGAAAATATTGCGTTAGGAATTGATATGTTTGATTGCGTGATGCCAACACGTAATGCGCGCAATGGGATGCTTTTTACAAAAGATGGCATAATTAATATCAAAAATGAAAAGTGGAAAAACGATTTTTCGGCTATAGAGGCAGACAGCAGCCTATTGGCCGATACCGCTTATTCGAAATCGTATTTACGCCATTTAATTCATTCCGGAGAGATTTTGGGTGCGCAGATTGCTACATTGCATAACTTGCATTTTTACCTTTGGCTGGTAAAGGAAGCACGTGAGAAAATTATATCCGGGGAATTTTATGATTGGAAAAAAATAATGGTTAACCGATTAGGACAAAGATTATAAATGAGGGCTTTTTTACACAGGCATATTAAAGTTATTGACCGGTATCTTATAAAAAAATACCTGGGCACATTTCTGTTTACCCTCGGGATATTCATCGTGGTAACCGTTGTCTTCGATGTATCTGAACACCTGGATAATTTTTTAAAAAATCATTCGTCCCTAAAAGAAATTGCCTTTAAATACTACGCCGGCTTTATTCCTTTTTATATAAACCTCTTGTCCCCCCTTATCAACTTCCTAGCAGTTATATTCTTTACGGCCAAAATGGCTAACCAAACCGAAATAGTTCCTATTTTAAGCGGAAAGGTTAGTTTCAACCGTTTTTTACGGCCCTATTTTATTTGCGCTACTTTAATATTTGTGGTTTCACTTTTCGCGAATGTTTATCTTATTCCGTACACCAATAAGCTGAAAATAAGCTTCGAAAATTCGCACCAGTTTAATGCTGATGATCCAACAAAAAGTGAAGTTCATATACAACTGGATAAACACACATTTGTATACCTCCAATCATATGACCCTACCATTCACACCGGCTACCAGTTTGTGATGGAGAAATTTAATGGTGATGATTTAAAGGAAAAACTTGTTGCCAATACCATTTCTTATGACTCGTTGAAAAGAGTGTGGTCAATTAAAAGCTACTCCATTAAATATGTAAATGGCTTAAAAGAAAAATGGGTAGATAGCACAGGTAAGCAGAAGGATACTGTTTTAGACATGCGGCCAACGGATTTCGTGGCTTACGATAATGTTTATACAGCCATGTCGACCCATGATCTTAACAACGATATCAAAAAAGAGGAAATAAGAGGAACTGGCGCCTTGAAAGAAATGCTGTACGAAAAATACCGGCGTTTTGTGTACCCCTTATCCTCATATGTTCTTACGCTTATTGGCGTGGCCATGTCCTCCCGCAAAGTTAGAGGAGGGATAGGATTGCCGTTGGGGATTGGAATATTTCTTTGCTTTACTTATATTGTTGTAGATAAATTTGCGCTGGTGTTCGCTGTAAAAGGGAGTCTGCCGCCTTTAATTGCGGTCTGCGTACCCAACGGACTATTTGGGATAGTTGGCTACTATTTACTTTTAAAAGCGCCCAAATAATGGACCTCGAGAATACGTCAGTTACCGGTGGATTGAATAAAAATCTCGTCATACTTCATTTCACGGTTTTCATCTGGGGCTTTACGGGGATACTGGGCACCCTGATTACTATCGCTGCAGTTAACCTGGTTTGGTACCGCGTACTCATAGCAGGATTGTCTTTATTCCTTTATTTTAAGTTTAATAAAAAAGCATTTTACGTTGACCTCATCACCTTTTTGAAGCTGGCATTTACGGGTGTTTTAGTAGGTGCGCACTGGATATTATTCTTTGCATCTATTAAATTATCTACCGTTGCGGTAACCTTGGTTTGCCTCTCATCCATTACTTTATTCACGGCAATTTTCGAACCACTGATCAATAAAAAGCCGATATCAAAACTTGAGATTTTATCGGGGGTATTAATCATAACAGGCATCACGTTGATCTTTAAATTTGAAACCCAATACACTAAGGGCATCATCATAGGCTTGTTAAGTGCTATTTGTGCCAGCTTATTTTCCATTATCAATTCAAAACACATTCAAAAAAACGAGGCTCAGGTAATTGCGTTTTATGAGCTATCGGGGGCGTTTTTCTGGATTACAGTGTACATGCTCTTCACCCATGGCTTCAATAGTTCAATGATCTTAAAAAAGGCCGACATTGGTTATTTGCTTATCCTGGGCACTATCTGTACTTCGCTTGCCTATGTGGCCGGCGTGTCTGTAATGCGCGAGCTTTCGGCATTTCGGGTTGCACTCATTACTAACCTTGAGCCGGTATATGGTATCCTGATGGCTTTCCTATTTTTTAACGATATGAAAAAAATGACGGCGGGTTTTTGGGTTGGAGCTGTGATAATTTTGTCAACTATCTTCCTTTACCCTGTGGCGCAAAAACAAATAACCCGTCGCAAAAACCTTCGGTAGTTTAGTTACCACTGTTAAAATCATTACGTAATTCACTAAATTGGTACGCTACATCATCTTCCAAATAGGGTGGGGGATAAGATATCGCGGTGCATCCAGTCGCATTTTAAGCGCTTATAAGGCATTATTTTCCTGAACCACATAAAGTATGTCTTCTCTACATTTCCGCCCGGCATACGCAAATTTAGAAAATTTAGCAAAGTGTATCGGTACCTTCATAATGAAAACCATTAGAAGCCTCGTTCTTGACTTAAATCCAGTAAAATAAAGCCCAATTATTTCCACTTTTAGGTTAAAATTTATAATTTTAATTATCTATTAATCAAATATTTACAAATTCTATCTAAACAAAAAGTCCAAAAAAATAAACGTGCCAAAAATCAATAAAACTAACATTTTTAGCAAATGATTATTAAATGATCTACTACAGAATATACTAGTCTAATAATCAGTTATTTATGCACCACAAAACGTGGCAATGATTTATATCGGTAGTTTTTAAATTAATTTTAGGCTAAGTGTAGTGAGATCATCAAATTATTTTTTTGACAAACTGTTAATTTTTACACCTTGTATGAAAGTTGTGACGAGAATCGACCACCCTTTTATTTTCAGCAATAAAAACAACGAATGATTTTATAATTTTTTATTCTACAGACAAAGGAGTGTCTATCAAATTGAAAGACACCAGATCGCAGACAATCACACACGCACAACAGAAAAACATTCTTTTTTAAAAGATTGACCGGATATTAATTAACAAATC
>Ga0206797_1168_pt1 | contig 9734 bp, 12 predicted proteins | sample Alteio_BWOrgCont_69_FD_152894 | JGI IMG/M metagenome (GOLD analysis project Ga0206797, IMG submission 152894) | Enriched cells from forest soil in Barre Woods Harvard Forest LTER site, Petersham, Massachusetts, United States -... | ecosystem: Environmental > Terrestrial > Soil > Temperate forest > O...
CAGAGGACTTGGTCATTGCTCCGTATGCTTCCGTATTGGCGTTAATGGTGGCACCGTTGCCGGCATGTGCCAATTTACAGCGGCTTGAAAGGCAAGGGTTGATGGGAAAATATGGTTTATATGAAGCGGTCGACCATACTCCATCACGTCAACCGCGAGGAAAAACAAGCACTATCATACGCTCCTTCATGGCCCATCACCAAGGCATGAGCCTGCTTTCATTGGCCTATCTTCTGCTCGACCGTCCCATGCAAAAGCGATTCAAGTCCGATCCTTTATTTCAAGCGACCCTATTATTGCTTCAAGAAAAAGTTCCTAATATCGTTCCCATTCATGTTCATACCAATGAACTTGGTCCTTTTCGCATTCTTCCCGGAACTAAAGAATCACCCTTGCGGATACTTAAAAGTCCTCAAACCAAAGTCCCCGAAGTACAGTTATTATCAAACGGCAGGTATCACGTGATGATTACAAACGCCGGAGGAGGGTACAGTCGATGGAATAGCCTTGATGTTACCCGTTGGCGTGAAGATTGCACGTGTGACAACTGGGGCATGTTTTGTTATATCCGTGATATGGAAAGCAGTAAATTTTGGTCAAATACCTATCAGCCGACACTTCAAAAGCCGGATAGCTATGAAGTAATATTTTCAGAAGGCCGCGCAGAGTTCCGACGCCGTGATTATGATTTAGAAACGTATACTGAAATTGTGGTGTCCCCGGAAGATGACATTGAATTGCGTCGGGTGCGAATTACCAATCACTCTCGGGTCAAGAGGGTCATTGATGTGACCAGTTATGCTGAAGTGGTTATAGCGCCTGGTGCCGCGGATGCCTTGCATCCTATGTTTGGTAATCTTTTTGTCCAAACAGAAATTATCAATGGCCCCCGAGCGATTCTTTGTTCAAGGCGCCCTCGTTCTGTTGACGAACACCCGCCATGGATGTTTCATTTAATGGCCGTGCATGGCGCAGAGACCCAAAAAGTTTCCTATGAAACAGACCGTTTGCAGTTTATCGGTCGTGGCCACAGCATTGCTTATCCCTTTGCGATGAGTCATTTAACGCCTCTTTCAAGTAATCAGGGATCTGTGCTTGATCCAATTGTGGCCATACGCAGTCAAATAGTCATTGAGCCACAACAAACAGTCACGATTGATATGGTTTCGGGTGTTGGCCAAACGCGATCTGAAGCGTTAATGCTTATTGGAAAATACCAAGACCAGCGGATAGCAGATCGAACTTTCGAGCTATCATGGACACATGCCCAGGTTGTTTTACGGCAAATCAATGCCTCAGAGACAGATGCGCAGATGTACGGACATCTTGCTAATTCGATTATTTATGCCCATTCTTTATTGCGTGCGGAGACCCAAGTTCTTCTACAGAATCGTCGCGGGCAAAGTGGTTTATGGGGCAATGCCATTTCCGGTGATCTGCCGATCGTTATTCTTCAAATTAGTGATAGTTCCAATATTGAACTGGTTCGCCAGATGGTACAAGCACATGCCTATTGGCGCTTAAAAGGTTTGGCGGTCGACTTAGTGATTTGGAATGAGGCCCTTTCCGGTTACCAGCAAATAGTTCAAGAAATGACCGTTGGGTTAATCTCTGCTAGCGTCCATGGAAAAATAGCCCGTAATACCGGTGAGATATTTGTGAGACCTGCAGAACAAATATCCAACGAGGAGCGTATCCTGCTTCAGACTGCTGCACGGGTTATTATTTCAGACCGTCGCGGGTCACTGGCAAGTCAGATCAACCACCGTATCCCTATTGAAGTTCCAGTTGCGCGGTTTATACCAACCAAAGTGTACCGTCCCGAGCCAGGCGTCGCGATCGAAAACACAGCAGATGATTTAGTTTTTTTTAATGGATTAGGAGGATTTTCTCCTGATGGTCGTCAATACGTCATTAAATTATCTCAAGATCAAGTAACTCCGGCACCGTGGGTGAATATATTAGCGAATGCTCAATTTGGCACCATTGTTTCAGAGAATGGCATGAGCTATACGTGGGGTGAGAATGCTCATGAATTCCGTTTGACACCCTGGAATAATGATCCCATCAACGATTTGACCGGCGAAGCTTTCTATTTACGCGATGAAGAAACAGGTCATTTCTGGTCTCCAACACCCATGCCTGCCCGTTCAACAGAAGCCTACACAGTTCGTCATGGATTTGGTGTAAGCACTTTCGAGCATAATGAGGGAGGCATCATTTCACAGCTTGTGGTTTATGTGGCCGTGGATGCATCAGTCAAATTCTCAGTCCTTAAAATACGTAATACATCAAATCGTGCCCGTCGGTTTTCTGCAACCGGTTACGTGGAATGGGTGCTGGGAGATTTACGGTCAAAAACAGCGATGCATATTAGTACCGAACTCGATCAATTGAGTGGCGCTATTTGTGCCCGTAATGCTTACAATACGGAATTTTCTGAAAACATTGCTTTCTTTTCCGTTAATGATATGAAAAGAACAATAACCGGAGATCGTTCGGAGTTTATTGGACGCAACGGCTTCCTTCAAAATCCAGCAGCCATGTCGCGTTCGCATCTTTCTGGACGTGTAGGGGCGGCTTTAGATCCTTGTGCAGCGATTCAAGTTCCATTTGATTTGGGTGCCGAAGCAGAGCGAGAAATTGTTTTTACTCTTGGGCTTGGTGTAAACATTGAAGATGTTCATAACTTGATTAAACGCTTCAGTGGATCAGCAGGGGCGCAAGATGCCCTGCAAGCTGTGTCAAAATACTGGACGCATACTCTAGGATCGGTGCAGGTCGAAACGCCAGATGAATCACTTAATATACTGGCTAACGGATGGCTGCTTTATCAAACCATGAGTTGTCGTCTTTGGGGGCGCAGCGGGTATTATCAATCAGGAGGGGCTTTTGGTTTTCGCGATCAATTACAGGATGTGATGAGTTTGATCCATTGCACGCCAGGGTATACGCGTGAGCACTTGCTTTTATGCGCATCCCATCAATTTCCAGAAGGTGATGTTCAGCATTGGTGGCATCCGCCATCGGGTAGTGGTGTGCGTACGCATTGTTCGGATGATTATCTATGGTTGGTTGAAGCCACTTCCCGTTACGTTTTAAGCATAGGTGATACAGGCATATTGGAAGAAATGGTTCCCTTCATCCGAGGCCGTTCGGTGAATACAGATGAAGATTCGTATTACGATAAGCCAATACAATCATTAGAGAAAGGGAGTTTGTATGAGCATTGCCAACGGGCTATATTCAAAGGCCTTGACTTTGGAGATCACGGTTTACCTCTAATGGGTTCTTGTGATTGGAACGATGGGATGAATCTTGTCGGTGAACAGGGACGTGGTGAAAGTGTGTGGTTAGGATTTTTTCTTTATGAAGTACTCATAGAATTTGCCAAGGTTGCAGAGCTCCGTGGTGATTTGTCATTTGTTAGTCATTGTAAAACCCATGCTGCTACATTGCGTCAAAATATTGAAAAGAATGGTTGGGATGGAAAATGGTATAGGCGAGCGTATTTTGATGATGGGTCACCTTTGGGATCAGCGAGCAATCAAGAATGTCAGATCGATTCCATTTCTCAAAGCTGGTCTGTACTTTCAGGGGCAGGTGATCCTGGTCGTGCCCGTATGGCGATGGAGTCGCTCGATTGTCGTCTTGTTCATCGGGATAGTAAAATCATTCAATTGCTTGATCCGCCATTTGACAAGTCAAGTATGAATCCTGGCTACATCAAAGGCTACGTTCCGGGCGTGAGGGAAAATGGGGGACAATATACTCATGCGGCCATTTGGGCTGCAATGGCATTCGCACGATTGGGCGATTCCCCACATGCTTGGGAGCTTTTTAGTATGATCAATCCGATCAATCATACAAAATCGTTAACAGATATTAATATTTATAAGGTGGAACCTTATGTGATTGCTGCAGACGTCTATGCAGTTTCACCCCATATAGGCCGAGGTGGGTGGACATGGTATACCGGATCAGCTGGTTGGATGTACCGTTTGATTCTAGAGTCTCTTTTGGGGTTAAAACTGGAAGTAAATAAATTGACAATAGAGCCCTGCCTTCCCTCGGAGTGGAAATCATTTAAAATTCAATACCGATACCGTGAAACGATGTATCATATCCATGTGACGAACGTGCCCGTCGGTAATAATGAGACATTTGTAAAGGTTGACGGAATAAAACAAGAGGATAAGACGATCGCTCTTATCAATGACCTACAAGACCACCAGGTTGAACTACAAATTCCTTCATAATGTCCCAGAGTTCATCTGTTCACGCATTAAGCATGGTTTCTCCGTTTTTTCGTACACTTCCTTTAGCCGAACATGGTTTGGAATGGATTACACCAGCAGTCCCGCTAGCACATCCTTTGGACAATTGTTTGTCTGTCCGTCTTTTTAAAGAAAATCGAGCTCGAGTTTTATTTTCTGGTCTTTGTGCACATGCTAATATACCTCTGGAGAAGACCCTGACTGCTGCATTTGGCTTGCCTGTTATACCCCGGTACAATTGATTCATTTTGAATATATCCCTAAAATACAATCAGTTGGTTTCTTCGAAGCGCATTTAAGATGGTCACCTATTTAATTTCGGTGAGCCAAAGGAGGGTAAAAAAATGAAAAAATTATCATTGTTCATGTTATTGGGTCTATTTTTAGTGACTTCTTTAACGGGATGTAATACGGTTCATGGCGCGGGACAAGACTTATCGGATACGGGCCACAATATTGAACATGCCGCTAATTAGAAACTAAGTATATAAAAGAATTTTTTTAGCGTTACTTAATCACGAAAGAGGAAAATATGTGTAAAAAAATGAACTCAAGATTCAGATTAGTTTTGGTTCTTATATTGGGACTATCATTGTTAAGTTTCGGCACATTCGCACGGGCGGATGGCGACAGGGGTGAAAGATATCGACACGGACACTACCAGCATCGCCACCACGATGGAAGGTGGTATGATCACGATGAAGTTGTCGTTCAGAGAGCACCCAGTGTCCAGATAAACCTTTGATAAAACCGCCGGGTTCGAATTCCTGGCGAGCGCATTGTTCAATGTCTACTGAGACAATAGAAGAGCTTTATTGAGGGGTTCTAGGGGTATTGGGGGCCATCTATGCCTTTGTTTTTCTTGTTTATGAACTCTTCAACGAATTCTTGCCAATCGGGGCCTAGAATGTCTTCAGGATCTTCACCAAACAGGATAAAAAACTCATCTTTAGTCATATTTAGGACAATATACAGAGAGGTTACTGATTTTTTGTAAATGTTTAGTGCTTAGAGAGAATGTCGTCATTCTGAGGAGCGATAGCGACGAAGAATCTTAAAGCGTCTTAAGATCCTTCGGCTACGCCTCAGGATGACATCGTCGGAGCTCTCTGTCAGCTAAACAATTACGATTTTTTTAACTTATCATAATATACATTATGGATAGTTGGAAAGTTAATAAGAATATGTCTAATAACTTAAGACAATCCTTCAATCTTTATAAAGCCTTTCTCTATCAAAATAGCATGTAATTCTTTGCATTGTCGTCCTAACGAATGAACATCCCCCAAATTTGGAATTTCTCCACGTTTTAAGCGAGACTCCCAACTGCACAAGGCTATATCCAAGAATTCAAGTAATTTAAAAGGACACACGTCGCATCGACCTTCACAGTTTCCATCCATAGAAAGATTGAATGGGATTTTTTCTCGTGCTTCCTTGATCAAATTTTCCATCGCTATTTTCGTGTTCGGTTTCATGTCGCTCCCCTACAACCATTGGAAATTGTTCCATACCCTTCATACTCAGCACGTGAATTATATTTTAAATCTTCCATTTCATCACATAACTCCGGATAATAAATCCTTCCCATTTCTATCCTGGCCATGGGGTTCATTATATGCATACTTTCTTTTTTTGTACCCATGATATTTTTAACTTCCAAACCATGAAGGAGTAAAGCATCAGCAATTAAAGAACGGTGACAACGCCAAGGTACGGCTTCAGCACACATTATGGCAACCGTCCTCTTTTGAGCCTCATTGATAAGCTCCTGAAGCGAATTCTCAAAGCTTTCAGTTTGCATATAGTCGGCATATCCACGGAAAGAAGCGTTACGCCATCCCTCATTTATGGAATTTTTTTGGGCATGCCTAAGTCCACCTAAACCCGGCATATGCTTGTAATCAATCTTTTCATTAGCAAGACTTTTGGCTAAAGATTCCTGATCATACTGCGGATTAAAGCGTGACTTAGGGATGGTACGTACATCAATTAATTTGAGTACATGAAAGTTTTTGAGCATGCCTATGAACTCATTAATGAGACGAGTTGAATGACCGATAGTATAAATTTTAGATTTCCGCCTGTGTGTCAAAGTACTGATCATCTTCCCGATACCCACCCTGCCCTTGTCCAATTTTAGAAAGGTCATCAACAATTTCAATGGACTTGATCCATTTGGTCATTTTAAACCCCAATTTTGTTTCCACTCTCAATCGTAGCGGAGCCCCGTGCTCAACAAGCAAAGGCTTACCATTCATTTCATAGGCTAAAATCGTCTGTGGGTAACATGCTTCTTTTAAATCCAGTGAACCGTAATAAACCTTACCATGTTCGTCTTTTTGGAATGAATAAAAAATCATATACCGCGCTTGAGGGTCAGGAAGCACCAATTTTAATATCTCGGTTAAAGAAACGCCTCGCCATTGGGCTATGCCAGACCAGCCCTGAATACACACATGTTTGGTTATCTGGGAAGTGCTGGGCATATCTCTTAATTGTGCCAAAGACAAGAAAACAGGATTACTAACCAATCCTGAAACCTCCAAGACCCAAGTTTTAAAATTTTCTCGACGCAGTTGCTTCCATTCATCAGAATCGGGCAATTGACCGTTGACCCAAAAATAAGGCGAGATATCGGCAGTAGAATATTGCTGGTGTGATTCCAAAGGCAACAAAACATCCATTACACTTGCGCGTATAATAGCTCCTGTCAATAACTGCACCTGTCGGGGCTCTTTCTGGGACCATCGGGTCAGAACAAAATGGACCAAGAACGTTATGGCAATAGCAGATAATCCTATAAAAATAGCTAAACCACTATGTCCGCTCTGTCCTCCAAGTACGATGCGGTCCATGTTACTGGGGAAATCTATCCAAACAACCATCGTCACATGAATGATTATAAATATTACATAAGCGGCTAAGACTAAAAAATGTAGACTGCGGGCCTTTTGCCGACCGCCAAAAATATTTGTGTACCATGGAAACCGGCCTGCAATAGCTGGTGACATAGCAGCACCAGTCAAAATAGCCAATGGCCCTAAAATAAAGACTACAAAGGCATATGATAATTGTTGCAAAGGATCATATGGCTGGAAACTTGCGAGTGAAGGAGCTTGCAATCTAAGATAACCTAGCAGTGTTTTCCCAGCTTGAGAGAAAACTCCCCAAGAGGTTGGAATAAGTCTTTGCCAATAACCTGTTACAAACAAAAGCCCAACATAGATAAGCCCGTTTAATATCCAAAATACGACTGAAAATAAATGCCAATGACGCCCTATGCCAAGATTATGCCTCCCCCCGGGCAAAGCAATCCATGGTGAGACCTCGACAGCCTCATCCATGGAGGTCCAATAACCTTCTTTAGGCTTTTTATTGCTGCTGAATTTCAACCACTCTGTACCGGGCGTACAATGATCGTTACCGTATAACTTGGGATGGTCAGACAAAATCTGTATTCCACTGCGGATCAAAAGTGTCAGGAATACAAAGTTGACATAATGAGTTATTCTAAGCCACGCAGGGAAATATTCCATCTAATACTCCTGTGCAAATATTTCTTACCTGGGGCAATTCAGTTAACATTTCAATTCAACAGGTAAGTCATTAATTTTTCCTGCTTCAATGAAATCATTCACGGAAAGACCGCCAATATCATGAGTTGTTAGCTCAACAAGCAGTTTACGATAATCCGTTAGGTGAATATTAGGATGGTGCTTTTGATTTTCCGCAATTTTAGCGATACGATTAATCAATTCAATCGCCGCCATAAAATCCTTTATTACAAATTCACGATAAATCATTTTACTATTTTTAGCTAAATGCCAACCTGTGAGGCTCTTTAAGGACATTTTCGCCTGACTCACCGTCAATGATTTATGTATTTTGGGGCTCCTTGCCATCATTTCTCCTTTATCTGGCATAATCTTTAGCCAAAAACCCTAAAGCCAATGCTCCCAACTAAGGTTTCGCATTTTCAGCCTGGCCGATCTTAACATCTGTTTCACTCTTTATCTTTTCGCAATAGTTGACGTCCTCAGAAACATTAATGTGATTGTTATTCTCTTGCTCTTTTAATTTATAAATAGTATCTGAAAGATAGGATTCTCCGGTGCGATACAATCCTTCCGCTGTCTTGGGCGAGAAAGAACATTCGGCTTCGTCCAGCCAACGTTTGGCTTTCTTATAACTCACATTCGCCTCAGCTAAGTTGGGATCGTGAGATAGTTCTCTTCTATATGATGATCCGCATGTAGCACAGGAGCTAAGCGATATAACGAAAATTCCCAAAACCAAGGCACTCAATCCTTTATTATATCCATTCATAACAATCACCTACCTTCTTTGATTTTGGGTAGTATTACTCAAACTTAATGTTCTTTATATTCCGTTTTCTATGGTTTCTTCTTATTTACCATTTTCCTTACACATTAATGTAAAACCACAATAACTTAAAATACCAGCAACAACAAAACCTGCCACTGATCCCGCCATTGGTATGGCCCAAGTTCCTACAACTACCGAAAATTGATTTATAATTCGCAAAAGATGTGCTGCCGCCACTATCCCAAAGACTAAACCTGAAATAAGAAAATATGTTCGCTTATTCATATGCTCCTTCTTAAGATAGCCCCTTGGTTTAAAGATAGGTCAAAGAGCACTTTTTTTACCACCTGGGGATTCTTCTAATATTTTTATCGCTTCTTTCGCTTTCCCTAAATCTTCTTCATTAACAATCAGATTGCATTCACGAACGATCATACCCGGATGAATATTGCTGACATCATCATCTGAAACCATACTATCTATTCCCTTTTCATCAAGAAGTCCTTTGGCCATTTCTGCTTCATACCTATTTAAAAAAGTCTTTAAAACAATTTCTTTTTCCATAAATACCTCACCTTCCTTGTGCTATTCGTGTGCTACAGGTTTATTATCCACAATGCTGACCACGACATCCTTACCCGGGGACAATACTTCATATTTTATAGTTACAGAATGGCCCGGTTTGACTTCCATTAGGCCAATATCATTTGTTCCCCTGGTAATGATTGCATTATCCCCAACAGAAAATACCATTTGTTGCCCATCAGCTGTCAATATTGTTATCGTACTGCCGGCAAAATCCGTTTGAGTGACTGTTCCGGAAACGGTAATTGTCTGTTGATTGCTTTGAGGTTTTTCTTGACAATAAGCAGCTGTAATCATTACTGCGCTTATTAATAAAGGAAAAATAATTTTATATTTACTCATATCTATCTTTCTCATTGAACAGTATGCCTAATGGCATCCGCCGCATTACGCCCTGCTGATTTAAGAGCTTGCCCTGCATTTTGGACTGTTATTTTCATGTCCTGTTCTGTAGTCCTGCCTCCTGATGTTCCCGGTAGATAGATCGTTCCATTATAAAAATCAAGAGCAAAGGCAATTACTCCAGGGATAATAAAACACAAT
>Ga0206797_1165_pt2 | contig 9703 bp, 6 predicted proteins | sample Alteio_BWOrgCont_69_FD_152894 | JGI IMG/M metagenome (GOLD analysis project Ga0206797, IMG submission 152894) | Enriched cells from forest soil in Barre Woods Harvard Forest LTER site, Petersham, Massachusetts, United States -... | ecosystem: Environmental > Terrestrial > Soil > Temperate forest > O...
CATATGGAGAGACAAACAATCATTTTTTTTAAATTCTTTAATGATGTCAGAAAAGCCGCCATATTCCCAAGCTCCCAGTCGAATGAACAAAAGGTCCAATTCTTAAGGTCAAAAGAAAATGAATATTATATGCAAATCCCCAGGGATGAATTTTTTAGCAAGGCACCATTAATCCAGTTAAATTGGTTGTTTAATATCTATAAAGAACTTTCCAGTTGGGAAGATATGGTCCGTATCTATAACACCGTGCAGCAATACGGTCGGGAAGAATTCACTAGTGATCAATTTATAGAAAGCGACTATTTATTCGCCCTCGTTCGTCTTGAAAGAACGAATGATGTAATGGACACTCTTCGTAGGGTACAGAAGATGTTATCTCAAGATCAGGAGAGTATCATTGATGAGATAGATTTACAAATTGGCTCCATCGACTTTTACGCGTGGAGGAGATCTTTAACCCCGAGTGATCCTACGGGTTCTCCTGTATTATTGGCACGGGCCTATGAGTCGTTTTTTCCGTGCTTACAAATTAGACGACAGTCCTTATGCAGGGATCAATGCCGTCAGGATACTTATCCACCAAGGAAAAGTACAAGCTGCTAAAGAGCTGGGCAAGTTGGTCTACCATTCTGCCATGGCCGCCCACAATAATAAATCATTTTGGGCAGTAGCGGTTTTGTTTGAACTGGCCTTGCTTGATGGTAATAAGAGAAAAGTAGATGAGCTGATACCTCATCTTGTAGAGTTGGATGGAGGCAGGGAAGTAGAACATTTATTAGAACATTTGGACCTTTGGAACCGCATGGAACACACCGAAAGACCAGCGATTTTAGGTGATATAATCAGTGAATTAGAAGTTCGAAAACGAGAGGGCGTCAAACAAAGAACGAGGGTGACGCCCATTAAGAAAATGATTATCAATTTAGGGTTATTTTTTAGAGCAATGGTCCTGCCTAATAATTTAAAATTCGGGGGAGTTGTGCCTGATGCCATTGCTTCTGTTGCTGATAAGATGGTTACCCGGTTAATTGTGGGGCATAGATTACAGCAAGGTGATTTTATCCCTCAGGGAGGATCTTTGGGCCAATCGTTAGGCGATATTACGGATGTGGAGATCGCTAATCAATGGATAGACAGTTATATAGAGTGGCTTTTTGGTCTAAAGAGTGACAATGGCCGGCGAATGCTCGAAATTTTAGACAGTCCTGAACATCAAAAACAACTCGATTTATTTTTTCGGGAATACCGGAAATTCTCTGGAATGGAAGCTTTTGATAGAGGTTCTGATTTTACCACGGGTGCAGACAATGTGGTCATGATGGCCATTGCTGGAAAAGGGGATTGCCGGCCAACCAGTTATTTTAAAAATATTTTATTTGATGCCTGGAACCGTTCACGACGAGATCCGTTGCGGTTTAGGGCTTTGGATACTTTTGAAAAGGCCTTAAAAGATGCCGACCAAGAAAGAGAAAACCCCTTCGGGCAATATCACGCAGCTATGCAGGATTTTTTGAAAATACGAGACCACCAATTTGGAGTGATGCAAGTATTTATTTTTACCGATATTCAGGGTAAACAAATGTATGACATTCCTTTACACAAGGAGGTGGCAAGCGGTAAAGGGTTACCCATTTCAGGATGCGGACTCAGCGTTTATAATGGCCGGGTTTTAATTGATGCGCGAAATCCTGATTTTAAAGAATATCACCATTTACAAGAAGTCAGAGATGAGAAGGGACAGTTGATAGGGTATGAACATCCATTCCTTATAATAGGCAGGGACACTGAAGACAATGAATTCTTGCGTAGGGACATCCGAGACCCTATCATCAGTAAATATATAGTGAATGAAGAAGGCAAGAGTAAGGTTATCAATCAAGATTTGAAACCCCTATATGATACAAAAGGAGAGCTGGTAGCCATTAATGATACGAGATTGATGTTGGTCCATGATTCCAGAGGACAGGCACGAGTATTGAGGATAGTGGAAGACCATGTGCTGACTGTAGAAATCAAATACGGCAAAAACGAAGAAGTCAAAGGGGTCAAATTTCGTGACACTTGGTATACCGGATCCGGGTTCTATCGGTATAATAATAGAGAGATTCCCGTAGAAGAACTTCGAGATCTATTTACAAAAGGAGAAATCCACATTCCCAACGCAATAGAGACATACAATCCAATTACAGGGGATGTCGAAAGCCAGGAGATTGTGATGCGAGTTTCTCCTTACTCAGATTCAACCAGGATATTAGTCCCTCATCGCTACAGCCCAGGTGATCTACAAAGAGCGGCACAGCCGGTATTTAATGTATTAAACCATAGGACCCAGCATGACATCATGCTGATTTTATTCCGTCCCGAAGTAAGGTTACAATTTGATAGAGAAATAAGTGTTCCTATAACCAGCGGAACCATTGGCCAAGAGAACCTTGGACATATGGAAGGAAATTCATTACCGGATGGGGCCATGAACACGACTAGAGCTAAAAAGGGAGGGATTGATTTTACTGCTCATAGAACTCCTTTGGAGGTCTGGCATTCGGGAAGAGGGATTAAATTTCATTTAGACCCTGCCATGCTCAAACGTCTCCAGGATGCTGCTGGGGTGGTGCCAATCGTGACCAATATCCGGCCAATGACGGATTTGCAAATATTCCTCGGGTTGAAAAAGATTGAGTATGCTGCAATTCATTAAGACTAGTTTAGTTTTTGGCATTTTATTAGGGATTTGTTTTGGAGCCTATGGCAATAGCTTACACCATGCTTTTATGATTGATGACACGGTGTTTTCTGACGACAAAATTAAGAACATTAAATTCCTACCTAACGCGTTTTTTTATCCTTCTGCTGGACTAAGTAAAGTTGACAATTTTGTCGAAAGTGAGCATTATTATAGGCCTTTTGTATATGTGATTTCATTACTGTCTTATTTGGCCTTTGGGGACAATCCTTTCGGCTACCATGTCCTAAATCTTTTTTTATTTGCCGCGATGTGCCTAGTGGTTTATGTTTTTGTAGACCTGATTTTTGCGCGAAAAGCCTTGGGCCTAGCAACAAGTGTTTTATTTGCAGTCCATCCCATCAATATTTTTTTCGTTAATTACATTACTTCTGGCATTCATTCCGTTCGCTTTATCTGCATGTTTTTAAGTTTAATTCTTTTTTTGAAAGCATCCCAGGGGTTACAAAAAACATTTTGTTATTTTTTCAGCTTTATTCTTTTTGTGGTGGCTTTATTTTGTCATGAAGCATCCATCGTTTTTCCGTTTTACATTATTTTAGTTACCATCCATTATAAAAAAATGGATTTGAAAGAAGCGGTGCTTGAAAGCAGGCCATACTGGTTTATTCTTTCATTATATTTGTGTTTTAGATTTTATTTTACTCAACTGCCATCAGATACGCTTCAATGGGGTCCAAATCCAATCATTTATTTATCCACGGTTTCCAAACTCATTTTTCTTTATGTCACCAAATTATTTTTCCCTCAAAATATTGTTTTTTACTGGAAAAGCCCATTATTGCAAGGGTTCAACGTTTTTATTTGGACCGGTGGCCTGGCTGCGTTGCTTTTAGGTTGGTGGCGATTAATAAAGGTGGACCAAAGGGGTGTTGCTTCTTTTTGTTCAAGTTGGTTTTTGATTGGTTTTGTCCCTGTGATTTGGGCTTCTCATTCGCATATGGCTGACAGGCTTTATGGTCTTATTCTTGAACCTCAGTGGGTCACCTTTGCATCGGTGGGGTTCTTTTTATACGTGGCTTTTACAGGGATTAAATTATATTCTCATTGGAAAAAAGTTTTTTTACTTTTCCTCTTCTTATTGGTAGTTTTAATAGCGATGGTACGCCAAGAAAATCTGATTTGGGGGGATGAATATAAATATTATTTTTATTGGTACCAGCAACTTGACCCACCGCCGCCTCCTAATTATTCTTGGCTTGGGAATATTTCTATGAGAAAAAAAGAATATAGGCAGGCAAGGTATTATTTTTCCAAAGCGTTGGAAGAAAAACCAGATGCCGAAATTTATAATAATTTAGGTTTTCTTGATGCCCAGCAAGGTTTGATGGACCAGGCAAAAAAAGAAATCCTTTTATCGGTGAAAAGTGACCCTAATTCTTCTTCAGCTTACAATAATCTTGGCATGGTTTATTTTATTGAAAGGGATTACAGCTCTGCCCAGAAATATTATTTACGTTCCATACAATTAGATAAATATTGCATAACCGCGCGTTCTAATCTTGGTAGAATATCCTTATTGCAATCAGATTATAAGGGGGCCCTACAATATTATCAGGATAATTTGGACATTGCCCCCGATGACGAGCCTAGTTTGTTGGGACTCATCCAAGCTTATGCCGGTTTAAAGGACTTTGCTAATATAAAGAAATATTATCATATGCTCATGACCCATGAAAAAAACCATGGAGCGCTTAATAACTTGAAAAAATTTTTGGCTACTCGTGGCATACCTGAAACAATTTTTTAAATTATCTTAATGGCTTCATATTATTTTCCACGGTGCTTAGGGCTTATCTTGATAGGGCTTTTGATCTACGCCCAGACCTTTCAATTTGGTTTTGTTTTTGACGATAATTTTTTCATCCTCGACACACCCTACATTAGAAGTTTTGAAAATATCAATCAAATATGGGCTATTCTTCCCAGAACACGGATGGTAGGGATCTATTCCTTGGCATTAAATTATCATATCAACCAGCTGTTCCCGCAGGGGTACCATATTTTCAATTTCGTGGTCCATTTATTGGCGACAGGATTGGTGTGGGCCTTGGCCACCGTACTTTTTGAAATCGAAGGATGGGTCCCTTCGGGAAGCCGTCCCAAGGGGGCCAATCAAGAGCTGCCATTTGTCATCGCTTTGTTTTTTCTTGTTCACCCTTGCCAGACACAAGCGGTGACATATATTTCCCAGCGTTTTGAATCCATGGCCACCGTTTTTTATCTGGCCAGTATTTATTTTTATCTAGGTGGACGAATAGCATCTTCTCAAAGACATAAAATTTTTTTATTGGCTGCTTCTGTAGTCTTCGCTATCCTTGGAATATTTACCAAGGAGGTGGCAGTGACCATCCCCTTAATGGTCTGGGCGGCTGAGGCAATTCTTTTCAATAGGGATGGTTCAAATTTCAAAAAATTTCCGTCCAGGCTGTTTTATTTTCCAATCATTGGTTTAGGCGTTCTATTTATTTTTTTGTTGATGAAGATGGTCCATACTAATTTGAACAATTTGTTTCTCCATTTTTCTGCATCTTCAGGATCCTATGATGGAGATGTTATTACTGGAGGCAAATATGTCCTGACCCAGATGCGTGTCTTTTTGACTTTTTTACGGTTGTTAATACTCCCCATGAATCAAAATTTAGACTACGATTACCCCGTATCGACAGATTTTTTTAATCCGCCTCTGACCATGGTGGGTCTTTGCGTGGTTGGTTTTATGGTTTTTTTGATCTTTAAATTACGTCATAGATGGCCATTAATTGCCTTTGGCCTGGCCTGGATTTTAATAACTTTTTCTATCAACATTGTTCCCCGAGCAAATGTGATATTTGAACATAAATTATACCTGATTTCCTTTGGGTTTTTCCTTACATCAATTTGTGCCCTCTCGATGATCATCAAAGACCGTAAAATTCTAATTGGACTTTTGATTACCCTTATTGCTGTATTGTCCGTAGTCAGTTACAACCGCAATCAAGTGTGGAAAAACGAGGAGACTCTTTGGGAAGATGTCACACGGAAATCTCCCCATAAAGCAAGGGCCTTTGATGGACTTGGTGTTGCCTATGCCAAGGAGGGCCAATTTGAGCGAGCTTTTTTGGCTTTTAATAAGGCCATTGAAATAAAGCCTGATTTTGCAGAGGGTTATAACAACCGTGGCAATGCCTATAGGCACCAAGGTAACTACACTCAGGCGTTGATTGATTTTAACAAGGCCATTGCCTTAGAACCTAATTATTTCCAGGCCTATGTCAACCGTGCCGAGGTGTATAAGAAATATCGTGAGATCTCAGGCCAGCACTAGTTGTCTATGGATAAAATAAAATATTATTTGCCGCGATGTTCGTTGCTTGTTCTTTTGGGACTTTTGATCTACGCCCAGACATTCCATTTTGATTTTGTTTTTGACGATTACATCTTCGTTGTCACTAACCCTTTTATTAAGAATTTTAACAACTTCCCCGTAATGTGGCACGCTTTTTCTATGACCCGTTTGGTGGGCATGGGTTCCTTCGCTTTAAATTATTATTTCAATCAACTTGAGCCTCAGGGCTATCATATTTTTAATTTTGTCGTTCATCTTTTTGCAGTGGGGTTGGTATGGGCCTTGGCAGACTTGCTTTTTAAAATGGTAAAATGGCTTCCCGCAAAGGAGCCCCTAATAAAGAACATGCCTTTTATGATAGCACTGCTTTTTTTGGTCCATCCATGCCAAACCCAAGCCGTGACCTATATTACCCAACGCTTTGAATCAATGGCTACGGTGTTTTATTTAGGGACCATGTATTTTTATTTACGTGCTCGGCTATCAACGCGAGGTAAGCACATGATTTTGTTTTTTGGATTGGCAGGGTTCTTTAGTGTTTTAGGGATCATGACCAAGGAGGTGGTGTTAACTATTCCGGTAATGATTTTGGCTTCGGAATGGATTTTATTCCCTGCAAAAGACAATAAGAGGCTTTATGCGGTTTTAGTCATCGGAAGCATTCTATTGTATTTGTTGTTTAGAAAATTGATCCATACCAATTTAAATTGTTTTTTTGATTCGAGCCCTTCAGAATCCCATGACGGCGATTATTTGACACCGGCGCGTTATCTCTTGACTCAACTGAGGGTATTCTTGACCTTTCTTCGACTCTTGGTGTTTCCCATAAACCAGCGATTGGATTATGATTATCCGGCCTCAACTGGATTTTTTCATCCGCCTCTGACCTTGGTGGGGCTATTGGTGATGGGTTTTATGATTTGGCTGATCATCAACCTGCGTCGTCGACTTCCTTTAATATCTTTTGGCATGGCCTGGATGCTTATCACATTTTCTATTAATTTGGCTCCCCGGTCGAATGTGATTTTTGAGCATAAACTATATCTTATTTCATTCGGTTTTTTTTTGAGCGTAGTGGCGGGTTTGTCTGTTTTGGTTAAAAACCGTATGACCTTGCTGAAGATGTTATTTTGCATTATAACGGTCTTGACCATCGTCAGTATCCAGCGTAATAAAGTCTGGGCCAATGAACTGACACTTTGGGAAGACAACATCAAAACATCACCGAACAAGGCCAGGGTCAATGCAAGTTTAGGCAGATCGTATGGTTCCATAGGCCGTTATGATGAAGCTATTTATTATTTCACCAGGGCTATTGCCATTCGTCCGGATAACATCACTTATGAAAACCGGGGGATTATTTACTCTAATAAAGGACAAAACGACAAAGCCCTTGAGGATTTAAGCACCTCGATTACCATGGATCCTAATTATCCCACCACGTATATCAAAAGGTCCTGGATATATCAAACGCAGCATAGTAATGGGGCGGCGTTGGATGATCTGGCCCATGCCATTAGTCTTAACCCGTATTTTGTAGATGCGTATATAGAAAGAGGAATGTTATGGATGGCCATGGGCCTCTATCCGGAAGCCCTCAAAGATTTTAACAAAGCCCAGGCCATAGAACCCAAGAACAGCGCAGCTGCCCGATATAAGTCTTATTGTTTAACGAAGATGGGCCGATGATTTTAGGTGATTATAAATCATTTCACGATTGTAATAAGCTGCTGTATATTTCGGGTCTATTTTGAGAGCTTTTGTAAACAAAGCGATGGCTTGATTCAATTGGTTTTGATGAGCGTAAATAAAACCGAGATCATTATAGGCAGGTGCAAATTTAGGGCTCATTTTAATGACTTTGAGAAGGTCTTTGATCGCTAAATCGAAGTTGCCTAGTTTGATGTATAAACAACCACGGTTGTAAAAAGGGACTTCAGAGGTGGTTTTTACATCAATAGCCTTATTAAACTCAGCTAAAGCTTCATTTAATTTGCCTTGTTTGACCTCAATTTCCGCAAGATCATTGTAATACTTTGCCAGCTGAATATTTGTTGCGGTATTAAGGGAAGCAAATGACATAAACCATTTCGTAGATATTTCTTGCGGCAAATACTGCCTTAAAAAAAGAAACCGTTGAGGCCAGGAACAAATAAATAAAAGACTGACCACGGCAGCTGTCACCATAAGGAATATTTCTGGTGCCATTTTAGAAATAAAACCCCTGAAACCATGCATTTGCAAAACCCTCCAGCCATTGACTAAATAAAAGTACTATGAAAAGAATTGAAAAAACCCCCCGCCAAAAGGGAGCACCTTTTGATAGAGACCAAAGATCGCTAAACATGGCAGGCACCAAAACAATACTTAAAGCAGACAGAAAAAGAAAATGCCGGCCGTAAATAGGGAACCCATCATGCCCTCCAGGCCAATGCAAAGCAACATAAACAAGGACCATGATTGAAAGACAAAAGCCCAAAGCCAAGTTGGGAAGATGCGCCATTCCTTTCCATAATCTTTGTCCAAGGCCATTATTTTTATAAACCCAAACTTGACGACAAAAAAATGCCATTAAATAAAAAAATAAAAGGGCGATCTGTTCAAATGAAAAGTTTAGCCTAATGACCTCTACGGGATTGGTGGCAATATATAAAGGATTATTTGAGTGACCGCTTAAAAAGAAAAGAGCACCACCAACAGGCAATATCCCTGCCCAAAAATGATACCTGAGATGGCGTTGCCCAAATGAAAAGAGAATTACTTGAACAATGATGACCTGAATAAACCCCAATGGTGCGCTGGCGGCTAGAAGCCAATTGTCTATAGTCAAAAGGATTTTAGCCTTACTCGAAGATCCTGACTCTGATAAAATCTCAATTAGAAAAAGCGCTTGAAGCAAGGTCAATAAGAACCAGAGAGGGTATGGTCTTGCCTCAACCCAGTACCACCACACCATCCCCGAGCTCAATGCGCTCATAAGAGCCATCAGTCCAACGACAATTCCTTCTCTGGTCCAAAAAAAACGCACTAAAAAAACAATGGCAAAAGTCATTAAAGCATCGGGCAACAAACGCAAAATAATTTGACCCTTAGGATATACAAACAAAAAATATTTCCTTCCTTCAGCAGGAATTTCAAGGTGTTCAGGTAGGCTTAATTTAACGGTTGATAGAATGGCCTTTTGAATAACAAAATATAAAGGAAAATTATTCCCCTCACCATGGAGACTTCCAGTGAGGATTTTATCCCATGAATGGCCTTCAATAGTGACCTTTTGACCGTAAAGCTCATCACACCATAATGGCTTGTGCATCGCAAGCCACATCCCAATAGCAAAAAGAATGACCCATAAAATGAAACATGACCGGTTGATTGTCATTTTTCCTTGAAGGTGACCTTAAAGATCCAAATCATACAAAAGGGTAATGAATAAATAAGTAAGACCTGGATCAGGGTTTTTATATCAAAGGGCGGATTGACTTTCAAACCAGATAAAGACCCTGCAGCACAATAAAGATAATGGCAATATTGAATGCCACCTAAGTAAATAATCCCCCCAAAAAGATTTTAGATCAAGGCCGGTTTGCCATACAGCTATTTGATAGGTGGCATTGCTCCAATCTTCTTTTCCG
>Ga0206797_1169_pt1 | contig 9696 bp, 8 predicted proteins | sample Alteio_BWOrgCont_69_FD_152894 | JGI IMG/M metagenome (GOLD analysis project Ga0206797, IMG submission 152894) | Enriched cells from forest soil in Barre Woods Harvard Forest LTER site, Petersham, Massachusetts, United States -... | ecosystem: Environmental > Terrestrial > Soil > Temperate forest > O...
TGTTTTATAGTCGCCCTTGCCTGCACGGCGGATAAAGCCCCTCAGCCTCAGAAGTTTAAATTAGAGGAGACATCATTTCCGGAAACATTTGCTGCAGCAAACATGGTTCTGAAAAATATGGTATCGGTATCTTTGACTTTTTCATAATCGATGATCATCGCCAGGGTGTCTTTTCTATTGTTAATATAAAAAATGTTTGTTTTGCTGTCAAAGTCGGCTTTTGGCCTCCGTATTTATTCAGATCGCTAACATATTCTAATTAGAGGCGATTTAACCTTGAGACCAGTTCTCTTTTCGAAAAGTTAAATGTGTATGTTTTATTAACATCGGTAAAATTAACGTTCTCGCCTGGGGGCATAGCTGTCGCCATAAAAGCCAATGCCGAAAAAATAGCTATAAAATTCAGTAGAATTGGTTTCAGAACATAGGTAACAGGGCGTCGAAAAACATAATAGGAAAAAGGAAGAATCACCATGGCCATGTAATCGCTGTAATCAACCGTGCGGTGAACCGGCAGACCGATATGATTTACTGCATCTATCAAAGGTTGTACGAATGGCGATTTCCACACCATAAAAAGTAATAAAGTGCCGATGTACATTTCTACCGTCCTGCGCGGAGAAAGGGCGCTTAAAAGAAATGGGAAAGCAAACAGCCCTGCAAAGTCCGACAGTTTACCGGTGAAGGCATTAGAAAATGTTTGCTTTAAATACCAATCATTTAAAACTAACAGCAATACAGATATAATAAAATAAGGGTTTCCTAATTTTCGCATAGTATTCATAAATAACTTGCCATCAATGTGTTAATAAAGATAGTAACAACGAAAAATTGATATGTTTATTCTGCTAGCATAGCTACGCGATTGCCGCGTCGTTCCTTCTCGCAATGACAAAATATTGAAATTCAATCAATTAGCAATATTAGCTTTGCAACAATTGCCTTTTCGCTTCTTCCAGTTTCTCCTTTTCCGCCGCTGGTAATACAGGATATTTCAAGTTCAATCCTTTAAGCGTATCCAATATAATACTTGAGATTGCGATGCGGGTGAACCATTTTTTGTCGGCCGGTAAAACATACCAGGGGCACTTTTCTGTGGATGTTTTTTTTATTGCCTTTTCATAAGCTTTCATATAATCATCCCAGCACTGCCGCTCTTTAATATCCGCTGCGGAAAACTTCCAATTCTTTTCCGGGTCGTCAATGCGCGCTAAAAAGCGTTCTTTTTGCTCATCTTTTGATAAATGCAAAAAGAACTTAATAATGACCGTGCCGTTATTTGCTAAATGTTCTTCGAACGAACGGATGCTTTTGTATCGATGCTCCCAAAATTTCTTGTCAACGTCTTTAATAGAAGTAATACCTGGTAATTGTTCTTTCAGCAATAATTCAGGGTGTACTTTGGTTATAAGCACATTTTCATAATGCGAGCGGTTATGCACCCCAATACGGCCAAATTCGGGTAAGGCTTTATAATGCCGCCATAAAAAATCGTGGTCCAATTCTTCGACGCTGGGTTGTTTAAAACTATACACTTCGCAGCCCTGGGGGTTTAAACCCGATAATGTATGTGCTATTGCACCATCCTTTCCGGCCGCATCCATCGCTTGGAAAATAATAAGCAGCGCATAATGGTTATCGGCATATAAAGCTGATTGAAGGGCCGCCGTTTGCTTGATCAGACCGGCCAGAGTTTCATCAGTATCCTCCTTTTTGAAATCCGCTGAGTAGGCTGTATCGTAATCCTTAAGTGAAAATTTTTCACCACTTGTTACTTTAAATTTATTAACTATGTCTTTCATCGCAAAAAATTGGTTAATGCTAAGTTAACTTAAAATTTACCGGTTAAAATTGCGTTGTTAATATTTGTTAAACCGGCTATAATTTAAGCCATAATTTTACATCTTTACCGCATGTTCAGACGTCTAAAAAATCCTTTTCTAAGATATCCTGTCATTTTCATCTATTTCGTAATCATCTTTTTCTGTGCCATTGAGCTTAACTTCCTATGGTTGTTTGGCTATTCGCCTGATATGCAGGATATTAAAAACCCATCCATGTCCTTATCTTCCGAAGTATATTATGCCGATGGAACACTAATAGGGCGTTATTTTAAGGAGAACAGGTCACCCGTTGAATTTAAAAACATCTCTCCAAATATCATCAATGCCTTGATAGCCACCGAAGATGCGCGGTTTTACCATCATAATGGCGTCGATTTCTATTCTTTTTTTAGCAGTATACTTTCTACGGCCAAAGGCGAAAAACGCGGGGGTAGTACCATTACCCAGCAGTTGGCAAAAAACCTGTTTGAAACACGAAAAAGAAAATCCCAGGGTATTATAAAGCACGTCCCGCTAATCAGGACCCTGGTATATAAATGTAAGGAATGGCTCACCGCATTTAAAATTGAGCACGTTTATACAAAGCAGCAAATATTGGAGCTTTATTTAAATACGGTTCCGTTTGGCAATAATTCGTTTGGTATTAAAACGGCTTCGTTAAAAATCTTTAACAAAACACCTGATAAAGTTAACCCGGCCGAGGCCGCCACCCTGGTGGGTATGCTGAAAGCAACATCAACTTATAATCCGATAAACAACCCCAAACACTCATTGGAGCGGCGCAATACGGTATTAGGGCAAATGCTAAAGTATAATTACCTGACCAAAGCTCAATACGACGCCAATGTAAATAAACCTATTGTGCTTGACCTGAGCTATGTTGAAAACGAGGGCCAGGGTGATTCCTACCTTCGCCAGGCGGTTGAAAGATGGCTAAAAAAATGGTGCCACGATAATGACTATAACCTTTATGAGGACGGGCTGAAAATTTACACCACAATCGACCCCCGCTTGCAGCAATACGCCGAGGAAGCCGTTGCTGAAAAAATGAAGATGCTTCAAAAACGCTTTGATAATCTTTGGGGTACAAAAAATCCATGGCGCGATTCAAACGGTGACGAAATAAAAGACTTTTTATTAAAGGCTGAAGAGCATCTGCCTATATACGCGATGCTCCAAAAAAAATACAGTAATAACACCGCCCTTATTAATCAATACTTTGATAAGCCAAAACGCATGACGGTATTTACCTGGAATGGCGACAAGGATACCACCTTTTCGAGTGCTGATTCTATAAGATATTATACCCGTATTTTAAATACCGGTATGATGACCATTGAGCCATCGACAGGTAAAATTAAAGTTTGGGTTGGCGGTATTGATCACCGCTATTTTAATTACGACCACGTAAACCAGTCAAGGAGGCAGGCGGGTTCAACCTTTAAGCCATTTGCCTATTTAACAGCCATTGATAATGGCTTTAGTCCATGTGATAAATTTACCGATAAACCGGTGTCGATTAAATATACGGATGCGGGAAAAGCCCAGGTTTGGGAGCCAAAAAATTCCGATTTCAGGTTCTCCTACGAGGAAATGTCATTACGATGGGCGATGGGTAAATCCGTAAATTCGATCACCGCACAGTTGACTGAACAAGTTGGCTGGGATAAAATTGTTGATTACGCCCATAAATGCGGGATTGAAAGCCCGTTGAAGTCTGTACCATCCGTATCCCTGGGATCAAATGATGTTTCAGTTTACGAGATGGTGCGTGCCTACAGCACCTTTTTAAATAAAGGCGAACGAATTGATCCCTTACTGGTAACCAAGATCACCGATCAGGATGGTAACGTGCTGGACGAATTTAACCTGAAAACGGAAAAAGTTCTCAGTGAAGAAACTGCATGGCTGATGTTATACATGTTCAGGGGCGGCATGGAGGAACCGGGCGGCACTTCGCAGTCATTATGGGATTATCCCGGTTTATGGAAAAGGGACAACCAGATAGGCGGGAAAACCGGCACCTCTTCCAACTATGTTGATGGCTGGTACATGGGCATTACGAAGGACCTGGTGACCGGGATTTGGGTAGGTGCCGACGACCGCAGCGTTCACTTTAACACAACGGAAACAGGAGAAGGGTCACATACAGCGCTCCCTATTTTTGGCAGGTTTATGGAAAAGGTTTACGCCGATCCAAAGTCGGGCTATACGTATGGGCTGTTCCCTAAACCCTGGGTAAAGATTACAAAAGAGTATAATTGTCCTTCGCCGCACATCAATACCGATACCGCTACTACCGACAGTTTAATGATGCCGGCAGACAGCGCGGCAGCTCAACCCGAACAAGAGAATCCGGAAAATCCGGAAACCAAACCACCGGGGCGGTGATAGTTGGCTGAGAGATTGGATGATTGAGTTACCAGGAGATTGCTGATCTGTAAATTATATTTAACTATTTTCGTCTGAATAAATGAATTTGATAAATATTCAAGCTGATCAATTGATTTAAATCATCTATCTAATACTAAGATATCCATGAATAAACATCTCACCAACCTTAATAAAGTTAAAAGATATTCATTCCTGTTGGTTTGCACTATTGGTTTACTATTGCTGAGTTTGCAAACAAAGGCGCAATATTTCGGGCAAAACAAAGTACGCTACAAGAACTTAAAATTTAAGGTTTACAAAACACCGCATTTCGAAATCTACTATTATTTAAGAAATGACAGTATGATAAAGCGTTTTGCACAGGAAAGCGAGCTTTGGTATACTTTACACCAGCAGGTTTTCAGGGATACATTCAAAAAGCCAAACCCAATTATTTTGTATGCAGATCACCCCGACTTTCAGCAGACTACCGCTATTGACGGAGAAATTGACGTAGGTACAGGTGGTGTTACCGAAGGTTTAAAGAACAGGGTAGTTATGCCGGTGATGGAAACCAACCAAATGACCAGGCATGTTATTGGCCACGAGCTGGTACACGCATTTCAGTATCACATATTGTTAGGAGGGGATTCATCCAGTTATGAAAACATAAACAATTTGCCTTTATGGATGATTGAGGGCATGGCCGAATACCTTTCGCTTGGTAAAAACGATTCGTACACGGCAATGTGGATGCGTGATGCTTATTTGAATCATGATATACCAACGGTGAGGCAACTTACAGAAAGCAATAAATACTTTCCTTACCGTTACGGTGAGGCATTTTGGTCCTTTATCGGATCAACTTATGGCGATACCGTTATTGTGCCATTTTTTAAGAATGCAGCACGCTATGGTTGGCAATATGGGATACGTCGCACTTTTGGATACGACGAAAAAACCTTGTCCAGCTTATGGAAAAATGCGATCGAAGCTACTTATAAGCCTTTTTTAAAAGACACTGTTCAGCTCCCGGTTGGACATAGAATAATTGACGAAAAAAATTCAGGTAAAATGAATTTGGCGCCCGCTGTTAGTCCGGATGGCAAATATGTGGCTTTTTTATCAGAGAAAAATTTGTTTACGGTCGACTTGTTTCTGGCAGACGCGCGAACGGGTTACATTTTACGAAAACTCACGAGCAAAGTATCCAACACACATATAGATGAATTTAACTTTATAGAATCGGCCGGAACGTGGTCGCCTGATAGTAAGCGGTTCGCGTTCAGCGTGTTTAATAAGGGACGTAACCGGATGCTGGTAGTTGACGTAGCAAGCGGAAGTATCATAGATGACGTTTCGATGGGCAAAGCCGAGCAATTCAGTAATTTGTCGTGGTCGCCGGATGGTAAAAGCATAGTTTTCCAGGGATTGGCAGAGGGCCAGGGCGATTTGTACATGTACAATTTTGATACCCGGCAAGTTAAGCAACTTACGAATGATAAATTTACAGATTACCAGCCTTCTTTTTCAAGAGATGGTAAAAAGATCGTTTTTACAAGCGACCGGACTACTTACGACCAATCATTATCACAGGCTATAACTTTTAACCTCGCCGAACTCGATCTGACAACTTTAAAAGTGACGGATATTAAACTATTTAATGGCGCCAACAATTTAAACCCGCAATATTCGTCAGACGGCACACAAATCTATTTCCTGTCCAATCGCGACGGCTTCCGTAATATGTATCGCTATACCCCCACTACCGGAAAAGTTGAACAGATGACGGACCTGTTTACCGGTATTTGCGGTATAACCGAGTATTCCCCCGCATTAAGCATTTCAGCGAATAACGATATTGTGTATTCCTACTATCGTGCCCAAAAATATTCACTTTATAATGCGAAGGCTGCTGAATTTACAGCGAAGCCTGTTGAATCCCAGGATATTAATTTCAGCGCTGGTGTACTGCCCCCGTCGCGTTCAGTGGGTGTCGATCTGATCAATTCCAACTTAAATAATTACCTCGCCTATCCAAAAATATCAACGGACTCTATAAAAGATCAACCGTACAAACCAATGTTTAAGTTGGATTACCTTGCAAGCAGCGGGGTGGGTGCATCCGTAAGCCAATTTGGTGCGGGCATATCAAGTGGGGTGCAGGGCGTTTTCAGCGATATTTTGGGCCGTAATCAGATCTATGCCGGTTTGGCTGTGAATGGGGAAGTTTATGATTTCGGCGGCCAGTTTACTTATATAAAACAAACAGGACGCTGGAATTTTGGTGTAAGTGTTTCACACATCCCATTCCAAACAGCCACTTACGGTACTGAGGCTACTACTTATAAGGTCAATAGCACCACGACTGTACCGGCGATTGCCGAAAACTTTAACCTCATCCGCATTTTCCAGGACCAGGTTTCCGTATTTACCTCCTATCCTATCACGAAGAAAACACGGATTGAATTTGGCGCCGGCGCCGCGCACTATTATTACAGGGTAGACCAATACAGCACGATTTATGATACGCTGGGCAACGAACTTAATTACCAGCATAATCATATCGCAAATTCTGCATTCAACGCCGATCCGTCGAACGGTGGCGTAAGTTTAATACCGTTTACCATTTATAATGCAAGTGCCGCATTGATTGGCGACAATTCCTTTTTTGGTGTTGCTTCCCCGCTCAATGGCTATCGTTACCGCTTGCAGGCCGAGTATGACTTTGGCACTTACCAGTTCTTTGCGCCCACCATTGATTTACGCGAATATGTGCGGGTTGCTCCTGTTACCTTTGCCGCGCGTTTGTATGGCTATGGCCGGATTGGCAATACCGGTAACCTTTATCAAAATTATTTGGGATATCCTTTCTTAATAAGAGGCTATGAAGCCCAAACTTTTTATAGCGGAACTGGCAGAGCGCCCACAAATAATTTTACCATAGACCAGTTGTCTGGCAACAATATTGCAGTAGCTAATTTCGAGGTGCGTTTACCACTTACCGGGCCTGAAAGGCTTTCACAATTTAAATCCAAATTTTTATTTACGGAGCTCAACTTATTTTTTGACGCAGGTTTAGCCTGGAATGCCGGTGATAAAATTGAATTTAAAGAAAACCCATCGATACTGGGAAGCAGACCGGTGCTTGACGGCAACGGCCACCAGGTATTGGACGGTTCGGGCAATCCGGAGACCACCCCAATTTATTCAAGGGTGCCCGCTACAAGCGCGGGTATTTCGATCCGGGTAAATGTTTTTGGGTATTTTGTTTTGGAGCCTTACCTGGCAGTTCCGTTTAATCGCACGGATATTACCAAACCAGTGTTCGGGCTAGGCTTTACACCCGGATGGTAACAACCGGTGGCGCTGTGAATCGATCTTAGAATTATTTTTTACTTTCAGTTAAAAGTTTTTATAGTAGTTTTGCGCCCATGAAGAAATCGGCGCTAATTATTTTCTTTGTTTTGACAGGTTTCGTTTTATTTGCTCAGCAAACCACGACTGTCAATCCAGTTAATGACACCGTAAAGGCAAAATGGGGCAAAATAAAAATAGTGGACGGCACCGCTATGATATCGTCAAATGATATTATTGAAAATATAACACAGTCGAAAGAGTACTCGGTATTAGTTACCGCTATAGAAGATGCCGGTTTAACCGAAACTTTTAAAAGTAAAGGCCCGATTACAGTTTTTGCCCCTACTAACCTGGCATTTGAAAAATTGCCTGCAGGCGAATTGGATAGCCTGCTGCAGCCAAAGCACAAATATGATTTAAGCTACCTGCTTACCTACCATGCAATCGCCGGCAGGTTAACTGCACGGGATATTGCAAGAAAAATAAATTCAAATAACGGGCAAGCTACCTTTACTACGCTTGCAGGCAGCAAGCTGACCGCAAAAATTGATGAGAACCGCAATATCGTTTTAATTGACGAAAACGGCGGGCAAAGTATTGTCAGTAAGTTTGATATCCAGCAAAGTAATGGAATGCTTCATATTGTAAGCGCGGTATTGGTTCCCAAACCCCGGGCAATATAAACTAACCTAAGCATGACAATCCTGCATGCTGAATATTACGTAATTTAGTTGCAGTCGGTTCAGAAACCGCTGTATAACTTATCTTATTATAATTTAAAAACTTATTAAAATGAAAAAATCAATTTTAGCTGTGATTTTATTGAGCGCTATTATGGTGCTTGGTTGTCAGCAGGGTATTGGGCAAACGAAGAAATATGACCCAAAACGAAAAAAAAGCAAAACCCCTGCCGAATGGAAAAAAATTCTTACGCCCAATCAGTACTATATTATGGTTGAAAGCGGCACAGAACCCCCTTTCCATAACGAATACCACGACAATCATCAAAAGGGCGTATATGTTAGCGCTGCAACCGGCGATGTTTTATTTACCTCGGATGATAAATTTGACAGCGGCACCGGCTGGCCTAGTTTTGTTAAACCCGTTGATCCCAAAAAAATAGAGATCGTGCTCGACAGCAGCGGTGGCATGGAGCGCGACGAGGTTATTGAACGGAGCACCGGTTTGCACCTCGGCCACGTTTTTGACGACGGACCTGTTGACAGGGGCGGCAAAAGATACTGCATGAACTCGGGCGCGTTAAAATTCATTAAAAAGTAACAGCTTTTCTAAATGAGCTGATAGAAGGACGAAGCTGCGGCCTAACCCTGATTCCACTTTCAAAATTCAAGCCAATGGTCAGATCTACCCAGTCAGGGTTTACAGGTCTGATCATTTTTTCTTTTTGGGGCCTGGTGTAAGTGCTCACTACTTTAAAACGTTCCATTGCCTGCTCCTCGGTATTTATCTCTTCAAAATAAACCAAACGGTTAAGCTGCTGTGCGCTGTCAAAAAACAAAGTTGGCATCTGGCGGTAAAAATCAAGCGTTTTCAACAGGTCAGAACATAGGCCTACGTGTAGATTATTGCGGTTTCTGTCGGTGATGATATAGATAAAACGTTTCATATTGATAAATAAAATTTGCTGGTTAAAAAATAATTACTAATTTTATGAGCATAAAAATACTAATAATTTTAGCAATTCCAAATTTTATGTCAAATATTCCATCAAATATTAAATTTCTTCGCAAAAAGAAGGGTCTTACACAACAGCAGTTTGCAGATCAGATCGGTATAAAAAGATCGCTTGTAGGCGCTTACGAAGAGGAAAGAGCGGATCCGAAGTATGATCTGCTAAAAAAAATAGCATTGTTTTTTGATATTTCCATTGACGATTTTATTAACGAAATCATCGATGAAAAATGGGCCCCAAAACCAAAAGGGAACCCGGCTAACCTGCGCGTGCTGAGTATTTCTGTTGATAAGGATGACAATGAGAATATTGAGCTCGTACCATTAAAGGCCAGCGCCGGCTATTTAAATGGCTACGCCGATCCGGAATATGTAGCCGAATTGCCAAAATTTTATTTGCCGATGTTTAAACAGGGTACACATAGGG
>Ga0206797_1170_pt1 | contig 9666 bp, 9 predicted proteins | sample Alteio_BWOrgCont_69_FD_152894 | JGI IMG/M metagenome (GOLD analysis project Ga0206797, IMG submission 152894) | Enriched cells from forest soil in Barre Woods Harvard Forest LTER site, Petersham, Massachusetts, United States -... | ecosystem: Environmental > Terrestrial > Soil > Temperate forest > O...
CAGGGTTGCGGGACCATCCCTATTCCTGTAAACCCTGATAACACCAGCACCCCTGTTACGACCGGCACAGGCCCTAGCAATGACCCTATCTTTTCCACCAATGGTAGATGTAAAACTTACACCGACACTAACAATAATTGCTATTACGGACAAATGATATACGCCACGGCCTGCTCTCCCGCTTCTTTGCCCGTGGCATGCTGCCCTGATACTAGTTGCAATCCTCAGTGCCTGGGAGTGGGAACCTCCGGGGTCCTATTTTGCGGAAGCAATTCCGCTACTCCGCCTAATGTTACCTTAGATCAAAACTATGGACTTACCTATGTCAGCGGTCCTTCCGCTTGTGGCGCTACCCCACCATGCGAAGTATATTGTGATAATAGTAACGGTTATTTTCTTAATGCGTCGGGAACTGGCTGTACGAATCAATTTCAAGTAGCTCCAGCTATAGGCAATTGTTCGCTTGCATGTGCCGCCAGCCCTGATCGTGCACCCTGTACTTCAAAACATAATGCAGGGGGATCAACGACTACTGTGAATGATTGTAGTTTTACAATGTGTTCTAATAGCGGGGATATTGCCTCCATAAAGCTAACGGATATCTCCTCACCTGAAACCGCTCCTTATTGTGGCACGGTCAATCCACCCGGAGGGAGTCCTGGCGAAGAATGTGAAATGACCATTACCTATACTAATGCCAATACTTCCCCCTAAGTAATGAACACTCCTGTTGTTCTGAACATCGATCATCTATCCCTAGACAGAAGAAAATTTGATCTCTCTCCAGACGATATCAAACAAGTCTGCCGCTTTTTTTCCCTGGGGAAACTCCAGCATTATGAAAAAGAAAAAAATGTCAGCATCTCCCATTCTAATTTCTTTATCCTTGCAACAACATCTCAAGGACAATACGCGCTCAAATTCTACCCTTCAGGCACCGCAAGAACGATTGCCGTTGAATACTCTCTTAACCGTCTATTGATCGATCAAGATTTCCCAACACCCCTTATGTATCCGGGGAAAAACAATCGTCCATTTATACTCTGCAATAACCGCTTGGCTACCTGCTTCTCATATATCGATGGGATCGGGGCATGGCAAGCTATCAGCCATAAGAATATCTTTAATAAGATCAACACAGCTCTGTTAGTCTTAAAAAACATACTGTCTTTGCAAAAAACAGCAGCTTCACCCCTGAAACAAGAAAGCTTAATAACAACGGTCAATGGTCTGATAAATACTTCTCGTCAGACCACTCCTTATGACGAAAAGAAGATCATTGATTTGTCCTTGTTGAAAGCTTGTAAAATTTATCAACAAAACCAAAAACTCTTTACCCGCCAATGGCTTCATAATAATGCCAACTTAACTAATTTTATCCTCCGTCAAAATACCGTCTATACCCTCGACCTGTCCCATGTCAGGGAAGATTATGTTTTTTCTGATCTAGCAAGCCTGGTCATTTCTTGCCTGTTTTTTGGCGTTCCCATCAATACAGTAAAAACCATCACCCAGGACTATTTCGCCCAACATGAAACCAAAGAGAATCATTACATAGTCCTCAATGCGCTGGTCACCATTGGACTGATCAAAGAATATCTAAAAAATATTCAACGTGAAAGATCTGATGAGCTTTCCACCTGCCCGCCAGAATTATCACAGATCTATTTAACACAACTCTTAAAGCGCAAAAAATTAATAACCACATTATTAAAAAAAATGCATGCCGATCCCATGCTTATTGTATAATTACGTATTAATGAAACCCTACGTTTGGCACAAACAATCTATATCACCTGATTTTGAATTGATCAATTGCCCTTCCTATGATCCCATTAAGGATTTTCATCGTGACCCGACGGGCGTCTATGTCCTTATCCGCTGTGATATTGAAAATGCCTCCATTGAAGTAGCTGTCTGCGACCCAAAACACACGATCATCAAAGCTTTCCGCGGCCAAAAAGCGCAGGACCTTTATGTCACCATTTTCGAATACGAAAAAAAACACCAACTCAAATGGTTTAGCCGAAAAGACCATATCGCCTACTTGGGCAAAGAACTTAAAAAAGCAGAATACGGCCTTTTAGGAAAAGAAAACTATTTGCAGGAATAAAAATATGGGAAACAAGGCTATTTTCAATTGGAGCGGCGGGAAAGACTCTTCCCTGACGCTGTATCATGTGCTGAAAGAAAAAAAGTACGATGTCAAATACCTGGTCACTTCCTGCAGTGAACAGTACGACCGCATCTCCATGCACGGCGTACGGACTTCCCTGCTCAAGCATCAAGCTGAGCTGATCGGGATCCCCTTGAAAATAATCTATATGCCCACCATGCCGACGATGGAGAGCTACGATGCCGCCATGGCCAAGATCCTTACAGAATTCAAAAATGAAGGGATAGAATTCTCTATCTTTGGCGATATCTTTCTCGAAGATCTAAGAAAATACCGGGAAGACAGGCTGGCTGAAGTAGGGCTCAAAGGCGTATTCCCGATATGGAAAAGACCTACGACAGAGCTGGCCCATGAATTTATCGATCTGGGCTTTAGATCCATCCTGGTCTGCATTGATGAGTCTTGTCTGGACGCTTCCTTCTGCGGCCGCATGATCGATGATCAATTACTTAAAGATCTGCCTCAAAAAGTTGACCCTTGCGGCGAGAACGGAGAGTTCCACTCCTTCGTCTTCGATGGCCCAATTTTCAGCAGTCCAGTACAGTTCACCATCGGAGAAAAAGTCCGGCGCAGTTATGCCAAACCTAAGAATGTGGACGAAAAAAAAGACTGTGTCTGTTGTAAAACGTCAGACACAGCCTTTTGGTACATCGACTTAATTTAGAATTTAACCTTAACACCCGCCGCTACATTGCGCCCAGGTGCCGGATAAAAAACCTCTGGCGCGCTAGGATAACCATAGCCAGAGCCGTAAACAAAATAATGGGTATTTAATAAATTATTCAAGCTCACCCACACTTCTATATTCTTAAAGCCATATTTGGCACTCCAATCAAAAGTTTCATACCGTTTGACCTTAGGCTGAATATTGGCATCATCACCGATCGTAAATCGTTTACCGACAAAATCAGTCGAAAAAGTCGTACTTAACCGGTCTATCGGGCGGAAGGTTATCCCCGCATGGGCCAGTTGGTCTGGGACATCAGGGATGTGATTACCTGAAAATTGCCCTTTAATAAATTCCGTCTGTTGAAAAGTAACATTAACAAATGGCTCTATTTTCTGGTTTAATAGATCAACGGAAGCGTCCGCTTCTTCGCTGTAATGCCTCGTTTTACCATCATAATTACCGTTGCTAAATGTTAAAGGATCATCGTAGATCTCATTCTTATATTGGACCTCTGTAAAAGTAGACCCTAAATGAACGCCGTTAAAACTTTGATCTTTAATACCTAATTGGTATTGATTGCCGACCTGAGGGTTAAGGCCGGGATTGAATACGGCAGGAGAATCAAAACCACTCTCCCCTGGAAAAGGATCCTGAAAGAATTCATCAAGATTGGGTAAACGATAGGAGTGGGTGTAATCCACAAATATTTTTGAATTGGGATTATACTTATACCCTAATCCACCGTCATATCCTTCGACGGTAGGACTACGGTCGAATTTCTCAGAGGTCTGTTCTGTTTGATTAAAGACATACCCTGTCCAGGAGCCTCTTGCACCGACATTAAGCAGCCATCGCTGATCCAAGGTCAACTCATCTAATAAATAAGCCGCTTGTGACGCTTCGCTGGCATTGACCACATCTTCTAAGCTGGCAGGAAAATTGATGCGCCGTTTTTCAGTGTAATAGATGTAATCATAGCCTGTGGTCAATTTATTATCTAAACGGTCAGTCAAAGGTGAAGATAGGATAAGCTTGGGCTGAAATTCATAAGATTCTGTTTCATAGTTCGTTGCGTACCCGGAACCTGGATCAAGGATATTGGAAAGACTTTTTCTGGCTGAGGTAAATAATGAAAGATCGACGGTGCTGCTACCCGCGTCAAACTTCATATGCGGTGTCACATCGAAATGGGAATCTGAGGTCTCCCCATAGGCGATGGCAAATGGATTGACACCTGTCCGTCCCGCTTGGTCGATCCCTTCAATGGTCGTTCCATAGAAAGAACTAAAATAAGCATCATTGCTTATACCCCCAGGAAGACGGTAACGGTCCAAATGATAGCCTTGTGAAAAATCAACACCAAAAATATCCGTGGGATTATAGTCCACACGCGTGTCGTAATCATTGGCCCAAAAATCATTATCCGTTCGATAATTATTGCTTTGTTGACGGTCATAATTGAATTGATACGTTAATTTTGGAAGCCCGCCGCTTAATTCCAAGCCATCTTTATTCCCTTTATAACTATCCACCTCACTGGTCAAGGTCACTGATGGTTTGGTATTTTCCTGGCCTTTTTTCAACACTATATTGATGACACCGCCCGTGGCATTATCCCCGTAAAGCACAGTACCAGCACCTTGAATGACCTCAATGTGGTCAATTGAATTTAGATCGATCAAGGATAGGTCGGCCCCTGAAAAATCAGGTGTATTCAACCGCCGGCCATTGACCAATATCACCACGTTCGATGTGCTTGCTTCCCCAAACTGCCCCATATTGATCTGTGTATCTTTAACACTGCTATTAACCCTGGCATCAACTCCCGGCACTTGGCCCAGCAATTCCGGTAAATTCTTCGCCGGCGAATTAGCAATATCCTCAGAAGTAATAATGGATACATCTTTGTTCATATTGCCAGCGGTATCATTACTGCGTGAAGCTTCAACAAGGATAGTGCCCAGATCCGCGGCATCATCGGCTTTTGCCAATTGAACAAAAAATAGAACAGACACAAGAACTAAACTTAAGACTCTCATTTTCTTCTCCTTAAATAAAAAACCTCAATCATATTCAAATGATTGAGGTGTCCCGACACTGCTCAATATATACGTTTTGTATCCTGTTCTCTCGCAGGTACTCAACTATGAAATACCATTAGGCCTCCGGGCTTCCCTAAGATGGGTTACCGTAGCGGGACTGCTCTTGATTCACACAAGATTTCCCTAACTGGTATGTATTTTTTAAACCAAATGTGCCAATGTCGTGCCCTTGGCACGACTTACAACCCATTCATACGCAACGTAAAAAACTAAACTATAAACGATCGTGCTTGCGAAGGTGCTTCTAAAGAAAGGTATTGCCAGGATATAGCATTGCTGCAAGCCGCCCATGGTATGCGGATACAAGGTCAGCCACGAAGCAAAATTAGTCACCACAAAGAAGATCAAAGCTGAAAGGACACTGCCGCCTAATACCGTTGCAAGGCTCTTTCTCTCTTTGAGCCAGATCCCCAGCACACTGATCATCAAAATGCTTCCCCATGTCACCCACATCAAAGGATAAAATCCAATGATGGCATCGCTCACGACCATCAATGCCAAAGGGACCCATACGGCTTGACGGCCTTTGAGATACATACCCCCTAAGAAAGCCAGGCTTAATACCGGCGAGAAATTAGGGATATGCACGGCAACGCGTGAAAGAATACCAAAACTGATGATAACCAAAGCTAACATGTGCTTCATTATAAATATATTCATCATTTAGTCAAATATTTATTCAACCAAAGACCAAGAATGATCTGCCGTAATGTTTGGTCAATGTCACTACCCTGATTACGATCGGCCGATACCGGACAGGGCCAAGCCCTATCACCATAAGTTTTGATCAATATATGTTTCATGAACGGTGAAACCTGTATCTCGCTTCTTGTGCCGCGATGAGGGATCGTATTGGCAATGGCTAATGCACGTAACAGCTTCTTATCTTTCTTCATCTCTGCCGGGATCGATTGCGACAATGCCAGCATGGGCCCTGATAAAAAAGGAAATAAGAATTTATACCCATAAACATGCCCTACCCGATGATGGGCATCTTCATCCACCATCGCCCAATCCAGACGAACATCAAGGTTCCCGCGTTTTGCCTCCAAAGCTTCATTACCAAACCACTGATCACTGCCCATCCCGGAAATAAAAACATTCCCCGCTATTTGCTGATCATATTTTTTTAAAGCCGCATGAACGATCGCCAGGTCCAAGTCCAAAACAGGCTCATGGGTTATAGCTGTAAGCGCTTCAAATGCAGAAAGAAATTCCACGGCTTTGACATATAAAATATGGTGCGCAAAACCTGCTTTATTGGCAGCTTCAGCAGCGCCTTGGACGGTTAAAAGATTAAAATCTTCGAATTGGACAGTTACCGCTGTCACCTGCGCGCCACACTGCCGTGCCATGCATGCGATCAACATAGAATCAAAACCACCGCTGAACATGACCGCCCGAGGGATCCCGGACATCTTGCCCATACTAGCTGCCAGGGTTTCCTGCACTTTAAAAGGAATTTCTTTGGGATCCAGTGAAATGGAAGGTAGTTCAGATCGAGGACGCTTCGTTCGTCCTTTTAAAACAGTTCGGGGAGCCAGCAAATACCCGTCACGAATATAATCCCAAGCGGCATCAGCATCAAGTTCATACCCTTTCCCTATATACGCGTAAGAACGTGTCATACCTTCTGCAACCGATGGTACATTTCCATTTGTGAGGCGATCTCTTTATTGCGCCAAGCAGCACGGCAATTGATACATTCGTTAAAATTCCTAAAAGGATCCCCTGTCAAAGCTGATTGACGCGCACGGGAATATTCGTCTGACTCCCAGATATCTTTAAAAGATGATTTAAAAACATTCCCGATCGTCACCCGCTGCATAAAACAACAGACATTCACATCCCCATTAAGACGGATCGCGCTATAAAAATATCCATGAAAACAAGGAGGCCATTCTCCTGTACTTACCACTTTCTTCTCCTCCTGGTCTTCGATCATAATATGATGACTATGCTCAAATTCTTCAGCCACCTTCCGACGCACCACATTCGCCCCAAGCTTACGGACCAAACTCTCTGTCCTTATAGAACTCTCCGTATTCAAACGGGTCTCAATGAAAACAACTTCTATACAGAAATTGGGATTGATCTGTGGCTTAAGCCTGGCCAATTCCCTGATATTCTTAATGACCTTAACAAAAAGGTCTCTACCCTGCAAGGCCTTGTAACTTTCCCGGTCAGCTTCGCCCAGATTGATCACAATACGATCTGCCCTCAATATATCCCGGCAACGTTCAATAGGGAATGTCCCATTGGAATAAATATTGACCGTAAAGGAACGCTCAAGATATTTAAGCATGTCATAAAAACGGGAATGCAGGGTGGGGTCCCCTTGACCTGACAACGTGATCGCATCCACTTGAAGGTCACGACAATCACGTATAACATTCTCAAACATATCATAGGGCAGATGATTTTTTCCTGTCGGACGATGATTAGTATCTGGCCCATAATAATAACAATACCGGCATGCCAGATTGCACAGGTCTGTTAAATGGAGCTGGACCGTAGCAGGGCCGATCAACGCACGCCCGGCTTCAATGCCTTTTAAACGAAGCAATAATCTGCGCTTTATTTCCCTCTGGTCAAGGATCACATGGCCCCTTCTGCCCTGGCCCGACGGACTTTGTCATTAAGCATTTTATTGACGGGAACATAACTGCAATGCCTGCATTCCTGCCATTTTGCCGAACAGGAATGGATACCTCCGGAAGCTTCTCTGAGCGTATTATGCAGAAAATCATTATCAAACCAAATATCTTTATAACGGCGCTCATTGACGTTCCCCGCCACACAAACCCCAACCCCGTCACAAGGAGCGATCACCTGCCCATTTTCATCGATATAGCTGTAAAACCAGCCTATTTGGCAATTTGTTTTTTCTCCCCCTGTTGCATCATAACTGAGAAGCCGGTCATTGTTCATGCTTGTCGGTGTTAAGGACACAATATTCTCAAATTGATGCCCATTAACGATGATATTCCGGAGATTATTAAGATTGTGCTTGAAAGTGTACCCCGCACCGATCGCGGCATCAACCATTTCCTGCAGCTCTGCCAATGTTGTTTTGGAAAATACCAATGCTTTCATTTCTTTGGTGGGTTTAAAAAAACGGATATATACTTCATCCACTCCCCGCTGCTGAGCCAGGTCTAAAAAGGCAGGCATCTCCTTGTAATTATGGTCATAGACAATAAAGGTCAGCACTATCTCAGGTTTTCCGTATTTCCGACGGGATACTAACAATCTATCCAGGTGTTTAAGCAAATTGGCCAAAGATCCGCTCGCCTTTCCGTGGACACGGCGGTACGATGCCTCCGTCATGGCGGAAAGATTCACGATCAAACGGTCTGCCAGGCATAAATACCGCAAATGTTTCGAATCAAAATCAAGGTGACTGTAAGCCCTTAAACGCATCCCTAATTCTTTAACTTTGCGGAAAGCCTGCTCGGCAAAAGGATAAAGGACTATCTCCCCGCCTTCTAGATTAATTTCATCAACACCGATCTCATGGCAATCCTCAATGACCCCTTCCAATATTTTATAATCCAGCATGACCCGCTTAGGAGGGGTGGAGATCAACGGTGAAAAATACCAGCAAAAGGCACACTTGCGGTCGCAAGCCTGGATCGCATGGATATTCACGGATTGAGGACCGATCAAAGGCCTTCCTAAGACCGAACTTTTTGCCCGCAACTTATCCCTGACCACTGGGTCCAATGTTTTTAATGTTTCCGTATTTACCATTGATCACTTTCTTCCCAAATCGGAAAATAATAGGGATTTCCACTCTTTTTTATTCCCCATGGCCGCGATAAAATCAAAAAATCGCGTCAATTCTCGACGGTTGCCTGCTGTCTTAAAATCTGCGTGATGCGTCACCACCCCGGATAAGGCCCTGCGATTGACACCTCTGGCCAAAAGAGCCAACATCTCTTTGGCCTCACGGATACCTTTCTTGCCTTCTTCATACCGGGTGAACGAAACCTGTACCGGCACGTTGATCAATCGCTTTGCTTTTTCTACCCGGTGAGTACCGGCCGAAAAGATCTCGAAACCCTCCTCATGAAGCACCTGTAACGTGCGCTCATCATAACCGTGATAGGGCGGAACAAATGCGGAAGTAAAATATTCTCCGAACGCCTGATGCATTTTTTTCAGCCCCTGACGTATATCTAACTGCTGGGTCTCATGATCTCTTGAAGGCCCAAACTCATATTTTAAAGTATCATCAGTCGAATGGTTCGCATGGACCCACCCATGCTGGACTATATCCAGCAGATGAGGCCTTTCCTTTTTGGCACGGCACAAAAACCTGATCAGACCTTTATCCATCTTTCCCGGTATAACCGCATGAATGACTGGAATGCCCCGCTCCATGGCCGACTCAAAAAAGAAACAAAATGCACGATCCAAGGTCCAAACATCATCATTACGAATAAAAAGACGTGCACTGGTCATATAATTAAGTATACTACTTCCTTGAAGCTAATGACTTAATTTTCTACCAAACAATGCGTATCTTGTTCCATTACAGCCATAAACAAACCCTCGGGCATACGACCAGAAGTATTGCCCTAGCCCACGCTCTTTGCCGACAAAAGGCTGATCTTCTGATCTTACAAGGCGGTTTGCCTCAGCCTTTTATCCGCTTTCCCAAAAACTGCAAGGTCATTGATATCCCGTTTCCCTTCGATGACAGGAGCAGTTTT
>Ga0206797_1171_pt1 | contig 9645 bp, 10 predicted proteins | sample Alteio_BWOrgCont_69_FD_152894 | JGI IMG/M metagenome (GOLD analysis project Ga0206797, IMG submission 152894) | Enriched cells from forest soil in Barre Woods Harvard Forest LTER site, Petersham, Massachusetts, United States -... | ecosystem: Environmental > Terrestrial > Soil > Temperate forest > O...
GAACCCGTCATTATTTGTGCTGTCCCATTGGGCTATGGCAACAGGACCGGTACCTGGATTGATCGTGAACGGTGTTGAGGTCGCTGGACTAAGGCTGCCGGATGTGGCTTGAAGGGTGTACAGTTGGCCGGCTGCATTGATCCCTAAACCGCTGAATTGTGCCAGACCATTAACAACGGTAACAGTAACGGTACCCATCAATTGCCCGTTACCAGGATTGCTAAGGATCGCCAATGTCACCTGATCTGTATTGTCACTGGCAACCACATTACCATAAGCATCTTCAACAGCCACCACGGGCTGACGGGAAAATGGTTGAGAGTGATTTGTGTCAGAGGGGCTAATGGTAAAAGCTAATTGGGTTGGTGTCCCATAAGACAAATTACTTGTTTGTCCTGAGGTAGAATAAGGGGAATTGCTCTGAGCACCACCACTGTAAATGTCACTACCGATGGAAGAGTCTGCTGGATCAGTGGTTTCATTACCGCCGCTGAATTGCGCAAAGGCTGAAGAGACAAAGCCACCCATGATGAAAAATGCCAAAAAGGCAAAAATTTTCCATGGACAATTTTTTGATTTCATTTTTAAACGCTTGTTTTTATTAGACATGCAATCTTAATTAATAATTCCAAATCTTGAACATTACGATGCGTTCCTGCCTAAACGCCCGCCTTGAAAAACTCCACAATTTACATCATAACGCTCTGCACAACTCATAGAATCAGGATCTTTGACCGCGTAATTACGCGCGGATGTTTCGTATACAATTTGATTACTTGACTGAAAGTCCCCGCCGCGGTAGCCAATGCCAACAGTACTGTCTACGGCATTATTTGTTTGATCATAGCCTGGCCAATCAGCGTTGGTCGCAAACCCATTGGCGTTTAATGCTCCTGTGCCGTCAGTACCTTGAAAATTGTTAAGACTCTGCGTCCTTCCTACACTTACTACCGGCTCTGCCAAATTACCGGATAATTCCATATTACCGTAATAACCAGCGCCACTGCTTATACGAGTACCGGAACTTGTGGCAAAAATACCGACACGTACTGGCCCCATTTGGCCTGCCGCAATACCGCCAGAACGGCCGTCACCTGAACTCCAGGTAACAGAACCACCATTAATATTCGCTGTATCATTCAAGGTTTCCGCACCATTTTCATCCGCATTGTTGGGATTAATGTCATTAGCAGCAGGAAAGGTGGCTGAAGCTGATCCCCAGGGGTATTCATTGGCCAGCGATGGCATATCTTTACCGCGTGCTGCTTTTTCGTACTCTAATTCAGTGATCGGCCGCAAGCCAGCCCACTCAGCATACGCTGCCACATCCGGCCAAGACACATAACTCACTGGACGGGAAGGTCTTAATGTCACCGCTGGGGCACTTAGAAGTGCGGGACTTGTTGATCCTGATCCAGGCCAAGAAATCGTATTGCGATTAACTATTCCTGTCCCTTTGCCACCAATCTTCAAACTTCCTAATGTTGTGGAAGGACTGGAAGTAATGTCCCGAAAAGATTTGGCAGCGTTGGGCAGGGTATTAAAAAAAGCTACCCATTGACCTTCAGTCAGTTCATATTTCATTAAATAAAAAGCATTAAACCCTTTGGGGAAAGAAGCGGGAATTGTTGTTAAATTTCCAGTGGCAATTTCATTGGGAGCCCCGGTACTTTGATAATAATAAGCGCCTCCAACAGCAGTCATGGTGATCGACGATTCACCTTGAATATACCAGGGATTAGTACCTCCAAAAGCAAATGTTGTGGGATTGCCGCTGCCGTCACCGGCATGAAAAGGACCTTGGGGAATGTAGACCATTTCAATACCAAAAATTTGATGCAAGGTATTGGCTGCCTGGGCCATCGTCTGTGACATATGATCCGCGCCATAATTCCAAACAAATTGAAGGCCTGTTAAGGAAATACTTCCAGTCCCGGGACCAGACCTTTGCAGGAAAAATCCTTTTTGGTCTGATGGGACGAATATCTCAAATTGGTTCTGAAATTGTGTTGGGATGGAATAGCCGGCAGGGTTAATTCCAGGGCCGCCCACAGTAGCAGGTTGCCATGTCACTCCACCGTCAGGAGAATATTTCATAAATATCCATACGGCATCAAAACTGCCGGTGGTCGAATCATTCCAGCTATTATCCTGGGTCAAATTAAAAGAAAATGTCATCGTTTGCGCAGCCGCGTTAGTACTGACAAGATCCAAATTACTGACTTGTAAATTATTAGCCCAGGCCGTAGAGGCGAATAGACACATAACGAATAAAAGAAAAGAAATAAAAGATCCTTTAGTCACAAAAAATGCTCCCGAGATTTTTTTAACTGCCATCATAAGTCCTAACCCCGCGGCCCCCAAAAGTATTCAATGCAGCTGTTGATGTTAACGCTGCTTCCGTACGATCTGATGTTCTTAAATAAGTAGAAGCATCCCCCCAAGAACCACCACGAAATCCTGAACCTGTAGCTCCATCAACACCATTTGCTGGCGTTCCCTGATCCATACCAGGCCAATCAGCATTCATCGCATTACCTTCATAAGTTATTACCGGAATTGAGTTAACATCATAGGGTGGTGTCAGAGTTCCCGTCCCTTCACTTCCTGTAAAGGCCAATCCCGAAGCATTACCTATAGTCACGACGCGTTCTTTCAAATTACCGGCCAAATCCATCACTCCATAATAAGAAGCACCAGAACTTACTCTGGTCGCATTAGAACCCGCAAAGATCCCCCCGCGCAAAGGCCCCATATTATACCCAGCCCCTTGTAAAGCGTCCCCTCCCGTCAATGTTGTATTATTGAAATTAACATTAGCACTGGGCGTAGTTATCGTTTCTGTCCCATCTTCTGTTGTTCCGCTGATCGCCGCTGCAGCTGTGATCGTTTGGTTTCCCCAAACATATTCTCCGGCATTAGGCAGAAGCGGACCACGAGCCATTTTTTCAAATTCTAATTCTGTCATTGGACGCAAGGCGTCCCAATCTAAAAATGCCGCTAAGTCCATCCAGCTTAAATAAGAGACCGCGCGTGCTGGCCGCTGAGTTGCACATAATAAAGGGGTCCCGGCACAACTAATGGTATTGCGATAAATAACACTAGTAGCATTTTTATGATTATTATCTGCCAGATCATGATTGGTACGGGCATCAGATGGTAAAGAATTAACAAATTGCACCCATTGCCCTTCATTGATCTCATACTTCATCGCATAAAAAGCGTTATATCCATTAGGGAAGGCAGCTGGGATGGAAAAAGAAGAACCTGTTGGGAATTCCCCAGGATTGCCATTAGAGACATAATAAAAACCACCGGCATTCGCGTTAACAGGAATTTGGCTTCCACTATTAATGTTCCATGGGGCAATTCCAGAACCGGTAATTAAGGAAGCGGTACTGGTAGCATAATCACCCGCATAAAAAGAACCCTGAGGAATAAAGACCATTTCCACTCCAAACACGCTTGCAGTAATTTGATCATTATCATTAAAACCACAAGATCCATAATTGACAGTTAATTGCACATTTTGAGAACTTACATTCCCAATAAAACCTGTGGAAGAAGGCTGCAAAAAGGCACCGGTGGCATCTTGAGGCACATAGAGTTGTAAATTAGGGCCATTGCCGGGCGATGTACCCGCTGGATTTAAACCGGTCGCCGTGATTTGACATACTCCTGCGTTGGTAGGTGTGATCTGGCCGTTATTCAAACGCACGGTCAACCAGGTGGCATCAAAGTTAATTTTATTCCGCCAGGAGTTTTGCCAACTGACGTTAAAAGTAACGGCCACTGTTTTAGCGCTAGGATTCCTGGTACCCAATGTAACGTTTGTTACCAACAGATTGTTCGCATAACTTGGCGTACTAAAAAGCAATCCCAACACTACTGACATCAATATTTTTCCGAAATTTTCGGTCATAAAAAATAATTCTAACGAGTTAAGTTGAAATTACCGTCGCTTTTGTCCAATGGAGAATCGACCTTGCTGCGTAAACTGAATTTAGCCTCAATGATCTTTTCCTTAACAGCAGAAATATCCGGAGCATCAGGCTTCAGATACAAATACCATTGATAATGCTTGAGCGCGGTTTCCTGATCACCCAAATATTCACCGCTGACAAAGGCCAGATTGTAATGCGTGTCCGGATCATTCGGCGTTAAATCCACCGCTTGATAATATTCAACCACGGCACGCTGATATTCACCGCGTTGAAAATAAATATTCCCCATATTATAGTGAGCCTTAGCCAGTTCTTCGCGGAACTTTTGATCCTGGGGATCCATGTCCCCGCCTTTAGCAAGCATTTCATTGGTCTTGCTTTCTAATTCCTGGGTCGTCTGCTGGCTCTGCTCTTGAGCGACTTCTTTTTTAGAACTTTCATCCTGCTGCGCTGCTAATTTATCTTCCAGATCTTGCATCCGTTTCTGATAATCAGCATCTTTGTCAGCCAATAAGGAACGTATGTCTTCGATCTCCTGGGTATACTTTTTATTAAGATTTTCTACCCGACGGATCTCTTTGACAAATTCCGCGCGTTCAGCTTGCGATTCATCAGGAGCACCCATTGCTTGCTCAGGAGCCTGGACATCAGAATCTTGGGCATGCACGCAAGCGTTTTCCGTAAGGGCAAAAACAAATACCAACGCCACGCAAACGCCCAATGGTTTCAACGCCGCAGGTTTAACTCCACTTAAAAATTCTTTACATAATTTACCCATAAGTTTGATCTCCATCCTTGGAATTATTTGGAAACGCTGTCGTTATATTCCTTGGCCCCTTTGATAGTCCCTCTTGTTTTTTCAAAATCTTCAGTTCCCTTAAGAATATGAGGAGTGATTAAAATGACAATTTCAGAATTGGTCAGGGAATCAGAGGTGCGGCTGAAAGCCCCACCTATATAAGGAATATCCATAAGCCCTGGGATACCCTTTTTCGTATGTACTTTGTTTTGATTACGCAACCCAGCCATGACAATGGTCTGGCCATCCTTGACCATGACAGAGGTTTCTACCTCTGTCTTATTGACTTGAGGGATCGTACTGCCTTCAGCGGATTTAATGGTAGCGACGACCTCAGATATCTCAGGGGTCAATTTCATCGTGACCATGCCATCATCATTAATGGTCGGGGTAACACTTAATTTTAAACCAACATCAACGAAACGGACATCATCAGAAGTAATGGCATTGGTACCCGTACCATTGGTGGTGGCCACTATATAAGGAACAGTGTCACCGATGTGGATCTTGGCTTCCTCATTATTAGTACATAAGATCTGGGGAGTGGAAAGGATCTTGGTATCACTCACCTGCTGTAAGGCGCGTATGGCTGCTGTAAATTCATTCGCGCTGAAATTCCCTACAGAAACCCTGCCAAAATTATTGGCCAAATTATCTGCTGAGGAACCAGCTGCTTGAGCGGCATTCAAGGCAGTCTCATCAAGGGCGCTGCTTGATAAATTAAATTGCTGATGCCCGCCGCTGGTAATTGGCGCGGTTATATCCACACCCATATCATAGGTAGGGTTGATGACGATCTGCAAAACACGGGCCTCGATCAAAACTTCTTTTGTCGGGACATCCAAACTCTCGATCATTTTTTGCACTTCATCCCGACGGCCAGGAAATACCCTGACCAAGATCTGATTGGAACGTTCATCCGCTGTGATGGTCCCCACTGCCTTGGCATCAATGCGGGAGCGTAACTTTTCAGCAACCACATCCGCCTTGGCATATTTCAGGTCAAAGACCATGGTATCCAAGGGCTGTTCGATCTGTGCAATGGCTTTCTTCATCAGCTCAATGGATTGAGGCGTATCCACCAAAACCACGGAACCGGTATCCTCATCAATGATGATCTTACCGCGATTACTGCGCATATTGTCAAGGGCTGCGAGCACATAACTGGGCTTGGCATACTGCAAATGGACAATGCTAACTTCCGTCTTATCGCTAAATTGCTTACCGTACATCGCTTCATATTCACTCGCGGACATGACTTGGATGATGTCATCATCAATGTGATACGCCAATTTATTGGATATGACGACAATATCCAAGGCGTCTTTGATGTCCACATCATGCAAAAGGACCGTACTGCGGCCTTCCACCGACGGAGCGACAATGACGTTGAATTCCCCCTTTTGGGCCAGGAATTTGATCACGTCCACGATGTTCATATCGCGCACATCAAGCGTGATCTTGCGAGCCAGCCGGTCCTCCAAAGAGTCCTTAGGCTCGGTCATGATGATGGGCTTAATGGCCTGGCCCTCATCATCTGTTTGCGCTTTTGCAAACGTGAAATAGGCGGTTGAGCCCGCAAGGCCAACCAAAAAAAGTATCAAAAACTTGAGTTTAGGAATGTGTTTGCTCATAGCTTGATTGTCGTCTCCTCATTTTCGTGACTGAAGACCGCTCTATCCGTATAGATGGTCTTGACAGTGACGCCTTCTAATTGTTCACCTTGCTTAAGAAAGAAAGTTTCATTTTTTTGCGTATCCTCGATCATGACAGAAGCTGTTTCCGGTAAATCCAACCAAGAAATACCTACCAATTTATACTTAGACATCAATTGCTCTATGCCCTGCACCGCTGCTTTTTGAGCGGTTTTAGCCACATAGGGTTTAAAAATATTACGCTCATTGATCTTTTGCAAATAATAGTCAGCGCTTTGAGTGGAAGGCAGGGCAATATCCGTTAACGGATTACCTGCTTTTGATTCAACAGGGAACTCAACGGATTGATGAAGGAGCGAATAACCGGAATTCATTTCAAAACCCAAGGCCACCACACAACCCAAGATCCCCAAAAATAAAATAATATTAAGGGCGCCAATGCTGAAAGCGAATTTGAATTTCTTTTTAGCAGGGGCCGGCATCACAGACTTAGCAGCGACGGAAGGTGCTGTTTTTTGCATCATCTTCAATAATTTTTCTTCTGCGGATTCTTTAGCCATAAAAGGTCTGGATTAATTTTCCCGTCGATAAAATTAGTTTTTAACCACAATAATTGCAAGCTCTTGGAACATTTTTTCTTTTATACTTATCATATTAACATAGCGAAAAGGTGTTTCAAGGGATTATTGAAATATTTTCCCCTTTTTTTTGAACAACAATGACAAAATTCCCGTCGAGAAACCAAACATGCGCGCAAAGGCGCGAAACAAAAGCACAAAACCAAAGAAAATCCCTTCAAAAAAACAATTTGTCATGATGAACGCCCACAAAATCTCAAATATCAAAAAAATAAATAATATGTAACTCATCACATCACTGTGTCTTAGGCATTGAAAAATACTTAAGGTCAACCCTAACAAAACACCCCCGGCTAAAGGGACCTCAATGATATCTTTCCAAAAAGTATATCCATCCCCTCCCATCATGCGCGGATGGTCCTTGTACATCTTGACCCGCCAGAAACCATGACGGAACTGTTCATTCAAATATTTGACGATCCGTGTCGGATGATGATGGTCCACCAAGGCTTTGCGTTCAAAATAAATCCTGGAACCTGACCCTACGATCTTATAACTAAGGTCATTGTCCTCACCGCTGGCACGGCGATAGATGGCATTAAACCCTCCCACTGAGCTAAAAACATTTTTTCTGACGCAAAAATTGTAGCTGCCAAAAGAATTAGGATAATCCTGCATGAGCCGGGTATGCCGCCAAAGGATCTCTTTGTAAATACACAGGGCTAACCAAGATCCAGAGTTGGCAATACCATAGCTTCCAGCCACGACCCCAACCTGTTCGTGACCAAAGCCTTCCATCAACCGTGAGATCCAATCCTCATGAGGGATACAATCAGAATCAGTGAACGCTAAAAATTCACCCCGTGCTAATTGAGCCCCATGATTACGCGCAGCAGCTGGACCCGCATTGTCCTGACGCACGTAACGAACAGCAGAAAAAGAGGATACAATACTTGCCGTATCATCGGTGGAGCCATCATCCACCACGATCACTTCAAAAGTTTGCGGACAATTTTGTTTAGACAAAGCCTGGAGGGTCTGACCAATGGTGGCTGAGGCATTGTACGCAGGAACGATAACACTGACACCAATAGGCTTTACATCATTCGACTTATCAGAAGGCATTCATTCACTCGGCTTTTGATTTTTTCTTCAATTCTTTAAGTTCGCACTCCAATAAAGCAATTTTTTGAGCCATCACATCATTGTGACTGTTTTGCTGGCACAAAAACACCGTCAGCAGAAGGCTTAAGAACACAAAAACGCAGAACAAGGCGAAAAAAATAAAATTACTTGGCAGTTCAAAACCAAGAAAAGCAGCGCAGGCAAAAAGCACCCGGTAAAATACCGCACAAAAGATCGCTCCAGCGGAAACCAATAACCAACCCATCGCATATTTAAATGTCAATTTCTGACGACGCACCAGATCAATAACAAATAAAAAAATAGCTACTGCAACCACCAACGCCACCAAATGGATATTCATGACCGCCCCCTTCTTTGTCGGATCATATGCAATAGTATCGCCAAGGTTACCTTCACCATGTAGTACAAGGTCTTAAAATAACGGATAGAACTGCTGCCCGCCTCCCTGGCGCGCATGACGACGGATATTTCAACAATGCGGGCTCCGGCCTGTTGAGACACCACAATAGCCTCGGGTTCAGGAAAATCATGCGGATAGTATTCAGCAAACAAGGCGATCATTTTTTTATTGTAAGCCCTGAATCCGGACGTGGGATCAGTGATCTTGACACCTGTCAGCGCACTGATCAGGTGAACAAAAAAATTGATCCCCAGCCTGCGGCTGAACGATGATTGAAAGCCCCCTGTTTTTTCCAAAAAACGCGACCCCACCACCATGTCCGCTTCATCACGGCGTATAGGCTCAAGGATCTTTTCCACAAAAGACACATCATGCTGACCATCCCCGTCCATCTGGATGGCAATATCGTATTGATGCCTTTGAGCATACTGAAAACCGGTCTGCACCGCGGCCCCAATGCCCAAATTTGACCGCATGACCGGCCAGGACATGTACCATTTTTTACAATTGATCAAAGGGCAGAATCCTAAGGGACTGGTTTTAGATTTACGGGGCAATCCAGGTGGTCCGCCATTGGCCGCAAGGGAAGTTTCTGCTTTTTTCCTGAAAGGGGGGGATGAGCTGGTCTATTTTCAAAAACGCGATCAACCCAAGATCGATCTAGATGTGCCAGCCATCGATCCCCAATATCAATTTACCGGACCTATCGTTATTCTCGTCGATGCTGATACCGGAAGTGCTGCGGAATTATTTGCCGGCATCATGCAATTCAGGGGCCGGGCAGTGGTATTAGGGGTTAATACCGCGGGACAGATCTTGTTGAAATCCATGTTCCCCATGGACGATGGATCATCGATCGCGTTAGTGACGGCCCGTACCCATTATCCTGACGGGTCAGTTTTTGGTTTTGACGGTATAACGCCGGATAAGGTGATCAGCGGTGCTCCTAAAGACGGCTTGATCAATTTAGCGGCTGCCTACATTGCCATGAAAACAAGGTAGTCATTTATGGTATTCATTTTAATTGCCATTCAAATTTTCTTTTCCTTGGCTGCACTTTTATTTCTGAAAAAATGTTGGGACAAAGAAGTAAGAGGTCGTGAGTGAGTCCTGCGGATAAAAA
>Ga0206797_1172_pt1 | contig 9531 bp, 9 predicted proteins | sample Alteio_BWOrgCont_69_FD_152894 | JGI IMG/M metagenome (GOLD analysis project Ga0206797, IMG submission 152894) | Enriched cells from forest soil in Barre Woods Harvard Forest LTER site, Petersham, Massachusetts, United States -... | ecosystem: Environmental > Terrestrial > Soil > Temperate forest > O...
GATAAAATGGCCGGAGGAACAGCCTATATCCATAATGACTGCACTTTCAGAAGGCAAAAATTTTTTAACTTGTCGTAAAGCGTCTTTACGAGAAGCAAAATCAATAGGATGCCCCTCTCCCAAAACTTCTTCATGGAGGGAGGTTAAATCATCTGACCAGCCGTCAAAATTTTCACTGTATTCAAGAACTGGTGTGCTCTGATTGCCAAACACAAAATTCTGGCCATCCCACTTGGGAGAAACGGTATGTCCCATTGTTGGAGGCAAGTCAAAAGGAATCATCACTTTTTATTTCCAAAATTGACCTGACGGTCCACAATATACATCGGCCGGCGTTTGACCTCATCATAGATCCGTCCCACGTATTCACCAATGAGCCCTAGCCCAAGCAACTGGACGCCGGCGAAAAAACTCACCACCAAGACAGTGGTGGAAAGCCCCCCGGTTAAATTAAAACCTATAAGCTTTTGCACTACATACCAAGCACCCAACAAAAAACTCAATCCCGCCAGCACGAACCCAGCGATGGACATCATAAACAAAGGGCGGGAACTAAAACCAATCAGGCCATTGAGGCCTATTTTGAACGAACCGGTCAGGCGATTATAATTTCCCTTTCCAGCGTATCGTTCATCGCGGTCGTATTCAATGAATGTTTGTTTAAACCCCACATAAGCCACCAGGCCGCGCAAAAAACCGTGTGACTCATTCAAACGCCGTAACTCTTCTATAACGCGGCGGGTCATGATGCGGAAGTCCCCCGTATTGCGCGGGATCTGGACATCGCTCAAGCGGTTAATCAGGGCGTAAGCAACATGTGCAATCCAACGTTTGATGAGGGTCTCTCCTTTGCGCTTGCGCCGCATGGCATACACCACCTCGTAGCCTTCCTTTAACTTGACATACATCTGCTCGATAAGTTCCGGCTGGTCCTGAAGATCAACATCAATGACAACACAGGTTTCACCAGTGCAGGCAAAAATGCCAGCCATGGTGGCAGCGGGCTGGCCGAAACGGCGAGAAAAGACCATCAACTTGATTTTCGGGTTACGGTTGATCTCTTCAAGGATGATTTCCTCGGTACGGTCAGGGGAAGGGTCAAGGGCAAAGATGATTTCATAGCTCTTGCCCATTTGATTAAAGACATTTTCCATGCGGGCCAAAAATGGCCGGATATTTGACTCTTCTTTGTAAACTGGGACCACCACTGAAATATTAATCATAGCCTCCCTTGTTTGGTCGTATTGACCGACACTCGCAGTTGCTCGGTCGTATTGACCGACACTCGCAGTTGCTCGTCATTCCCGCGAAAGCGGGAATCCAGTTCCATGTTCTGGATCCCCGCTTTCGCGGGGATGACAATTCTCCACATTTTGACAATTCTGCATATTTAAAATATATCTTTCTGTATCCGCCAACCCACTTAATGAACCAATTTCATAAAATCTTTCTAAAACCTCATAAGCCACCATCTGTTTTTTTGCAATAATATCCTGATAAATCTCAACTAAATCAAAAACTTCCCTGGCACCCATCGGATCAAAAGCTAATTTTTTTAACATCCCCAGCCCATAATCAATATAATCCATCCCCGTCGCCTTATTTTTCTTATCATACGTGACTATTTTACCCTCTTTAAAAACAATATTGCTCCTGTCAAAGGCATCACAATTTTTGAATACCGTCATTAATGCCCTGCCCTGCTGTTGGCAAAAATGACCATAAACATCTTTAAAATCAACCGTTGGATAGGAATCCCCATATACCACAAAGAATTCCTCTCCTAACAACGGCAAGGCCTTCTTGACAGCACCACCCGTCCCCAACAATTTTTCTCCGTCAACCGAGAAGGTCACGGATAAATCGTAACGTCTGCCGTCTCCAACAAAATTTTCGATTTTATCACTGAGATAACCAGAACATATCACTACCTTTTGAATGCCATGCTTGCGTAACAAATGGAGCTGATGGTCAATAAACGGCTTGCCTGCAACTTCAAGCATTGACTTAGGGACAGTTTCCGTGATCGGCCGCAGGCGGGTGGCTGTACCACCGGCAATTATCACCACAGGGGGCATCATGAGAGAGTCATCACCTTGGTCCCTTCAAAATCAAACCTGAAACGCACCTCTTCCAGACCAGCACGGCCCATCGCCCGTCTTAATTTCACATGATCAGTCACATAAAACATCAAAAATCCACCACCCCCGGCGCCAATCAACCGTCCTCCCACAGCCCCGTTTTTTAAGGCCAGGTCGTAACACTGGTTGATTTTCTCATTAGACATCCCCTTGGAACATTTTTTCTTATATTCCCAATGGGTGTTGAGTAATTGGCCAAATTTGCTCAAGTCTCCTTTTTCCAGGGTTTTTTTGATTTCTATTCCCAATTCTTTAATGACATGCAGATTATTGATCATGGCTTTGTCGTTTGCTTTACTCTTGCGGTTTTGTTCTGTAAGAATCCCGGAGGCGTCCCTTGTGTAGCCGGTAAAGAACAACAGCAAATTGTCCTCTAGATCATACATGATTTCTTTTGCTAGTTTTAAAGGATAAGCTTTTACCGATTTTTTGGTAAACTCGAAACAGGTGATCCCGCCATAAGCGGCAATATATTGGTCCTGTTTTCCAATCGGTTCACCTAATTTATTAATTTCTATATAACAGGCCTGCTCTGCCAGTTCTTTGGGATGGATCAGATTACGTTTATATGCATGCAACGCTTTTAGTAAAGCGGTGGTAAAACTTCCCGATGATCCTAATCCTGTCCCAGCCGCGACATCAGCCATGCTGGCAATTTCTAAGTGATCATCCATCTTCAATAACTTTAACGATTCACGGATGATAGGGTGTTTGATCTCCTCAATCCGCTGCACCTTTTCCATCGACGAATATTTGATGATATATCCAGGTTTAAATGCCCTGTGCAAATTAATATAGACATACCGGTCGATGGCCGCACCGATGGCAAACCCTCCATATTTCTCATAATACGAAGGCAAATCTGTGCCTCCGCCACCAAAGGTGATCCGTAAAGGGCTGCGCACAATGATCATTTCAAGCCCTCCCTTGCCTCCATGGCCCAACGATTATTTTGCAAATACTCCAATGTTTTTATGATGGATTCTTTGAGTGTTAATTTTGGTTTCCAGCCAGCCTTCATTATTCTTCCAACATCAAGAAAGGCAAACGGGTTGTCCCCTATCCAGCCGCGGTCACCGCCAGTATATTTAAGTTTTGGCTTAAGGCCCAGATGACCGGCGATCCAGGCAACAGAGTCATTCACTTGACAATATTCATCGGTGCCTAAATTCAAGATGTTGACTTTATCTTGAAATTTCTCCATGCTAAAAAAAATGGCATCTAAACAATCCTGTACGTAAAGATACGATTTTTTCTGGCAGCCATTGCCTAAGACCAATAATTCATCAGGATTTTGAAGGAGCTTTTTGTAAAAATCATAGACATGGCCATGGGTGTATCGTTCACCCGCAATAGAGACAAACCTGTATATCCACGATTGAAACCCAAAACCTTCCCCGTAAGCTTGAATCAGGCCTTCACAGGCTAATTTAGAAGCGCCGTATAATGAAGTCTGTATAGGGCAAGAAACATTTTCCGGCGTGGGGACAACTTTTGGTTCTCCATAGACCGCACTGGTCGAAGAAAAAACCATGGTCTTTATACCGTTGGCCCGCATGGCTTCCAGCACGTTAAAGGTGGCGATGGTATTTTGCTGCAGGTCTTTCTCAGGATGGTTGACCCCGAAACGCACATCGGCATTGGCAGCAAAATGAAAAACCACCTGGTTACCAGCAAAGGCCTGTTTCAGAGGATCCCGGTCGAGCAAGTCGATTTCAATGAGACGAAAATGCGGGTGCGCTAACGCTCCTTCAAGGAATCGACGCTGGCCAGTGGAAAAATTATCAATGCCTGTCACCTGATGCCCCATGGCCAACAAGCGATCGACTAAATTACTGCCTATAAAACCGGCGCAACCGGTAACGACAGAATTTTTCATGAATATCAATTATGGCCGTACTGCGGAAAATAAATAATGTTGTACAGGTGTGCACCATGTAGGGACTTTGAGACCATACTGAAGCACATATTTTCCCATGGGGACAATTTCTTTTTTCACCTGGGAAAAACCTGCATTCTTGATCATGTCAAAAAGAAATTCCGGGCTATATTGCAAGGTGGAAGGATGTTTTATTGTTCTTTCTATGACCCAGGTGGCAGGCACAAAAACTATTTTCTCAAAATTAAAAAACCAACCTGGGACACAAGACTCTATAATGATAAATTTTCCACCTGGACGCAAAACCCGATAAACTTCAGAAAGTAACTGCTGTGTATTTTTCACACAACCATCAACGGTTTTACCAATCAAATGATGGATCAACATCACTATCACCACTCCATCAAAGTCATTCAAATTTTTTGGTATATCGAGCGCACTACCCTGGACCATTTTGACATTAGGGGGAAGCTGTGAACTGGTCGGAAGCAGGTTATCAAGAAACAAGTCCAGCCCCGTGATCTGGCCAACCCGGCTTGTATCATAATCAAATACACCGCCATTTCCTATGTCCAGCAAACGCTGTATCCCTTGCAGTTTCTCACTTAATGCCAAAGATATAGCAGTATAACTATCAATGGATTCAATCTGTGTCTTATAATATTCGTATTCACCTAAAAAATACTTTATATTTTTTTCGGCAGATGTTGGCGTTTGTCCGTCCTTGCTTTTATTTTCCATAGGCCCAAATTATATCCTCTTTATTATTCCAGTCAATGGTTTTAATATTCCCTGTTACGTTTTCATCAAATGATGGATAAAGTCCCGACTCCCATAATGCGGTTTTGGCCCATACCCTTGTCTTAGTAAATCCTCAAGACTATTTAATAAAACTGGGCGGTCAAATTCCAATAATCCGCAATTCCGTAAACCGGGAATCATCGTTGTAGCCGGGATCTGGATCCTCAAATAGGATTGAAGGTCAAGGGGAGGGTCCATATCTTTTCCAATGACTGCTCTATAAAGCCAAGCACGAGAGGCAGCATCGTTTTTATAAAAATAAAAAATCCTGCCGTGGGGGTGAGAAGAAATAAATTTTATAAGGTCCATGATGTGCTTTTTATCTGTCGAAGCATCGATGTTATGGGTCCTGGGCAATAGTTTTCCCTCACCGCAAAAATAAAGATTCGTGTTTTCTGCAAATATTAACAATATATCATCTTGGGCCAAATGCCCTGAAAGCCAATGGATAGCTTTCTTCGCGTTATTAAGCTCTAAAACATTAATAGCAGCGATAGGCAAATTAATAAGCACATAAATGACCACCATTCGCTTCAAGAGTGACCTGTTGATAAAGACATCTTCCATCATGCCGCTTAAACCAATGACGACCATTAAGATGGGAAGATAGGCATACATCGGAAAATAAACAGGAGCAAAAGGAAGGTATAAAATATTAAAGATGCCTGTTAATATGCCATTAATAAAGATCCATCGATAAAAAGTCATTGGTGTTTTTGATGTAAACGCATACCTCCATGTCAGAAGGCCAACATTAATCGCCAGTATAAACCGAAGCCATCCCATGCAATTATCCAAATAGTTTGAAAAAAACTGAGTCGTCAAGTTAAAACCGCCTATATAAATTAAAGAAGTGATACGCTCTAAAAGTTTCCCTTGAACAACAATGGGCGCCATCAACATGGTCACGGCTAACAGTAGTCCCGATTTTCGTTTGACCCAATCGTAAAGAAGAGAAAATCGAGGATTAAAGGCCAGGATGCTGGTGGCAACAGCTATGCAGAAGGCTGGGATCCCTTCCAGCTGCCATTGATCCAGTACTGAAAGGCCCAATGGGAGAAGCGACAATAATCCAAATAATAATGCCTTCTTTTTATCGTTTTGCCTAAATTGAGCTACTGCTTCCCAATACAAGATAAAGGTAATGCTCATGGCAGCACCCAGCATGGTATAAGGCCTAAGATAATAGGACATGTCTATGATGATAGAAGAGCAAAAAAACAAAACACTCCAGATAATCAAACGCTGGGGACTTAAATCGCCTCTACGGTAGAAATAAAATGTCACAATACAAAATGTTAATAATAAAAAGAATAGCGGGACCAACCGGCACCAGACAAGGGGATTGCCGGGCATGTTGATGGCCAAACTGCATAAATAGGGAAGGATGAGACTACGGCTATATTTCAAATCATGGGGCCAGACCTTATTGATGTCAAAATTCCAACTATAATGGATAGAGCCTGTTTTAGCGATCCCATAACCCCATTCAAGATGTTCCCCTTCTAACCAAAAAGGCCCCAGGGATGAAGCTAAGTAAGACCATGCCCCTATAAAAATAATGACAATCAAGGTAAGAATTCCTACCGCCTTGCGCATGTTGACACCTTTCAAGTTTTTAAAAAATCCATTCTAATGTAACGACTTTGATGAGTCAAACAAAGAATGCCCTTGAAGACTTTTAGGTCTTTGGTTAGAATGTTACGTCTTATGTCTAGTCAAACTATTCAACTTCGGGAAGCTAATTTAGTTTCTATCGTTGCCCCTGCTTTTAATGAGGAAAAAAACCTATTAGACCTTTATGAACGCATCTGTGAAGTGATGCGTGCTGAAAGGTCCAATTTTGAATTACTCATTGTTGAAAATGGCAGCAGGGACAATTCATTGTCTTTATTGAAAGATCTTCATCGAAGAGACCCTCGCGTCAATTATTTGAGCTTGACACGTAATTTTGGCCATCAAGGAGGCCTGCTGGCCGGCCTTGAGCATGCCAAAGGGAATGTGGTCATTTCCATGGATGCAGACCTTCAACATCCCCCTGAACTTATTCCAGAGATGTTAAAGTTGTGGAAAGAAGGCTTTGATGTTGTCTGCACCAAAAAGCGCCCAAGCAAAATACAGCCATTCCTTAGAAAATGGACCAATGAGGTCTTTTATTATTGGATAAAAACCTTGTCAGGCATTGAAATGATAGGACAGTCTGATTACCGACTTTTAGATCGACAGGTATTAGACGTATTACTCAAGCTTCCTGAACGAAATAAATTTTTACGCGCCTTGACCCCCTGGCTTGGTTTTCCTCAAACAGAGATCTTGTATGATCTGGGGGCAAGAAAAGCAGGAAAGTCCAAATTCCCTTTTTTGCATTTAGTGCAGTTGGCCGCTGATGGGATCCTTTCTTTTTCTATTATTCCTTTACGCATGTTCGTTTTTTTGGGGCTATTCATTTCCCTGGGTTCATTTGGGTATGGCCTGTATATTTTTATTCAAAAAGTAGTATCAATGTTAGGAGGTCCTCAATATATTGTTCCTTCAGGCTGGACGACCCTTACCCTTTTGATGCTTTTTCTTGGCGGTGTGCAATTAATAGGGATCGGGATGTTGGGAGAATATTTGGGCCGGGCCTATGATGAAATTAAACATCGTCCAGTCTATGTCATTAAAGAAGGTTCTGTGAAAACCCGATGAAAAATACACATAAGAATTTAAGTCAAATTGTTATTTTATGCGGAGGCCGCGGCACGCGTTTAAAACCACTCACCGATGAAATCCCTAAAGCGCTGGTGAAATTAAACCACCGCCCGATTTTGGACTATATCCTTGATTTTTATAAATCCCAAGGTTTTAACCGTTTTATTTTATGCACAGGCTACAAAGGCGATATGATCAAAGCACACTTTGCCCATAAAACTCCTACCATGGAAATCCAATTTTCGGATGCCGGAGAATCAGCCAGCATGTTGGAACGCATCTACGCTGTTAAGGACCAAATTGATGATACTTTTTTTGTCTCTTATGGAGATACCCTCATGGATATCGACCATGAAGCAATGCTGGTTTTTCACAAGCGGCATAAGGTTTGGGCGACCATGGTTTCAGCCAAGATCCAAAACCCTTTTGGTTTGGTGACATTTAACTCTAAAGGCATAGCTACATCATTTGTTGAGAAACCCATTTTCAATTATTATGTTGGTAGTTTTGTGATGGAACGCTCGATCTTGGAGGGTGTTACACCTGCCATGAGATTGGCTCCGGATGGCACAGGTCTGGTCAACTTTTTTTTATCGTTAATACGTAAAAAACGTCTAGGTGTCTTTGAGCATAACGGTAAACAACTGACCTTTAATACTGAAACAGAACGGCAGATCGCTGAAAAAAACATTGGGGAATTTTATACGGTCACGGAAAAAGGAGTTTAACCAAGATGAATAGATTAAAAAATAAACGGATTTTAATAACAGGCGGAAGCGGTTTTATCCCTTCGCATTTAGTCAGGCGCCTTATCAATGACAACGCCGAGGTGGCCATCATTACAAAATATAACAGTATCGTCGATAATATCCGGCTTGTTGATATATGGGACAAAATTCATGTGATGGAAGCAGATATCCGTAATATTGATTCTTTAAAACAAATAGCGGATTATAAGCCACAGATCGTTTATCATTTTGCCGCCTATAACCATGTGGGGGACAGTTTTAAAAATGTTTCTGAAGCCCTGGACTGCAATCTCCAGGGAACGGCCAATGTGATCGATGCGTGGGATGATTATGAAAAGTTTATTTATATCTCCACCTCTGAGAGTTATGGGGACCAACCAAAAGTACCTTTTAAAGAAGAGATGTTGCCTCAACCCGTGTCGCCCTACTCCGTTGGAAAATATGCAGGAGAATTATATTGCCGCATGAAAATGGAAAATATGAAAAAGCCCATTGTTCTGCTTCGGCCTTTTAATGCTTTTGGCCCTTACCAAAGCCCGCGGGCCATTATCAGCGAAATAATCCGTGATTGTCTGCTGGGGAAGACCATACACTCTACCGAAGGCAAGCAAACACGGGATTTCAATTATATTGCCAATCTGGTGGATGGGTTTCTCCTCGCCGGAGAATCAGACAAAGCCGTTGGACAATTAATTAACTTAGGATCAGGCCGGGAAATTTCTATTAAAGACCTTATTTTAACTATCCATAAGGAAACTCATTCCTCCTCGGAATTAAAGATTGGGTCTTTGGAATACCGCCCTACTGAAATATGGCGGATGGTCGCCGCAAACGACCGCGCCAAAGATTTGCTTGATTGGTCACCCAAGGTCAGTTTTGAAGAAGGTTTACGCCGGACGATTACCTGGTACAAAAAATACCTGGAACAGTATGGCGATAAAAATTCTCCTTTATGCGCTTTAAGTAATTTTTCAATTTAAATTCTTATATGTCTATTGTTTTAGGTAAATCACGTATCGCGGTAACAGGTTTCAGAGGATTTATAGGAAATTATTTTGTCAATCATTTGCGGTCTTTAGGTGTCCCGGTCATTTTATTAGATGGAGACGTTCGTCGTCCTGAAACATGGAAAAAAAAATTTGATGTCCTTTACCATTTTGCTGCCATGACCTCGAAGGGGTTTAAGGACACCCCCCAAGAGGCATTCTCTGTGAATATTGATGGGGTCTTGCAAGCCCTTGAAGCGTGCCGAAGAAATAAAGCCCAGATT
>Ga0206797_1174_pt1 | contig 9493 bp, 7 predicted proteins | sample Alteio_BWOrgCont_69_FD_152894 | JGI IMG/M metagenome (GOLD analysis project Ga0206797, IMG submission 152894) | Enriched cells from forest soil in Barre Woods Harvard Forest LTER site, Petersham, Massachusetts, United States -... | ecosystem: Environmental > Terrestrial > Soil > Temperate forest > O...
CGACCATGACTCAAAGGTAGCATGGGCGGCTCCACTGCAAAAGGAACTTTGTGCTCTTGCAGCAAATGTATGCAGTGATTAGTGTGCCCGGATGTCAGATGGAATTTCCGCGCCGCCGGACGCGCCAGCGGAAGATTTACTTCGCACGTCAGCGCTGCTCCGCGAATTGGTTCTCGATAATCCTGCGGAAATCATCACGCTGGGCGAGGTTTTGACGCGCCTGGGCGAACGTGCATTCGGCTTTATGATTTTTTTATTGGCGTTTCCGAATTGTCTGCCGGTGCCTCCCGGATTTTCGACGGTGACAGGCGTTTTGATTTTCCCCATTGCGATTCAATTTCTGCTGGGGCGCAGGCGGCCGCATTTGCCGCGCGGCGTGCGCCGCCATCCCATCCACCGTGCGGTATTGGCGCGTGCGGTGCGCGTGATTTTACCGGTGCTAGAGTCGCTTGAGCGGTTGTTTGAACCGCGCTGGCAATTTTTCTACCACGGATGGGGTGAGAAAATTGTGGGTGCTTTTATGTTGTTGCTCACGTTGATGTTGCTTGTGCCGTTGCCCCCGCCGCTGCATTTTTTGCCGGGCGCCGGGCTCGCATTGATGGCGCTTGGCATTATGGAGCGTGATGGGATTTTGACCGCCGCCGGGATGGCGTTAGGCGCGGGAGGCATCACGGCGCTGGGTTTGGTGGCGAAATGGGTGATCAAATTTTTCGTCAAGATTTTTCACCATTGGGGCACCGTGCAATGAATACGCGGCCGGATAATCCGCTCGTTGGTAATCCATATCTGTTCATGATCAGCCAGGCCTGGCGGTTCGGCGCGGGTCAGCGTTCGCGCATGGTGATGTTTTATTGTCTTTGCATTTGCGCGAACCTGGCGATCATCGCGCAGCCCTGGATTTTCGGGCAAACGTTGAACGTGCTGCAAGCGGGCGGCGCGGATTTGTTTGACCGCGTGTGGCCGTGGTTTATTCTCTACGGAAGCATGATGGTGGTTTTTTGGGTTTTTCATGGGCCGGGCCGGGTGATCGAACGGAATTTTGCATTCTTTGTGAAAAAACAATTTTTCGATCAGCATTACCGCGCCGTGACCGAATTGCCGTTGTCCTGGCACCGCGATCACCATTCAGGCGAGACGATCAACCGCATCCAAAAAGCGGGCACGGGTCTCTATAATTTCACGCAAACGCAATTCATGTATTTGGAAACGGTCATCCGTTTTTTTGGCGCGATTACGATGCTGACAGTGGTGGCGCCGCTCGTCGCGGCGCTTGCAGTGGGCGGCGCGGTGGTGATCATGTCGCTTATTCGGCGCTTTGATAAGCGCCTCATCCAATTGGTGCGCGAAGAAAACGCAGCGGATCATTTTTTCGCAGCTGGTCTGTTTGATTTCATCAGCAACATTAATACGCTAATTATTTTGCGCTTGGCGCCGCTCACGCAACATGAACTCACGCGCCGACTGATGGGGATTTTGGTGCCGCTGTCGCAGTCGATTAAATTAAACGAGCTGAAATGGTTCACTTTCATGATCATGGTCGTGACACTGGAGGCGACGATCATGCTCTCTTTCATTCACCATGAAATTACCGTGCGAAACATGGTGATGGTCGGCACGTTGGTGACGGTATTTCAATATTTCCGCCAGATCAACGATGTGTTCGTGCGCTTCGCGATTTATTACCAGGACCTCATTCGCTACCGCGTGGATTTGCAGGCGGTAGCGCCAATCACCGAAGCCGCCGAGGCGATTGAGCGCAATCACGCGCCGCCCATGCCGGCCGCCTGGCAGCAAATGGATTTGCGTGAATTGCACTTCAGTTACAACGAGGGCGAAACGAAAACTCTGGCGGACGTAAGTATCACGCTGCGGCGAGGCGCCCGCATTGCGCTGGTGGGCGAAAGCGGGGCGGGGAAATCATCGCTGCTCGCGGTGCTGCGCGGGATTTATCCGGCGGAGGCGCGCGTGGAAATTGACGGCGTGCCAGGACAGATTGAAATGCTGGCCGATTGCGCAACACTGATCCCGCAAGACGCTGAGATTTTTGAAAGCACGATCGCGCAAAATATTACGATGGGCGTGGGCGACGAAGAGGTGCGCATGTTACGCGCGGCGGAGATCGCGGAATTCGCGCCGGTGGCAGCGACGCTGCCGCAAGGTTACGACACCGACATCCGCGAAAAAGGCGTGAACCTGTCGGGCGGACAAAAGCAACGCCTGGCGCTGACGCGCGGGTTATTTTCGGCGGCGGACAGTTCATTGCTTCTGCTCGACGAACCCACATCGTCAGTGGATTCCGGCACGGAACTTCGCATTTTCCAAAACCTATTCGCAGCGCATCCAGAAACCACCATTGTCGCGTGCCTTCACCGGCTGCATTTGTTGCCGCGCTTTGACCGCATATATGTGCTGTCCGGTGGGCGCATTGTGGAGGAAGGCGACTTCCAAACCCTGATCGCGATGGGTGGCGTTTTGCGCGCGCTGTGGGATAAATACGACGAAAGTATTTGACTTTCATGGGGTTTTTTCTAGGATAGGCCCAGCGAAAGAGAAACTTAATGTCACAATACTATAGATAGTGAAGTTGCCAACGGTGCGGCCCGTGATCTGAGCGAGTTGCTCAGTAGGCGCCGCGGGTTTTTGTCGGTCGGGGTATTGAGTGCGGGTAGTCAACGCGATGGGCAGAAACCCACGGGTCTAATCGTAAACTTTGAACCGGGCGGTGAGACAAGTTTATTACCTCCGAAATTTAAAGGGCTGTCCATTTGTTTGAGTGCTCGTTCGCTTAGTCAGCGATGCCCAGCTCCGGGTGGCTCGAAATAGCTTTTTGACTTTTTCTTGTGATAAATCAGGGCGAAGTAGCTTGATTATTCGCGCGCGAGCAGTTAATTTCCGGCATCACAACCGATGGAGTCCCCCATGTCATTTTCCGCTGAACTGAAAGCCGCGCTGGCACCCAAACATTTGCTGAACCACCCGTTTTATCAGGCTTGGAACATGGGAAAATTATCGCGCGAGGCGATCCGCGATTATGCCGAACAATACGCGCATCACGTCGATGCGTTCCCGCGTTATATTTCGGCAACGCACAGCATTTGCGACAATTTGGAAGCGCGCAAATTGCTGGTGGAAAATCTGTACGATGAAGAATTACGCGGCACCGACCATCCCACGCTGTGGCGCAATTTCGCCAAAGGCATGGGCGCGACGGATGAGAGTATTGACAATGCTCAGATGGCCGATTGCACTAAAAACCTGATTGAAACGATGATGGAAAATGCGCGGTCTTCGTACGCCGAAGGTTTGTGCAGCCTATACACCTACGAACAGCAGGTGCCGGAAATCGCGGAAACGAAAATCCGTGGCCTCAAGCAATTTTACGGCGGCGATCAGCCGGAAACACTGAAATTTTTCAACGTGCATCTGGAAGCGGATGTGCATCACCGCGCGCAGTGTGAAAAACTGATTGATGCGTTGCCAGTTGAAACCCGCAAAGAAGCCAAGGCCGCCGCCATGTCCGCCGCCGATGCCCTGTGGGACTTCCTATCCGGCATGCAAGCACGCCATGGTATGCAGTACGGCTGTGCGGCGGCGTAAATTTCCGTTTCACGTAAAATCAGCTTAAGTTATTAATTTTACTGGATTCATGCGGGGGATATCATGGGATTCCCCCACTGTGGCCCAACCACGCTGCCGAAAAAATATTCAGCAGGCATGCGGACCCGGGTGTTGCTATTATCAATATGACTATAATCCTATTTAGGAGTGTTGTCAATAGTTTTTTGCGATCAAAAACAGAGGCGCAGTTGGGCTTTTAATTAAGCGCTAAAAGGTTGGGGATCATAAACATATTGCCCGCTAGGGTCTTGCTTAAACCCGAAAGGAGCGCCGACTTCCCGGTTATAGCCTGCCGCGGACAGCTTAGCATCAACCTCATGCAATCCGGCGAGAATCTCAGGTGCGGACCGCTGAGGGTTGGACCTGGACCTGCGACTGCCGACGCAGCGGTGACATCCCCACCGCGACCGATCCAATCCGTACTATTCTAGTTATCTTTCCATCGACAACTTCTCCTAGATTTTGATTGGCTGGGAGATTGCCTATGGGGTTATTCCATACTGATTTGTCCATCTTTAGTCCTTCTGGGGTTCGTTGGCCTATTGGTATCTGGGCAAGCTGGATAACCCTACAAATAGCCCCGCTTTCGCGTCAAGTTTTTATAATAGTTGCAAACAGACATTATTTTTATGGGACGGGGGACGGGGGACCTCCAGCAGTATTAGGGATCTTGGGTTTTTGCCCATCCCCCCAGTAAAAATTTCCGCTGGTAGGCTTGAAAAGCATTTTTCCATAGATGATGGTGCCAGGATGTTTTTCAATTGAGGACTGAAGCATAAAAATATTAGTGACAATGCCTCCAAGCGGCCAGTCTAATGCATGTTCCGCGCGCATCCCTCTATCACAGAGTTCAACCAGACGTGCAACGCCTTCACCGATGTTAGAAAAATGCCCCACTCCGACCACAACATAGCAATATCTGCGCCGCATTTCATGCGGCAAAGCTGGAACGGGTTTCCATTTAAGTCCCAATTTGTTTTCTGCAGCAGTTCTGTCTTGGTTGATAATATCGTGCAGGCTTGGTGAAACTAGAGTTTGGGGCACGGGCCGAGAGCCGAAGCTTAAATTAGGCCCCCTACTTGTAGGAGGCGGCAGAAAATCATACGAACGAAAAGCGCCATCTAGGGCGGGAGAGGTAATAACCGAGCCGAGCAGTAATGCTCCAGTTTGATCCGTCATTTTTTATCCTTTCAAATATTTTTCATAAAATTGGGGCTGCCCCAAGGAATATTAGGACAGCCCCCATCAAAAAAGCAACTTTATTTTTAGGTACTACCGTGAGTAGTAACGCTCAAACTCAATCGGATGCGGCATGGTTTCATAAGCCAGGATGTCTTCCATCAACAGCTCTGTATAACCATCCAGCGCGGATTGCGTGAACACATTGCCTTGCAGCAGAAACGCACTGTCTTTCTCGAGCGCTTCAACGGCATCGCGCAGCGTGCGACACACGGTTGGGATTTTCGCCAGTTTTTTTGCGGGCAATTCATACAGGTTTTCATCCATCGCTTCGCCCGGATGAATTTTGTTTTTGATCCCGTCGAGCCCCGCCATCAACATCGCGGAAAACGCCAGGTATGGGTTCGCCGTGGGGTCGGGGAAGCGGACTTCAACGCGTTTCCCCTTGGGATTGCTGGCAACGGGAATGCGGCATGATGCCGAACGGTTGCGCTGTGAGTACGCGAGCAACACCGGCGCTTCATACCCCGGCACCAACCGTTTGTAGCTGTTGGTGGTGGGGTTCGTAAACGCGTTTAGCGCTTTCGCATGTTTCAGAATCCCGCCGATGTAATAGAGGCACGTGTCGGATAGATCCGCATACTGGCTGCCCGCGAACATGGGTTTGCCCGTTTTCCAAATCGACTGGTGCACGTGCATGCCTGAACCGTTATCGCCGAACACGGGTTTCGGCATGAAGGTTGCAGTTTTGCCGTACGAGTGCGCGACGTTGCGAACCACGTATTTGTAGATTTGCAAATGATCCGCACATTTCGTCAGCGTGCCGAATTTCATGCCGAGTTCGGATTGTGCGCTGGCGACTTCGTGGTGGTGTTTTTCAACTTCCACGTCCATCGCGATCATTGCGCGCAGCATTTCCGCGCGCAAATCCGTGCTGGCATCCACGGGCGGCACAGGGAAATATCCCCCTTTCACGCGCGGGCGGTGTCCCTTGTTGCCTTCGGCCAGTTCCAGGCCGGAGGTGTAGGGCAATTCATCGTCTTCCAGCGTGTAAAAGCTGGAGTAGGGAGATGATTTAAACTGCACGCTGTCGAAGATGAAAAATTCCGCTTCGGGGCCGAAATACGCGGTGTCGCCGATGCCGGTTTGTTTCAGATATTGTTCAGCCGCTTTGGCGATGGAGCGTGGGTCGCGTTCGTACGGTTTGCGCGTGAAGGGTTCGTACACATCGCAGTAAACGTTCAGCGTGGGGTGCGCGGTGAAGGGGTCCAGCACTGCGGTGGACACATCCGGCAGCAACAGCATGTCGGATTGGTCAATGGATTTCCAGCCGGGGATGGATGAGCCATCCATCATGATGCCTTCGGTCGTGAAACTGTCATCAATCGTAGAGATATGCTGCGTGACTTGGTGGACGGTACCGCGATAATCGGTGATGCGGCAGTTCACAAACTCCGCGTTATTTTCTTTGATTTTTTGGAAGAACGCGGCATCGTCGCCAGCGCCCTGTGTGGGTTTGAGTTTAACGGCTTGAGACATTTGGGTCATCCTCAGGAAGGGTAGGGTGGATGACACGGTGCGATCGCAGAGTGTCGGAGCAGAATTGCGCGGATGGTGAAAAATGTCACGAAAATTATTTAAATTTATTTTCAGGATCGAAAAATATGTTGCCTTTCGCTTGTGCCGGGGCTAGGCTACCCTGCCAAGCTGTCACTTTGCAGCAGCAGAGAAAACGGAGATCCGAAGCCAGAAAATTCTGGCTTCTTGTTTTTGGGTTTCCGGCTTCTATTTTTGGCGTTTGGTGTGGCGGCCGTAGCTCAGTGGTAGAGCTCTTGGTTGTGGTCCAAGCTGTCGTGGGTTCGATCCCCATCGGTCGCCCCATTCTCTTCACCCGTACTTTTTTACTTTGGCGCGCGTGCTGCGCGCTGGCCCCATCCGTCGCCCCATTTCTCTCCATCGCAATTCCATCTTCTTACGTAGAATTTTAAGAGGATTCAGCCTACAACGGTTGACGAAAGGTGTGCAGGACTGGCATAGTGCGCGCGGGGGAGGATCCATCTCGATTCGTCCCCATCGTTTTGTTGAAAACATTAATTCGCTGGGGGGTCTGCGCTACATGTCCGTGAAACTAAACACCTGTACACGCCTTGTTGCGATCTCAGCAGGCCTGCTTTTATTGTGCGGCTGTGATGGCGATTTATTCGCGCTGAAGAATGACAAAGTCATTCATACTTCGGCGGATACGGCCGAGCCTCTGATTGATAAGGCTGCTGGTATTGGTGTGAAAACGGTGAACGATCCGCTGACGGTGACGGACGACGTGTGGGTGGGGGACCAATCCATCCGGATGCGGCGCGGGCAGCCGTTGCCGGTAAAATTTGATTCCGAAAATGGATTTAATCTGGTTTCTGCGGGGCCCATGTCTTTGGCAATGGTGGCGACGCAAATTGCTGGCACGACCAATATTCCGGTGCGCATTGGCGATATGCAATTGGATCCTGGGGCAACAAGTGCGGCGGCAACTGCAATTCCTGCCCCCAGTCCGACCTCGGGGACAGGGGATGTCAACAGCATGGCCGCCGCTTCACAGATTCTTGGCGGAGATTCCTCCGAAAATGTAAAAAGCACAACAAGCCTGTCGTTTCGTGGGCCCTTGTCGGGGTTCTTGGACCAGTTGGCCAGCCAATTTGATGTGAGCTGGCGCTATGATGGTCAAGGAATTTATTTGTATCGCTATGAAACCCAAAATTTTAACGTGGAGGCCATGCCCGCCATCAGCAGCATCGACGATAATTTTGATGCTAGCAATTCCTCTAGCACTAGCAGTAGCAGTAACGGAGGCGCTACCAGTCCAACGGATGCCGTCAAACAATCCAGTGACCTCAAAACCAATTTGGATTATTGGAAAGAGGTGGAGGGTTCTGTAAAGAATATCTTAGGATCCGACGGCGCGATTAATCCGATGCCAAGTTCAGGCGTCATTACGGTGACGGCTCGTCCGAACAAGCTCGCACAAGTTGCGCGGTATTTGGATGAGGAAAATCGCCGACTGGGTCGCCAGGTTGCGATCGATGTGGCCGTTTATGATGTCACGTTGCAGGACACCAATAGTTACGGGTTAAACTTGCAAGCTGTATTCGGAGGGGAATTTCTTAAACGCGCTCTTGGCAAGAATGCAGACTCAACGATCGCAGCATCGGGCCCGTCCGTGCCGGCCGATCCATCGGGGCTTACCGCTGGGGGGCTCAGTTTCGCGCTTTTAGGGCGTGGCTGGTCAAGCGTCAATGGCACGCAAGACTCGGTTGCCCAGGCATTATCTACGGTGGGGAATGTGGCGGTGCTCACACGCTCGCCTGTCGTGACGCTAAACAATCGTCCCGCTTCACGCAAGATTGCGCTTAATACATCCTATATATCATCCTCTACCACCACGCTGACTCCCAGTGGGAACAGTACCATCGCTCAGACGACAGTGACCCCAGGCTCTTTTTCCACGGGTTTTACGCTCCAACTGCTGCCACGTTTGCTCGAAGATGGTCGCGTGCTGTTGCAGTACTCGATTGATCTTAGTGATTTGGTGACGTTACAATCCATCACTCAAGCCGATCCGAATGGCGGGACGGATATCGTTGCCCAGCTTCCCACATTGGATAACAAGGTATTTGTCCAGCAGGCTGTGATGCAGGAAGGCGCTACCTTGGTTTTGTCCGGGTTTGAGCGGACCACCAACAACGACAATGGTAACGGCGTGGGCGCGGCCACCAACTGGTTGATGGGGGGTATTTCTAACAATACCAAACGGGAACAGCTGGTCATCGCGATCACACCGCATGAAGTGACACCTCAGCCTGGGAGCTTGCAGGCCCCATGAGCGCAGGCGTTCTTACCGTTGCAGGGGTTAAGTACGCTGCGGGGTTATATTGGCAACCAAGTCCAGACGGGGATGTGGCCAAATCTGCGCGCATTGCGGCGCAGCTGCCCAGCTATCAAGCGGATTTTTTTTGCGTTCGTCCCCCGAAAAAAGTACAGCCGGTTGGGCAGTTTGGACTAGGGGTTGCCTCTGCGGGGCACCGGGCGGGGATGCCAAGCTTGGCGGCTTGTCTGGCGAACCAAGTGCCCGGATCATGGGCAGGTGCGTTCCGCGCAGACGATGGGGTTTACTTCATTGCTGTCCGCGATGATTTGGTGGATCCGGACGGTGACGCTGCTTTTACCAACGAATTTGAAGCTCAGGCTCGGCTTGAGCAAGAAATTTCCAGGGGCGGTTTTGCTAATATTTATTGTCCGTCGGAATGGGGTGTTTCAGGCAGTCAACCTGCGTCTCTTCCGCTTTTATTGACAGGATATAAAGGAATTGTCCTTCAGAATGCCCGAGTTCCCAAAAGCACACTTTACGGCATCCTTGTTTTGCTGGTTATCGGTGCCTTGTCGTACGGCGGTTATCTCTACTGGCAGCATTTGGAAGAAGTGCGCCAAGTCGAGGAAGCTGCAGCTGCTGCAGCGTTAGCGGAAGCCCAGCGAAAAAATATTGGGCCCACCCAATATCCCAAAACGTGGCAGGATACTCCTCATGCCATGGATTATTTGCAAGCTTGCGGTCGCGCCATGGAAAAATTGGCGCCGCAATATTTGGGGTGGAGCGTGGGGAATCTAACGTGTAGCGGAACACAACTCACCGTTGCTTGGACACATACCA